>ERZ837380.3104-NODE-3104-length-16107-cov-4.221219_pt1 | contig 16107 bp, 15 predicted proteins | sample MGYA00519685_ERZ837380 | MGnify/ENA primary metagenome ERZ837380 (study PRJEB31850, sample SAMEA3708817) | human gut metagenome | biome: human gut; feature: human-associated habitat; material: faeces | place: China | collected 2014 ...
GCTTTAAGCTCATGGTTACGGAAAAAAAAACCAAAAATTAAAAAAAAAATTGAAACAAATAAAAGAGCAAATGACAAAATTAGCAATAAACATTCACAAATTAAGAGAAGAATATGCAAAAGTTTTAGGAATAAATATAAACAAAATATTAGAAGACTTAGAAATGAAAAATGCAAAAATAAATATACATGTGGATTATAAAGAAAAAGAATTTTTCGAGAATGGAAAAGATGAAGTAGAATTTTATATAACAACTAACTTAGGAGAAGATGAAAAACAATTATCAAAAATAGCATCTGGTGGAGAAATGTCTAGAATTATGTTAGCGATTAAAAAAGTATTAGCAGATACAGATAAAATGCCAGTATTAATTTTTGATGAAATAGATACAGGAATAAGTGGAAAAGCAGCAAATGCCGTTGCCGAAAAGTTAAATAGCATATCAAAAAATCATCAAGTATTATGTATTTCACATTTACCAAGCATTGCAGCATCTGCAGATTATAATTATTTTATAAGTAAAAGAGTTTTAAATGATAGAACAAATACAAATATAAAATTATTAAACGAAGAAGAAACAATAAAAGAAATTGCAAGAATTTCATCTGGAGAAATAAATGAAGCAACAATACAATATGCAACACAATTAAGAAATAAAAAGGCTTGTTAGAAAATTACAATTATAAATAATGTATAAAACTGTAAAAAGTAGAGTAAAATATTACCAAAACGAAAGGTGGTATTTTATATGAAAGATTTCTTAGAAATAAAAAACATAGAGGCATTAGAAGTATTAGATTCAAGAGGAAATCCAACAGTTCAAGTTGAAGTTGTAACAGATGGTGGATTTTCAGGTGTTGCATTAGTTCCGTCAGGAGCATCGACAGGAAGTTTTGAAGCAGTAGAACTTAGAGACAATGACAAAAATAGATTTATGGGAAAAGGTGTAAGCAAAGCAGTAGAAAATGTAAATAAAAAAATTACAAAAAAACTAATAGGTATGAATGTATATGACCAAAGAAATATAGATAGAACATTAATAGAATTAGATGACACATTAAATAAATCAAACTTGGGTGCAAATGCAATATTAGGAGTTTCTCTTGCGGTTGCAAAAGCATCTGCCAATTCATTAGGAATGGAGTTATACAATTATATAGGGGGAGTAAATGCAAATAAATTACCAGTTCCAATGATGAACATTCTAAATGGAGGAAAACATTCAGATAATAATATAAATATACAAGAATTTATGATAATGCCAGTTGGAAATATTACATTTTCTGAAAGACTAAAAAGAGGAGTAGAAGTATATCATACATTAAAAAAAGTTTTAAAAGAAAAAGGCCATTCAGTTGGAGTTGGAGATGAAGGTGGATTTGCACCAGACTTAAAAAATGAAGAAGAAGCCTTGGATTCAATTATGGAAGCAATACAAAAAGCGGGATATGAACCGGGAAAAGACATATGTTTAGCCTTGGATGTTGCAAGTACAGAAATGTATGATGAAGCTCAAAAAATTGGAAAAGATGGTTATTATTTTTGGAAAACAGATATATTCAAAACAAAAGCAGAGATGATAGAATATATTGTAGAATTAACACAAAAATATCCAATAATTTCAATAGAAGATGGATTAGCAGAAGAAGATTGGGAAGCCTGGGAAGAATTAACACAAAAATTAGGTAATAAAGTACAACTTGTTGGTGATGATTTATTTGTAACAAATATAAAAAGATTACAAAGAGGAATAAAGGAACATGTAGCAAATGCAATCTTAATTAAACCAAATCAAATAGGAACACTTACAGAAACATTAGAAACGATACAAAAGGCAAAAGAAAATGGTTATAAAACAATAATTTCACATAGATCTGGAGAAACTGAAGATACAACTATTGCAGATTTAGCAGTAGCAATAAATGCTGGACAAATAAAAACAGGAGCTCCATGTAGAACTGATAGAGTAGCTAAATATAATAGACTTTTAAATATTGAAAATCAACTAATGATAGATAATCAATAGAAATATAAGATAAGATATGATAAGCTAATATAATAAAAGAAAATATAAAATAACAAAGAAGTCAAAAGAAGAATTATTATTCAACTCTTCTTTGACTTCTTTCATTATTATTAGAACTAGAATTGCACATTTTTTCATATTCTTTACATTTTATTTTATAATCCATTTGCATACATAAATATCTATAATAACAATAAGCCTGTTCATATTGAGCCATAGGATTAAACATAGGGTCTCTATATAAATCATTCATATCAGCAGAATTGTTCATTCCGCATTTGCTGTTGAAACATAGCATAATCCATAAAAGGAGGCATATTATTAAAATCTTTTTCCACAAGAATCATCTCCAATCATATAATATTAATAATATAAATAAGTTAAATTATTACTAGATTTTATTCAAAATAAATTTTAATATTCATAAAGCTCTTACAAATTAAAATTAAAAAAAGGAAAAAAATTCATAAAAATAAAAGTATAAAATCCTGCCAAAAATCCATGTAATAGTTTTCCATAAAAATAAGGCTTTATAGAAAGGTCTGTTTTTGAAGTTATACTCAAAACTTGTAGTAATACAGATAAACCACCAAAACCAAGTAAAAATGCAGTTAAAATAATATTAATAGAAATAGCTTTAATATGAATATTAGAGATTATACTTATACCATTAGTAATTTCAAGCAAACCAGTAAGAATTCCATAAATAAAAGAAGAGTCAATATGCATAAAATCAAATAAAGGAGTAAAAATATAAACTAAACTATTTAAAATTCCACTTGATTTTAAAATTGAAATTATACTAGAAAAAATAACTACGAAACCACCAATCATTAAAACTGTAGAAATACTATTTGTAATACTTTTTCCTAAAACTTCGCCTAAATTAGAAAATGTAACATTTTTATTTTTATTAAAACTAGATTTTTTATTTATGTCACTATTAAAAGTAGAAGTATTAAATTTCCAAAATCTAAAAATAATTCCAACTGTAATACAGGCTAAGATATGTGTTACAAGTAATAATAAACCAATTGTAGAATTACCAAACATACTAATACCAACAGTTCCAACAATAAATAATGGTCCTGAATTATTAGTAAAACTAAGTAATCTTTCACATTCCTCTTTAGAACAAATATTATTTTCTCTAAAATCACAAGCTATTTTAGCACCAACAGGGTAGCCACTTATTAACCCCATTATAAATCCAAAAGCACCTTCACCTCTAATGTTAAATAATGGTTTCATTAATTTATTTAAAAATCTTCCTAATATATTAACAAAATTTGTATGCATCAATAAATCTGTTGCAACAAAAAAAGGGAATAAAGAAGGTACTACCGAGTTTGCCCATAAAGAGAGTCCTTTTTTTATTGCAGGTAAGTTACTAGAGGAAAATAGGAGCAAACTACCAGCAAAAGCTAAGAAAATTAAAGTCAGGATATTTCGTTTTAGTTTTATTATATAAAAATGAGATTTAGAAAACATATAATCACCACATTAAAATATATGTATAAAACCAAAAAAATAGCACATACTTACAATATGTTTGCATCACAAACATAGAAAGGTATGTGTTATTTATGAATAAAAAAAATAAAAATGAAGACCTAGAAAACATGGAACTGGAGATAGGAGAGGAGACAACAAAATACGGAGAATTCGTATCATCATATTTTGCATGGGTATCTTTACCAAAGCAAAAAGAAAAAGTTGAAAAATTAGAAAATATAACAAAAAATAAAGATAAAGAGAGAAATTAAAAGAAAAAATAAGACAATACGAAAATTATTATCAAATAAGGTCAGAAAAGGTCAAAAACAAAACTTGAAAAAACGCTAAAAATGATTATAATAATATTATAGGTCAAAGAAAGTCAAAGACAGTAAAACATATTATAAATATTTAAGCAAACAAATAATTAATGGGGGGACTGATAAAATGAGAATGTCAGATGTAATAGAAGATTTTATAAAAGATTTATTTGAGGAGGATGAATCAGATTATGTAGAAATACAAAGAAATGAATTAGCACAACACTTTAACTGTGTACCATCACAAATAAACTATGTAATATCAACAAGATTTAAGCCATCACAAGGCTATTATGTAGAAAGCAAAAGAGGCGGTGGTGGAAACATCAAAATCAAAAAAATAAATAATACAAAGTCAGATTATATAATGCATATAATAAATAACATAGGAAAAACAATAACAGTAAATGACATAGACATTTTATTAAGTGATTTTTTAACTTACAATATAATAACACAGCAAGAAGCAAAGCTATTAAAAGTTGCAACAAGTGATAATGTACTTAGGTTAAATTCAGAAATAAAAGATGAAGTAAGAGCAAGAATATTTAAAAATATGTTATTAAATATAGAATAAAATTAAAGGAGTGATTAATATGTTATGTGAAAATTGTGGAAAAAGAGAAGCAAATGTTAGATATTCAGAAAATATTAATGGAGTAAAAAAGGAAATGCATTTATGCGAAGAATGTAGCAGAAAATTAGGAATTGCACAAGATATGGATTTTAAAATTCCAGCATTAGATTTTTCTAATTTCTTTGGAAGTTTCTTAGAAGACTTTAATACACCAGATTTTATGCCATTATTAAATGAAGTAAAACAACTAAAATGTGATAGTTGTGGTTCAACCTTTGAAGATATAATAGATACAGGAAGATATGGATGCCCAAATTGCTATGATGTTTTTGAAGATAGAATGGATCCAATATTAAAAAAACTACAAGGTGCAAATAGACATGTAGGAAGACTAGGAAAAATTTCAAATAATAATCTAAAATTTCAAGATAAAGAAAGTAAAAAAGAAAAGAAAGAAGAAAAAACAAATCCTGTAGATAAATTGCAAGAAGATTTGAAAAAAGCAATTAAAGAAGAAAGATATGAAGATGCTGCAAAAATTAGAGATGAAATAAAGAAATTATCAAAATAAGTTAAGATAAAAAATCATATGGAAAGGAAGTAATAATATGAATTGGTATTTACAAAGTGGAAAAGATTCAGATGTTGTTACAAGTACAAGAATTAGATTTGCAAGAAATTTACAAGGATTTAAATTTAATCTAAAAAATCAAAAAGATATAGAAGAATTAAAAAATAAAATAAAAGAAAATACATATGTAATAGGTTATGGATTAAAATATCTAGAATTAAAAGATATGGATGACATTACAAAAATGAGTTTAGTAGAAAAGAACTTAATAAGTAAAGATTATGCACTAAAAAATAAAACAGGAGCAATTTTAATAAATGATGAAGAAAATATTTGTATCATTATAAATGATGATGACCATTTAAAAGTTCAAGTATTTAGCTCTGGATTTGAATTAGAAAACACACTAAACTTTGCAATAGAACTAGATAAAAAAATAGAAGAAGTTTTAGGCTATGCAACAAGTAAAAAATATGGATATTTAACAAGTATGCCAACAAATTGTGGTACAGGCTTAAAAGCATCTGTAATGGTTAGTTTACCAGCACTTGAAAAAACAAGAAATATAGATAAAGTATTTTATAACTTAAGTAATTTTGGAATAAATATATTAGAATTAAATAATGCATTTGAAATTTCAAATAAAAGAACTCTAGGAATTACTGAAGAAGATATTATACAAAATATCAAAGTAGTTACTGAAAAATTAATTGAACAAGAAAGAAATGCTAGAAAATTCTTGGACAAAGATAAAATAAGTTTAGAAGATACAATTTATAGAAGTTATGGATTGTTAACTAATTGCAGAAAAATCACATTAGAAGAAACAGAAAAATTACTATCAAATGTAAAAATTGGAACAGATTTAGGAATCTTACCAGAACTTACAGATAGTAAAATTCAAAAAATGTATTTATATAGTAAACCGGCAAATATGCAAAAATATCTAGGAGAGCAGTATGAAACATTTGAAAGAGATATAAAAAGAGCAGAGGTAATCAAAAATATAATAAAAGAAAAATAAAAAAAGGAAGGTGATAAAATGACATACAAATTTACAAATAGAGCAAACAAAGCTATAGAATTAGCAAATGATATAGCCTTAGATTTAGGCCATAGTTATATAGGAACAGAACATATCTTATATGGATTAGCCAAAGAAGAAAATGGAGTTGCATCAAAAGTATTAGAAAATCAAAATGTCACAGCTGAAGATATTTTGAATAAAATTGAAGAATTAATTGGAAGAGATGAACCAATAGAAAATATTGTTGATTTCACACCAAGAACAAAAAGAGTAGTAGAAGTAGCATTTATAGAAGCTAGAAAATTAGGCTATAATTATATAGGAACAGAACATTTATTAATAGGAATTTTAAGAGAAGGAGATTGTGTTGCTACAAAAATCTTATTAGACTTAAATGTTAATATTCCAAAATTATATAATGAAATAGTAAAAGTAATAAATGAAGGAGAAGATTACAATTCAGACAATGAAGATTATTCAAATTCCAATAATGGAAGACAAAATAGAAGGATAAGAGGAAGTTACAACTCAACACCAACATTAAATCAATTTGGAGAAGATTTAACTAAAAAAGCAGAAGAAGGAAAATTAGACCCAATTATAGGAAGAAAACAAGAAATAGAAAGAGTTATAGAAATACTATCAAGAAGAACAAAAAATAATCCATGTTTAATAGGTGAACCAGGTGTTGGTAAAACAGCTGCAGTTGAAGGATTAGCTCAAAAAATTGTGTCAGGAGATGTTCCAGAAATATTAAAAAATAAAAGAGTTGTAACACTTGATATTTCAGGTATGGTAGCAGGAGCTAAATATAGAGGAGACTTTGAAGAGAGAATCAAAAAAGCATTGAATGAAGTAAAAAAAGCAGGAGATATAATTCTTTTTATAGATGAAATTCATACAATAGTTGGAGCTGGTGCTGCAGAAGGTGCTATTGATGCTGCAAATATTTTAAAACCATTACTTGCAAGAGGAGAAATTCAATTAGTAGGTGCAACAACTTTAAATGAATATAGAAAATTTATTGAAAAAGATGCAGCCTTAGAAAGAAGATTTAGTCCAGTAACAGTAAATGAACCATCTGAAAAAGATACAGTTCAAATCTTAAAAGGAATTAGAGATAAATATGAAGCTCATCATAATGTTAAAATAACAGATGAAGCAATCGAAGCTGCTGTAAAATTATCTGTAAGATATGTAAATGATAGATTTTTACCAGATAAAGCTATAGACTTAATAGATGAAGCATCATCAAAAGCAAGATTAAGAAGCTATGTAGAGCCAGAAAGTCTAAAAGAATTACAAGAAAAAATAGAAAAAATGAAAAATGAAAAAGAAGATGCAGTAATAAATCAAAAATTCGAGAAGGCAGCTGAATTAAGAGATAAAGAAAAAAGCTTAAAAGAGCAATTTGAAAAAGAACAAAAAAAATGGAACAATAAGAAAACAAAAGATATAGTAACAATAACTGAGGAAAACATAGCAGAAGTAATTAGTAGTTGGACAGGAATTCCAGCTAAAAAAATAACAGAAGATGAAAATGAAAAACTAAAAAATCTAGAAGTAGAATTGCATAAAAGAGTTATTGGTCAAAATGAAGCAGTAGAAGCGGTTTCAAAAGCAATAAGAAGAGGTAGAGTTGGATTAAAAGATCCAAAGAGACCAATAGGTTCATTCCTATTTTTAGGACCAACAGGAGTTGGAAAAACAGAGTTATCAAAAGCATTAGCGGAAGTGTTATTTGGCGATGAAAATGCAATGATAAGAATTGATATGTCAGAATATATGGAACCACATTCAGTAGCTAAATTAATAGGAGCTCCTCCAGGATATGTAGGATTTGATGATGGAGGTCAATTAACAGAAAAAATAAGAAGAAAACCATATTCTGTAATATTATTTGATGAAATTGAAAAAGCTCATCCAGATGTTATGAATATGTTATTACAAATACTAGAAGATGGAAGATTAACAGACAGTCAAGGTAGAACAGTAAATTTCAAAAATACAGTAATAATAATGACATCAAACTTAGGAGCAAGACTAATAACAGATAAAAAGCATTTAGGATTTTCAAGTAATGGTTTAGCTGAAAATAAAGACAAAGATAATAGTGATGAAAAAACAATGCAAAAAGAATACGAAGAAACTAAAAAAGAAGTTATGGCAGAATTGAAAAAAGAATTAAGACCAGAATTTATAAATCGTATTGATGAAATAATTGTATTCCACAAACTAGGGGATACAGAAATAGAAAAAATAATAGATATCATGTTAAAAGAAGTGGAAAATAGACTAAAAGAACAAAAATATGATGTTGAATTTGGGCCAGAAGTAAAGAAATTAATAGCTGAAAAAGGAATTGACAAAAACTTTGGAGCAAGACCATTAAGAAGAACAATTCAAAATTTAGTTGAAGATAGTATGGCAGAAGAAATTCTAGATGGAAAATTAGATAAAGGTAAATTAACAAAATTTACTGTGAAAGATGGAAAAATAGTAAAAATGGGACAGAAGTAATCTGTTCCACTTTTGATTTGAAGTCGTTTTATGAAAAATTTACCAAAAACACTTGAAAAAACAGGAAAATTATAGTATACTATTCAAGTAAACCTTTTACTTAGCTTTCAAGAAAAGCACCAAAACTAAAAGCTCAGTTAAAGGTGGAAAAAAATATAGGAGGTGTAAACATGACAAAGGAAAGAAAACAAGAAATCATCAACACATATAAAAGAGAAGAAAAAGACACTGGTTCACCAGAAGTACAAATCGCTCTTTTAACAGAAAGAATTAATGAATTAACAGAACACTTAAAAGTTCATGTAAAAGATAATCACTCAAGAAGAGGATTATTAAAAATGGTTGGTAAAAGAAGAAACTTACTAAACTACTTAGCTAAAAAAGATATTCAAAGATACAGAGATATCGTTGAAAAATTAGGATTAAGAAAATAATTTCATAATAGAGCCTATGCAAAAGAAAATTTAGCATAGGCTTTTTGTGGAAAATTGCAATCAACCAATGGGGACGTTCTTAAAATTGGTTGAAAATGGAGTCTAAAATTTAGGTAGGTAGCTTGTATAATGTCCTGGCATAAGAAATATTAAATATATTTAAAAATAACCAGAATATTATAGAAGTTACAATCTAAATTTGACTTAAATTTGGCGGACAAAATTTTTAAAAATTTTGGATTAAGATAAGCGAACGAAAGTGAGCAAAAGGAGGACAAGTATGTTTGATTTTATTAAAAAATGGTGCAAAAAAGAAAATGGAAAGGAAGAAAATAAAATGTTCAAAACTTATGAAACAGAGTTAGCAGGAAGAAAATTAACAATTGAAACAGGTAAATTTGCAGGTCTTGCAAATGGAAGTGTAACAGTTAGATATGGAGATACAGTTGTAATGGTAAATGTTACAGCATCTAAAGAACCAAGAGATGGAATAGATTTTTTCCCATTGTCAGTAGACTATGAAGAAAAATTATATTCAGTTGGAAAAATCCCAGGTTCATTCCAAAAAAGAGAAGGTAAACCAAGTGATAAAGCAATTTTAACATCAAGAGCTATAGATAGACCATTAAGACCATTATTCCCAAAAGATTTTAGAAATGATGTAGTAGTTGTTGCAACAGTTCTTTCAGTAGAACAAGACAACTCACCAGAAGTAGCAGCTATGATTGGTGCTTCAGCAGCACTTTCAATTTCAGATATACCATTTGGAGGACCAACAGCAGCAGTAAATGTTGGATTAGTTGATGGTAAAATAGTTATAAACCCAACAGAAGCACAAAGAAAAGTATCTGATTTAACATTAACAGTAGCAGGAACTGAAGAAAAAATAGCAATGATAGAAGCAGGAGCAAATGAAGTTCCAGATGATGTTATGTTAGAAGCAATAAAAGAAGGACATAAAGAAATCAAAAAGATTTGTAAATTCATTGAAAAAATGAAAGAAGAAATTGGTAAACCAAAATTCGAATACAAATCATTTGCAGTTAATCCAGATGTATATGCATACATAGAAGAAAACTTCAAAGAAGAAATGAAAGAAAAAGTTCAAGAAAAAGACAAAGAAACAAGAGACAACAATATTGCAGAATTATCTGACAAAATAGCAACAAGTTATGCAGAAAAATTTGGAGAAGAAGCAGCAGAAGAACACAAATCTGATATTGGAGAAGCAATCTATAAATTAGAAAAAAAATGTGTAAGAGAAATGATTTTCTTTGAACACAAAAGAGTTGATGGTAGAGCAATAGATGAAATTAGACCATTATCTTGCGAAATAGATTTATTACCACGTGTTCATGGAAGCGCATTATTTACAAGAGGACAAACTCAAGTTCTTTCAATTACAACATTAGGAATGATAAGTGAAGAACAAACACTAGATGGAATAGATACTGAAGAATCAAAAAGATATATGCATCAATACAACTTCCCAAGCTATAGTGTTGGAGAAGCAAGACCACCAAGAGGACCAGGAAGAAGAGAAATAGGACACGGAGCATTAGCTGAAAAAGCATTAGTTCCAGTATTACCTTCAAAAGAAGAATTCCCATATGCAATAAGAGTTGTATCAGAAGTATTATCATCAAATGGTTCAACATCACAAGCAAGTATATGTGGAAGTACATTAAGCTTAATGGCTGCAGGTGTACCAATAAAAAGACCAGTTGCAGGTATATCAACAGGACTTGTAACAAATCCAAATGACGAAAATGACTATGTAATGCTTACAGATATTCAAGGATTAGAAGACTTCTTCGGAGATATGGACTTCAAAGTTGGTGGAACAGAAAAAGGTATAACAGCAATCCAAGTTGATATCAAAGTTGATGGATTATCATATAAAATTATAGAAGAAGCATTTGCTAGAACAAGAGTAGCAAGAAAACACATCTTAGAAGATGTTATGGCACCAGTAATTTCTAAACCAAGAACAGAAATATCAAAATATGCACCAAGAATAGTTTCAACAAAAATAAAAGTAGAAAAAATTAAAGATGTTATTGGAAAAGGTGGAGAAACAATAAACAAAATTATTGATGCAACAGGTGTTAAAATAGACATAGAAGAAGATGGACAAGTAATGATTTACTCAAATGACTCTGAAAAAGCAAACCAAGCATTAGAAATGATAGAAGATATCGTAAGAGATGTAGAAGTTGGCGGAATTTATTACGGAACAGTTACAAGAATAATGAACTTCGGAGCATTTGTTGATTTAGGTGTAGCAGGAAAAGAAGGATTATTACATATTTCTAAAATATCTAAGGAAAGAATTAAAAAAGTTGAAGATGTTCTTCATGTTGGAGATAAAGTAACAGTAAAAGTAACTGAAATTGATGATCAAGGTAGAGTTAACTTAACAGCTATTTTATCTGATGATAAGGAAGAAAAAGAATAAAAAAATAAATAAAAATGTCAAACATTATAAAAAGTAAATTTTATATTTATTTAAATTTTTATATTGTTTGACATTTTTAAATAGAGAAAGGAGTATTTAGTATATTTAATATATTAAATAAATTGTATAAAATAAAATCGAAATAAATGAAACTATGTCAAAACAAATAACAGAAACAGCATATCTAACAACAGAAAATACAAAAAGATATAGACCAATACTAAGATACTTCTACGAGCAATATGAAAGAATAAATTATATGTTATATAAAGAAGATGTATGGAATGAATTACACGGAAAAACAAATTTTGAAAATTATACAATAGAAATGTGTGAAAATGACTTAACTGGACTAGTAAATTGGGGAAATTTAACAGCATTGCAAGACACAAATAATGTAACAACAGTAGAGGAATTTAAACACAGAAAATTCAGATATCAACTAACAGAATATGCAGTAGAAATTGAAAGATTAGTAATAAAATTGGAAAATTTACATATAGAAGGAGCATCATTAGAACCCAAACTAATTAAAAGAATAAAAGAAGAAACAAAAGTAGCAACATTGAAATTAAGATTTAATGAGACATTAGATGCATATATACAAAATTTGGTATTCTGGTGATTTGGATCCAGAAGGAATTCAAATTGTTGATAAATTGAAGTTGAGATATAAAGATAAATTAAATTTTTTTGGATTTGATGTAAAAACATATAATGAAAATATATCAAATGTAAATTTATCAACAAATAGATTAAAAAAATTAGATAGTGTAAGGTCATCTGAATTATTGGAAATTTGTGATAAATTACGTGTTAATAAAAAAGCTTGTTATGAAGAAGAAAATATAAAAAATATAATTAACTGGATTACGAATTTATAATTAGCCTAAAGTAGGGTAACATAAAATCCGAAAGCTATATCTTATATAACTTTTGGATTTTATGTTTTTTATTATCAATTTAATAATTTTTATCTATATGAATAATAATTTGTTTCAATAATTCTATATCTTCTTTAGAAATATTTTTAATTGTGGATATTAAAAAAGTATCCAATGTATCTTCTCTAAAAGTTAATAATTCAGAAAATAAAAAATTAGGTGAAATATTTAAAAAATTACATAAGTTTAATAAAGTAGGAATACTTCCAATATTTCTACCATTTTCAATATTTCTTAGTAAATCTATTGAAATATCAATATTTTCAGAGACATATTCTTGAGTATATTTTTTCGATAATCGAGTTTGTTTAATTTTTTTACCCAATACTTTTAAAACATCATCATTTTTTATTAACAAATAAAACACCTACTTTCTTTGAATTACTTAATGATAACATTATCGAACAACAATAAAAAGTGAACTAAAGTAATTAAAAATAATATTTTTATTATATTTTTGACAAAAATAATTAATTTTATTCATACAAAATATTGACAAAAAAAAACGAGTAGTGTAAAATTATAAAAGAAAATACAAAAGAAAGGAAAGATAAATATGTCAAAACAAGAAAAAAACACAAAAGGTATAACTTTAGTAGCGTTAGTAATAACAATAATAGTATTACTAATTTTAGCAGGAATAAGTATACAAACATTAACACAAACAGGCTTATTCAATAATGCAAAACAGGCAACAGCATTAACAAAAGAAGCACAAAAAAATGAAGAGGAAATTATTAATACTTATGCAGATGCAATTAATAATTATTCATCAGGAGTAGAAATCAAACAAGATGAATGGAATAGTACACAAAAAGTAAATAGCCCACAATTAATGGAAGGAATGAAAGGCGTATATTGGGATGATTCAGGAACAGAAATAGAAGTAACAGAATCAAATAAAAATAATTGGTATAATTATGACCAACAAAAATGGGCAAATGCAAAAACAGAAGATGGAAGTTACTGGGTATGGATACCAAGATATGCATATAAAATAGAAAGTGGATGTTATACAAATACATCAGGAGAAATATCAATAAAGTTCTTACAAGGAACAAGTAACAAAGATAGTGAAGGAAATGAAATAAGTACAAAATATCCAACAGTAACAAGTGGAAAAATGGAAAATTATGTAGTACACCCAAGTTTCACAAATGGAACAGCAAATAATTATATGAATGGAGAATGGGACAAAGAGTTAACAGGGTATTGGGTAGCAAAATATGCAGCAGGATATCAAGAATGTACACAAACAGTAGCAAGTAATGGAAGTATAACAGAACCAACAACAAATACAAGTAATATAAAATATTCAGATAAAAAATACACATATAATGACTATTCATCAAATGCAATATCACAAAACCTAAAATCATTACCACAAATGTCATATCCAGTATTCAAACCATTAACATATGCATATAATTGCATAACAACAGGAGATATATACACATTAACACAAGAAATAGCAAAAGCAAAAGATTTTTATGGATTGAATGCACAACAAACAGATTCACATCAAATGAAAAATAGTGAATGGGGAGCAGTAGCATATTTAACACAAAGTAAATATGGAAGAAATAAAACAGAAGTAACAATAAATAGCAAAAATATGAATAATGATTCAAAAAGAATTTATGCGGTAACAGGATATGCAAATACAACAGCAAATGATAATTCAGCAAGTACAACAAATAATAAAACAGGAATATTTGATTTAAGTGGTTGTGTATGGGAATATACAGCATCATATGTATCAAATGGACATGCTAATATAAATTCTTACGGAAAATCATATGCAAGTGTAGAAACAAATTCAAATGGATATAAAACATTAAGTACAAAATATGCAACAGTATATCCATATGATTCAAATAATTTAGGAGCGACATATAATAATTTAAAATCAGAAACATATGGATTTGGAGATGCAATATTAGAAACTTCAAATAGAAGCAATACCTCAAACAGTTGGAACGGAGACTACTCTAACTTTCCGTATTCGTCTTATCCGTTCTTCAGACGCGATGGTAGTTACGGTGATAGTTCTAACGCTGGTACGTTTGCGTTCATCCACAGCGATGGCAGTACGTACTACTATTATGGCTTTCGCTCTGTGTTGGTGGCTTTGTAGCACTTAACTTTCCTAGAACCTAGATCCCTTTTATTCGGCACTAAGTAAAAAAATGTATAAAAGCAAAATACGGGGAAAAATATAAAATAATAAAAAACTATTAAGGTGCGTAAGCACCTAAAATTTAAAAATTAGGGATTAAACTGTAACTACTCTAACTTTCCGTATTCGTCTAATCCGTTCTTCAAACGCGGTGGTAATTACGGTAATAGTTCTAACGCTGGTACGTTTGCGTTCAACAACAACAATGGCAATACGAACAACAATTATGGCTTTCGCTCTGTGTTGGTGGCTTTGTAGCACTTCGATACACAAAGAAACATAGAGGTTTCTATCCCAGATGGGTTTTCTTCAAGGAGAAAATCGAGAGGAAAAGACAAAAAATAAAAACAGCTGGATTTGTATCAAAGAAGTTTAATTCCTTTGGTATTTGCAAGTTCATATACCATAAACACATAAATAAAATTCTTGTTTTAGTAGCAAAATGGTGAATCTCCAAGAATTAAAAAAGAAAAACGTTTTAAAATGACATTTAAAACGTTTTTTTATAATCATCTTCAATTAAAGAAATCAAATCTTGTTCAATATTATAATAAGTAGTAGTATTAATTAAAAAATTACAACTATTTAAAATTTTATTTTGCAATTTAAAAGAATTACAATGAGAAGAATGACCAAGCCAAGAATTTAAACTTTGTACTGTATTCGGAATATTTAAAGAATTATTTTTATAATGTGAATTCCACTTTTTTATATTTTTCTTAATCTTTTTCTTACTGTTTGTTCTCAATAATTTGTGTGTAGTAAAAATTCTATAGCCACAAAAATTAACACCCATTTTATAAGGATAATATCTTGATTTATTGTTTAATGATAAATGTAATCTAGTACTAAGAAAATTTTCAATATCAGCTTTTAAATGTATACAATCATTCTTAGTTTTGGCTAATATAATAAAATCATCCATATATCTAACATAATATTTAACCTTTAAAGTGCGCTTAACAAATTGGTCTAATTCATTCAAATAGATATTAGCAAAAAACTGACTAGTATAATTTCCAATAGGAATACCTATATTAGAATTGTCAACATTATCAAAAATTAATAATTTAGTAAATTCTAATAATTCTTTATCAGAAATATATTTTTTTAGAATGTCAAATAAAATATATGGATTAATACTATAAAAAAATTTTGATATATCACACTTTAAAATCCAAAAATCACCATAATTTCTATTATAAATTCTCATATATTTTTCTACTTCTAAAACGGCATTATGAGTTCCACGATTTGAAATACAAGCAAAAGTTGAAGTAATTAACTTAGGAAGAATGAAAGGTTTAATAAATTCTTCAATATACCATTGATGAACAATTCGGTCTACATAAGGCAAAGATTTTATTAATCTTTCTTTTGGCTCATAAATTTTAAACTCTCTATAATTTCCTAAATGATATTTTTTATTTTTAATATTATTTAGCAAATTAATAATATTGTTTTCTAAATCTAACTCAAATTTAATTATTTCATCTTTATAAACTTTATGCTTCCTAGCCCTTTTATGAGCTTTTAAAAGATTTGAAAAAGTTA
>ERZ837380.3116-NODE-3116-length-16056-cov-3.221361_pt1 | contig 16056 bp, 5 predicted proteins | sample MGYA00519685_ERZ837380 | MGnify/ENA primary metagenome ERZ837380 (study PRJEB31850, sample SAMEA3708817) | human gut metagenome | biome: human gut; feature: human-associated habitat; material: faeces | place: China | collected 2014 ...
TTGGCAAATATCCTGCAGCAACTGCAGCACTTCCTTGCCGGTCTCGTAATCGAGCGCACCGGTCGGCTCATCGCACAACAACAGCTTCGGCTTTTTGGCAATCGCGCGGGCGATGGATACACGCTGTTGTTCGCCGCCGGACAGTTGCGCGGGGAAGTTGTCCATCCTCTCCCCCAGTCCGACTTTGCGCAGCGTTTCCCCTGGATCGAAATGGTCAGGGCAGATTTGCGAGGCGAGCTCCACGTTTTCGAGCGCGGTAAGGTTAGGCACCAGATTGTAGAACTGGAAGACGAAGCCGATATCGTTGCGCCGGTAGGTCACCAGTTCCTTTTTCCGCAGACCCGTAATATCGCGTCCGCCGACCACTACGCGGCCGGTTGTGGCGGTATCCATGCCGCCCAGAATGTTCAATGCCGTGGTTTTGCCGGCACCGGACTGCCCCAGAATCACGCTTAATTCGCCTTGTTCGGCGGTGAAGCTGGCCTCGTCGAGCGCGCGAATCACACTGCTGCCAGAAGGATATTCCTTGACCACATGGTCGAATTCGATATACGCCATCGCACACCTCCAACGCGCTCGTGGCAGCCACCTAGCCCCATAGGCCCCGCCAGAACTTCCTGCTATACTCAAGTAAAACAACACTGTGTCGGTTCTGCAACCAACAGTTGGATTGTGGGTTGTCGGAACTTGGGGAGAAGGCCATGTCCAAAGAATTGACGGAAAGCCGCCGCACCCGTTACACGAGACGTGCCATGCAGGACGCGCTTATCGAGTTGCTGCGCGATCAGCCGCTCGGCTCCATCACCGTTAAAGCGTTGTGCGAGCAGGCCGATGTGAATCGTTCCACGTTTTACGCGCATTATGCGAGCATCGAGGAACTGCTGCACGACATTGAAGACGAAACCATGGCCTGGGTCACCACCGCACTCGAACAGCTACTCGCCCAGCCAGATCCTGCCGGCATCGAGCATGTTATTGAGCGCATCTGCCAGTACATTGCCGACAATCGCAATCATCTCCAAGTGCTGATGAGCCCGAAAGCGGATATCGGTTTCCAGCAGCAGCTGCTGGGATTGATTTACAGCCAGCGCGGTGTAGGCGAACAGTTGCAATCTTCGGCGGGTTACCCAGCCGAGGCGCAGATGCGTATGCGATTCGCCGTGTCCGGCAGCATTGGGCTTTTGCAATACTGGCTCGCCACCGATCTCGCGGCCTCTCCCGAATCGGTGTCCCACACCATCTTCACCATGTGTATGCCTGCCACGCAGTGAGCACAGTGAATTCAGTGAACTCAGTGAACTCAGTGAAGCGTGCGGTTTCATAAGCATCGCTCACTATAGCTTCGCCTGCTCACCGGCCGCGCCCACGCCCGCGCTTGCAATAGCGCACAAATAGACGATTGACCATTTCTGAGACGATACGGCGGCATAGAATAACGAACGTTGCGCATCACGGCAAGCCCCGCGTGCGCCAAACCCAAGAAATGTGAGAGAAGAGCACAATGAGTACTACTGATGCGCCTAAGAAGCCGCGCGAAACCGACGACGTGCCGGTGCCGGCCACGCTGCGCAAGTCATTGAAAAACCGCCACATCCAGCTGATTGCGCTGGGCGGCGCCATCGGAACCGGCCTGTTCTATGGTTCCAGTGAATCCATCGCGCTGGCCGGACCCTCGATTCTGCTCGCCTACCTGATCGGCGGCCTCGCGATCTTCATGATCGTGCGCGCGCTGAGCGAGATGGCGGTCGAGGATCCGAAGGCGGGCGCGTTCAGCTACTATGCCACCCGCTACTGGTCCAAGCGCGCCGGCTTTATTTCCGGCTGGAACTACTGGTTCAACTACATCCTCGTCTCGATGGTGGAGCTATCAGTGGTGGGTTCGTTTGTGAATTACTGGTTCCCGGCGATTCCGACCTGGGTGTCGGCAGCCGTATTCCTAGTGGTCATCTGCGCCGCCAATCTGCTGGGCGTCTCCAAGTTCGGCGAGTTCGAGTTCTGGTTCGCCATCATCAAGATTGTGGCCGTGATCGCCATGATTATCGGCGGCCTGGCCGTCATCATCTTTGTCCTGCCCACCGCATCCGGCGTGCGCGCAAGCTTCGCGAACTGGTTCACCGTGGGTAACGGCTTCTTCCCGAACGGCCTGATGGGGCAGAATTCCGACGGTTCCTGGACCGGCCTGCTGATGGCACTGGTTGTGGTGATGTTCAGCTTCGGCGGCACCGAGCTCATCGGCATCACCGCCGGCGAAACCGAGGATCCGAAGACCACGATTCCGCGCGCCACCAATGATATTATTTGGCGAATCCTCGTGTTCTACATCGGCGCTCTGGGTGTGATCATGGCCGTAGTGCCGTGGAACACCATCGATGGCAAGTCCAGCCCGTTCGTGCAGATCTTCGATTCCGTGGGCATTCACGCGGCTGCCGGTATTTTGAACTTCGTGTGCCTGACCGCTGTGATGAGCGTCTACAACTCCGGCCTGTACGCCAACTCCCGCATGTTGTACTCGCTGGCCAAGCAGGGCAATGCGCCCGCTTACTTGGGCAAGCTCAACTCGCGCGGCGTGCCAGTGGCCGGCGTGCTGACGTCCGCCGCGATCACCGCCATCGCCGTGGTCGTGGTGTTCGTGTGGCCTGAGTTCGCGTTCAACTACCTGATGTCGATTGCCACCATTGCCGGCATCATCAACTGGACGATGATCATGCTCACCGAAATGAAGTTCCGTAAGGTGGTCGCCGCGGGCGGCGCTCCCGAGGATTCCGAGCTGGCCGGTCTGAGCGGCCAGGAGGCACTGGACGCGATTCACTTCAAACTGCCGTTTGCCAAGGTGACCCCGTGGGTGGTGCTGGCGTTCCTGGCGATGGTCGTGGTGCTGATGTGCTTCTCCACCAGCTACCGCATCGCCGTCATCGCCGGCGTGATCTGGCTGGCCATCCTCTTCGCCGCCTACCAGCTCACTCAGGCGAAGAAGTAAGGCTCCATTTGCGAATAGCTCTCACTGATGAGCACTCAGTGAGAGCTATTCGCAAATGGGATTTATTCATGAAACAGCTCATCGATGCCGACGAGCTGAACGTCGGATTGAGACGCCGCAGCATCGTCGACCAGTGATTGATCGAAACCGCCGAGCGAAAACAGCAGGTATGTTCGCTGGCCGATACCGGTTCGCGCAGCACGGTCTCGCAGTAGATTCAGCACGGAACGGTCCACCGGCGCATTGCGGAATTTGCACTCGCCCACAATGGCAGCATCAGACGCATTGTCAACGGCCATCACGTCTATCTCATCCTGACGATCCCACCAACGGCCAACCGCACGCGCACGGAAGGGCAACCGTCCAGCAGCACTCTCACGCCACATCCATTCACGGCACAGACCCTCGAACGGTTTGCCGGCAAAATCATGTAATACCGGCTTGATATGACGCTCGTATACGCCTTCCACATCGCCCCGCTCCAATTCCGAGCGATACGGAAATACAAACGAATACCAGAATCGGAAGAAATTGTCGTTCAGCTGATACAGCCCACGCGAACCTTTCGCCCGCTCCTTAGGCTTCGCCGTGACTGGGAACTCACGTTCCACAATCCCCAGTTCCATAAGATTGGCGAGATACGACGATACTGTTGCGTTTGCCATCATCGTGTGTGTCGCGATCTCATTCAGCGAAGTTGCGCCGAGCGCGATCGCCCGTATCACGCTGTTATATTTCGCAGTTTCCCGCAGTTCTTCGTGCAACAAAAATTCAACCTCGCTGTATAGCGGAGCAATGCGTCTCAGAATATGCCGCTTGACATTTGCGTCTATGGTCTCATCTGGGTCAAATTCCTCTAGGTAACGCGGGATACCGCCCAGTATTGCGTAGGCCAGCGCCTTATCCTCGCTACTATAGTTGGGGAAGAATTGCGCTGCATCCCAATATGGCATCGGCAGCATCTTCAGGATGCCGGTCGCACGACCATATAGCGGCGATTTTTCTCCCAACAGCTCCTTTTCGATGAAGCTCATGGCACTGCCGCAAATCACAATCATCAGATTTGCATGACGCAACGTGTGGTCCCAAAGATTCTGTAGCACTGACGGCAATGACGGATCAGATTTGACCAGATAAGGAAACTCATCGAATATCACAAGCCTGCGGCCGCCATCGCTCGGCTCTGGCAGCCGGGTTAACTCGGTTAACGCCCTTTCCCAAGAAGGATATTGACTCAGATAATCCTTGCCCGGGGCACCCGCCTCGAACATGAGACGGGAGAACGATGCCAGCTGTTCATCTTTAGTGGCATTCTGCGCCGCGAAGAATAAGGTTTCCTTGTCTTTTGCGAGTTGAATAAGCGTCTCTGTTTTTCCCACGCGCCTGCGGCCGTAGACGAACACAAGCTGTGCCCTACGCTCAGTGAAACATTCCTGCAGTTGCCGTAAATCGCTATCTCGTCCGATGAATGTCATACTGCCCGCCCCTCTATGCCATACGTTGGCGAATTCCTATTCGCACCACGATTTATTGTATCACGATTAATATAATCGTGATTATATAAGATGCGGGCGGTGCGGACTCGGGCCCACTTGCAAAAGACTCTCACTGAGGAGTGCTCAGTGAGAGTCTTTTGCAAAATCAGGCCACTCGTTGCAAATTTCTCTCACCGACTCAACGTCAGTGAGAGTTTTTTGCAAATGAGGGGTCAGATACGGCGCTTGCGCCAGATGGTCAGGGCGATACCGGCGGCGGCGAGGACCACCACGGTACCAGCCACGCCGAAGACGGCGGCACCAGTGTCGGAGATGACGGCACCCGGCTTCTTGCCATCAGCGGAGACCTTCACGAGGGCCTTGCGGGCCTCGGTCAGGTGACGAATCGCATCCTGGACCTCGGTGGAGATGGCGTTCTCCTTGGCGAGCACCTTCTTCGCTTGGGCCAGCGCATTGGCGTAGGCCTTCCACGAATCGGCGGTGTAATCGTCCTGGTTCAGCTTCTCGGCTTCGGCCTTGGCAATGGCGTCTTCGAGCTGCTTGAGCTCTTCCTCAGTGGCCAGATCGGGATCCGGAGTCGGCGTCTCGTCGGCAACGACCTTCACGGTGAACGTGGCGGTCTTGGTCGAATCGGCCACAGACTGCACGGTCACGGTCACCTTGTCGGAGGCCTTCGAGGAGTCGAAGCCGAGCAGCTCGTACTCATCGGCGGCGAGCTCACGGGTGGTGGAGCCGCCGTTGCCATCGGCCACGGTCGCGGTGACGACCAGACCGGCAACGTCGAGCGCTTCACCAACCTTGTACTCGGCCTTGGCGGGCTGCGCGGTCACGGCGATGGAGAGGATCGTGCCTGCGGCCGGGTGCTCCGGCTCGGGCTGGCTCTCCTCCAACGCATTCTGCGCGTCGGTCAGGGCCTTGGCGGCGGCATCGACATCAGCCTGAGACAGGCCGGAGTCAAGGAAGGTCTGCTTGGCCGTCTTGGCTGCGGCGAGCGCATCCTCGAATGCCTTCCAGCTGGCCTCGGTGTAAGCAGAGCCATCGGTGCCGAGCTTGTCGGCCGCTTCAATCGCGCCATCAAGCGCCGTCGTATCGGCCATCTCAATGGACACGCCTTCGTCGGTCGGGTGAATGGTCTGCATCAGGCCGTCCGCGTCGAAGGTGATCTCGTCGATGGCGGTCTCACGGTGGTAACCAAGGCCGGAGGTGAACACGCCGAGCGGCGTGTAGTGGCGATGGTAGGCCATGAGCCAACGGTCGTTGCCGTCCGCGTCGGTCACATGCACGTCGGACTGGTGCGCGGTACCTTGCAGGTTCTTGGAGGAATCCTTCTGCAGCAGCACACCCTTGTAGGTGATGGTGCCGTCGATGGAATCGGAGACGCCGTACCTCACATGGTAGTTCGGGGAGTTGGCGTCGTCGCACGACCAGGTCCAGTGGTACTTGCCGTCGCGGTAGGCGACGACCACGGACTCGCGGAAGTCGTTCAGACCGTTGAGCTTCTTCACCGTACCGGCCTTGATGCTCACCATGTCGTCGTTGAGTTCGGCGATGGCGGGCGAACCGTTGCCGTACAGGATGTACGACTTGCCGGTGTTCGGGTCGGTGAAGATGGACGGGTCGATGGCCTGTCCAACGGTGACGCCTTCCATCGTGCGAGTGACCAGCGGTTGGTCGGCGGCCTTGTACGGGCCGGCCGGGTTGTCGGCCACGGCGACGCCGATGGCGGATGTACCGTTCGGCAACTTCGCGCAGTAGTAGAAGTAGTACTTGCCGTTCTTCTTCTCGATGGTCGGCGCCCACGCGGAGCCCACGGACCACGGGGAGATGGCGGTGTTCTCATCGCCATCGGTGGTCGGCTGGTGGTCCTTATTGACATCGAGGATCACGCCCTCGTCGGTCCAGTTCACCAAGTCGGTGGAGCTGAACGCATGGAAGTAGTTGCCGCTCCAGCCGGAGAAGCCGTCGGTGGTCGGGTAGATCCAGAACTTGCCGTCGAAGTAGTCGATGTCCGGGTCGGCGTACTGGCCGGGCAGTACCGGGTTGTTGCCCACGGTGACCTTCTTCAGCGTCCAGGTCTGCGGCGCACCGTCGCCCAAATCAACGACCAAAGTACGGTCCTTAGCCAGGTCGGCCGTACCACCATTGGTGAACGCCTGACCATCAAGGGTGAGCTTGATGGAGTCGTCGCTACGGTTGACAGACACCTTGACGGGCACCTTGGTCGCGCCGCCACGGCGGTTGAGCACGGTGGTGACGGTCTTCGTGGACCAGTCGAGGGTGGAACGGACCTGAGAGTGGTCGTCAGTGCCACGCAGCGAGTTCGGGTCGGACGGCACAGTGCCCACAGAAATACCCTGCAGAGCAATCGGGCTGGTCTTCTCGACTTCCTGAGCAGTGAGCGCGCGGTTCCACACGTTCACATTGTCGAACGAACCCTTGAAGTATGGGTCGTTGTAGAAGGACTTGCCCAAGTAGGCCAGCAGATCGTTACCCAAATCGGTGACCTTGTTCTTGGTCGCCTTGTTCTGAGCCACCTGCGCACCGTCAGAGTACACGGTCATCACGTTGTCGTCCAACGTGACCGTGACACGATGCCATGCGCCGTTGCCAGACAACGTAGCGTTAGCCGCGTCCTCCGCACCATACGAGTTGGTGGTGATGCGGCTGGCGAGCTCGCCGGAGTTGTTGTACTTCAGGAAGTAGTACTTGGTGGAGTTCTGGCCGAAAGCGAACGTGAACTGGTTTTTATTGATCTCCGACTTGACATCCATCTGCACAGTCAGCTTGTTACGGCCATCGAACAGGCCCTTCGGGAACTCGGCGTAGGTGCCGTCAGAGCCGTCGAGCTTAAGCACCTTGCCCTTTTCGGCATCCTCGGAGACCTTGGCGTTGCCGTTGAAGGTCAAGTCGTTGCTGTTCTCAGTGGTGTCGGTACCCTTGCTGTCTTCGAAGTCATACTCGGCAATCGGACCGGAGCCGTCTTCATCGGGTGTGACTGGCTCGGTGTCCTTGTTCTTATCGAATGCCTTCAGGATTGCGTTGTACTCGGTTTCAGTGACAGGCAGGATGGTGCCGTGACGCTTCTTGAGCGAACCGAAGTTCACATCAGAGGCAAAGCCCCAATCAGCCTTATCAGTGCTGCCTAAATCGGCAGAACGGTATGGGGTGTAACCCTTACCGGCTGAGTACTGGTCCCACATCAGACCGTAGAGCATCTTCTTGCCCGCATCACTGGTCTGCACGTCATCTTCATTGTAGAAGAACAGCTCCGGGCCTTCCAGCTGCGCACCGGTCAGACCGGTACCAGTCAGGTCACCGAATGTACCGACAAGCGTCCACTGGTTCGGATCACTGTCAGTGTTGTAGTAACCATTCGCAATTGTGTCACCAGTGGTGAGCGTTGTGGCATACGGATCCTTGCTACGCTCAACACCGAGGTACGTGTCACCGGACACACGATAGTAATAGCCGTCATCGGCCTTAATCATCGTGGTATCGATAACGGACTTGACTCGGTCGATCCACTTGACAGGCGTCGTGAAGTTCACGAAATCACGCGTGGTGGAGTAGTACATATTGGTGCGATCGCCGGACTTGTTGTCCGCGTCGGAAGCAGTGGCCCAGTACACCATGTACTGCTTGTTCACATCATCCCAGTAGGCTTCCGGAGCCCAAGCCATGCCGGCTCCCGGAATCTGAGAGGCAACGTCAACGGCGCGCGGTTCGCTCCAGTTGACGAAGTCATGCGACTCCCACACGATTAGGTTGGTGCTGCCATTGGTGGTAGCGGTGGCCGCGCCCCAACCGCCACGGTTATGGATGCTCAGCTCGGTAGCGATGAGGTAGACGGTGTCGCCTTCCGGAGAGCGGACCAGATACGGGTCGCGCACGCCGTTGTCCTTACCACGAGAGTTGCCGGTCTGGCTGTTGTTCCAGCTGAGTACCGGATCGCCGGACTCGCGGGTGTCATGCCAGCTCAGGCCATCCTTGCTGGTGGCGAAGTACATCTGCTCGTCGGTAGCGCTACCTTCGGTGCCGGTGAAGTGCGCAAACAGATAGTCCGTGGTCTTCGGCTGTTCGACGGCGGCCTTGACGGTCAGCTCGAATTCCTTGGTTTCCGTGTTGCCGTCAGCATCGGTAATGGTGGCAGTGAGCGTCACCTTGGTGTCGGTTTTCTGACGAGCAACGACACCAGCTGCGATGTCACCATCTGCCGCATCGGTAATGACCTTTGCGTTGCTGGATTTCCACGTAATCGCGGAACCGTTAACCGAGCCCTTGGCCGGAAGTGTGATGTTGGAATACACATCAGTGCTGCCGTTGTTAATGGTCAGCGCATTAGCGTCGGCCTTGGCGGCATCGGACTTCGTGGAATCGTAGGCTTCCTTGATTTGGTCAGCAGTATGCGCAGAGCCGTAAATCTTGAGGTTGTCAAGTGCGCCGGTATAGTATTCGCCATTCACCCAGTTGGCCTTGCCGATCTGCAGCACGCCGCCGTCTGCGCCGAGAATATCGGTGAGCTGAGCGAAGCTCGCGCCATCAGCTGGGGCTACGGTTGCGGCCTGCTCACCGTCAATGTACAGCGTGGAAGCGGCCTCGTCGATGACCAAATCGACGTGACGCCACTGGCTGGCGAGACCATCCTTGCTCACATTGCCGGTGGTGTCGCGCTTACCAGCGTTGTTGTAACGCTCAACGTTCACCGAAGTGGTGCGATCCATCACGCCGAGGTAACGCTCTTGCTGATAGGTCTGCGCATTCGTATTCGGTGCCGCAAATACCGACCAGCCCTGATTGGTGCTGGCGGACTTGGAATCGTACGAAATCGTGACCGCATCCAGGCCCTTGAGCACGGCAGAATCGTCCGACTTAGTCACATTCAGCCAGAAGCCAGAACCGAGCTGAGCTGCGGTAGTGCCGTCTTTACTGGCAGTTACTGCGGCGGCACCGTTGATGGTTGCCTTGGTGCCGGTTGCCTCATCGGTGAAGGTACCAGTGGCACTTGCCGTGACGTTGTTGAAGTCAAGGCTGGCAAGCAAATCACTGTCTGCCGATGCCTTGGCATTTGATTTCAGGGCTGCTGCCAGCGCCCGCTGTGCGGCCGATGAATCGGTGGTATCCGATTCAACCGCATTTGCTGCTGGCGCCAGCGCCATCAGCATCGGGACAGCTGCAAGAGCTGCCACCGCTTTCTTCCACTTACCCATATGTCTCCTCTGATTGTGGGTTTTGGTTTTGTGTTCAGTTATGGATTGAAGATTGAAGTTATGGTGATACTAGGTGCTCCCTCTCCGTCCGCCAGAAGCCGACTGAGAGGGAGCATTTGGATCCGCTCAGGCGCGACGCTTGCGCCAGATAGTGAGAGAGAAGCCGGCAACGGCGAGCACAACCACGGCACCACCAAGGCCGAGCACGGCGGCACCAGAGGACGGCAGACCGGAGTCTGCTCCCGTACCAGCGTTACCGTTATCGCTGCCTGCACCATCGCCGGAACCGTCGCCCGAACCGGGCTTACCGGGCTCGGTCTTGGCACTCACGGTCACCACGAACGACGTGGTGAGCTGATCGTTGGCCTTGAGCGTGACGGTGACGGTCTTGGTGCCCACAGCGGACATGTCCACGTCGCCGACCGTGTAGTCGGCGGCATCGAGCGTCTTCACCGTGCCGTCCGACATCGTCGCCTCGATCACAAGACCATCGGCGGAGAACTGCTCGCCCACCGTGTACTTGGTCTTTGTCGGCTCGCTCTTGACGCGGATGCCGGTGATGGACGGCTCAACCGGCGTATCGGGCTCGCCGACGGTCACCGTAATGGTCACCGTGCGGTTGGCCGGAGCAACCTCCTGATCCTTGGTCAGCGACATGTCGAGCATGCCGTTGGCGCGCACGTTCACGGCCTTGGCCCACGTATTGCGGTCCTGATCGAACAGGCCACCCGCTGCGGAACCGGAGTGAATTTCCGGGTAGGGGCGTGCGTGGTAGGCCATGACGATGTTGCCGGCCTCATCATGTGCAAGCGAGATGTGGCCGGGGCCGGCCTGCTTGCGCTCGTACGAGGCCTCATCCGCACCGTAGGCACCGGTGTAGGTGTCGTTGGTGTCGAACGACGGGAAGTCGGCCGTGGTCCAGCTCGACAGATCCTGCAGGTCGGCATTCTTGGCGGCACGCATCACGTTGGTGTTGTAATACTTATCCACCGTGGCACCCGCATAGGCAATGTAGACGTAGTCGCCATGTTCGAACATGAACGGTGCCTCTACGATTGCCTGATCAGAACCTTCAGAGTTGTCTCCGGGGGTAGGCGCATACTTGCCGTACTCGAACTGCTGGCTGGCCTGATAGATGTGCTCAAGCCTGCCATCCACCAGCGGAGTGACGCCATCGCCCATCTTTGCCTTGGCAAGGTACAGGCCTGCGCTCTTCGGGAAGAGCCAGTAGCCCTGGGCCTTGCCGTTCTCCTCGCGCTCGAAGTACGTCACGTCGAATGCGGCGCCTTCCAGCACGGTCGGCTCGCCCCAGTTTTCGGCCTCGAGGAATCCGCCATCCTTGATGGACCGCTCGTCGCCGGTGTACGGGATGAGGATGGTGTTGTTGCACCAGCCACCGTTCGTGGACGAGGCACCCCTGTGGAAGCCGGCCACAATCCACCACTTGCCGTTAATCTTGTGGAACTCCTGGGCCCAAATGAACGCGCTCCAACCGTAGAACGAGTTGGGGTACTGGTCTTCGTGGCCCGGAGTGCCGTTCTCCGGCTTGATGATGATGTGTTCCTCAGCATCCTTCAGACCGTTGATGGTCTTGGCGCGCTTGAGGCCGATGGAACGGTAGCTGTCCTTCTGGTTGTTGGTCGAATCAGTGGACTTCACCTCATAGGTGGAACCGGTGAGGTAGTAGTAGCCATCGTCTTCGTTGTAGAAGATGTCCGGATCGGCGCGAGCGTCGTTGTACATGGCCTCGGTGGTCTGCTGAACAGTGCCCTTGACCTCATACGTGCCGGCCTTTGAGGTGTCCACGGCGGCCAGATCATCGGCGTTCCAGTCGACGTTGAAGGTCTTCGTGGAGCCGTCGTTGTAGGTCATTGTGGCCTGCGTTCCGGAAACCGCTGCGGTGACGTCCTCGGCGGAAGCACCGTTCTCCACGGTTGCGCCGCCCAGAGCTTTAACGCCGGTGTTCTGCAGATCGACATAGTTCTTGTAGAACGCATCGAATTCAGAGGAGCTCACAGCGAATGCGCGGGTCTGGCCTTCGCCGGCCCATGCGGGCAGACCTTCGGTCACGTCGCCCACACCCATCGCAACCGCGTCGGCCTTGAGCGTCTCGCCGACCGTTGCCTTGGCAGTCAGGTCGGAGAGCGTGGCCATACGGCCTTCGCCGCTCAGGCCATCGGTCCAGAAGACCTTGTAGCCCTTGGAGGCGGCATCATAGACGATGCGCGGGTTGGTGACCATGGAGCTGTCGGTCACGGTGATGGCGCGCTCGTTGGTGAACGTGGCACCGTCGCCCTTGCCATCCCACACGTAAATCGCACCGGTGGCGTTGTTCTGCGAGGAAACCACACCAAGGGTACCGTCCTCCGCACGGAAGAAAGCGGGCGAGCCCATCTGCGCATTCGGCTTGGCAGACTGCGAGCCGTCCCACTTGACCGACAGAATCGACTGCGAACGGTTCAGGGTCTCCCATTTGCTGCCATCGGCGGCCTTGGCGGCCACGTACAGCGAGTCGGCGCGACGATCGTCGTTGTAGGCGAGCGGGTCGTACTTGGCACCGTTCTGGTCGGAGCGATCGACATCCTTGACGTAGGAAGCGATTTCGCCGCCGTTGTTGAGGATTTCGGATTCGGCGGTGATGGCCTTATCCACGCCGTCGATGGTGGCGGTGAGCTTGACCTTCACGGCCTTCTCGCCGGACTTCGGCTGCGTGACCTTGCCGTCTGCGGCTACGAGCTTCGCACCGTCGCCGGTCGCGGACCAAGTAACCGTCTTGCCCAGCACAGTGCTCGGCAGGTCGCCGGTGATTTGCGCCGGGATGGCGAGCGCGGCGGCGTAGTCGGTCTTCGCGCTTTCCACGCCAAGCTCGTCGTCGCTCAGGGCCTTGCCCCAGATCTTGAAGTTGTCGAGCAGACCGGAGAAGTACTCGCCGTTGCTCCAGTTGGCCTTGCCGATCTGCAGCACGCCGCCATCAGCACCGAGGATGTCGGCGAGCTTCTGGCCGTTGTTGTTCACGGCTACCAGCTTGGAGTCGATGTACAGCTTGGCGGTTGCGCCGGAAATCACGATATCGACGTGCTTCCAGTCGGCGTTCGTCTTGGTGTATGAGACGTTGCCGGAGGAATCGCGCTTGCCGTCGTTGTTGTTGTAGCGTTCGACGGTAATACCGGTGGTCTTGTCGAGCACGCCGACGTAGTGTTCCTTGCCGTACTCCTGCTTGGTGGCGTTGGAGGCGGCGAAGAAGGTCCAGCCAGTGTTGTTGGAGGCATCGGGCTTGACGTCGTAGCTGATGGTCACGTCGTTCTTGCCCTTGAGCAGAGCGTCGCCGTTCTTGGCGGTGACGTTGAGCCAGAAGTTCTTGCTGAGCTTCGCGGCCTTGCCGTCCTTGCCGTCGGCGAGCGTGGCGGTGCCCTGCGTGGTGCCCGTCGCGTTGCCGCCGTCAAAGGTCTTATCGCCATCATCGAACGTGAAGTCGGCAAGCAGATCCGGGTCGGTCGGCTCGGTTTCGCCGGTCACGGTCACCTTAGCGGTCACGGTGATGGCGGTGGAGCTGTATAGCGTGCGGTTCTTGTTGGCGGTTTCATTGTCCACAAAGCCACCGGTCTGCTTCCAGCTGTTGTTCGCGTTCGCACCGGAGTTGATGAGGTCGTCCTCGTCGGTCTTCGACTCGCCGGCGGCGTTCGTCCACTTCCAATGGTTCTCGTTGGCACCGATGGTGTCGACCGTGCCGGTGACGGTGTATTCGCCGGGCTTGGAGGTGTCGACGTTGGAAACGTCCCACGTCACGTCGCGCTTGGCAGTGCCGTAACCGTTGGCAAGAGTGACCTGCTGCGTCTTCGGCAGCTTGGCAGTGATGTCCGTATCGGCAGCACCCTTATCCACCGTCACATCCTCGGCCTTCAGGTCGGCGTTGTCGGAAGCCTTGGCGTCAGCCGCGCGGATCGCGTCGTACTGGGCCTTGGTGAGCGAGACCACGCCACCGTGCTTGGTGTTGGCGGTGAGGAAGTAATCGTCGGCCTTCAGGACGCTCCACGGATTCTCGGAATCGAGGTTGTCGGCTTCGAGTAGGTTGTAGCCGTAGCGGGCACCGGAGGCGACAGATCCATAGTTGTCGACGAACATGTACCACTTGTTTTCGCCGTTGACCTTGAAACCGTTGGCACCTTCCTGCGCGCTGCCGAGCGTGTGTCCGATGTTGGTCTGGCGCAACACCCAGCCCTTGGCCGGGTCGGTCGCGTACTGGCCCTGGTCGTTGGCACGCCACCAATCGGCACGATCGGTGTATTCCATGAAGATCACGCCGGAACCGGTGGTGCGGTATGTGCGGGAACCGTTCTGCAGCATCGTGGTGTCGATGGTGTTGCCACGGTTGTACTTGCTGTTAGGCACGAAGACGCCGCCAAACATGTAGGTCTCATTGGTGAAGTCCTTGGTGGCGGCCCACAGCACGTGAGTCACCTTCTTGCCGGGCTGACTGTTCTCGCCATCGTATTTGGCGGAGACAGACCAATACACAACGAATGCGCCGCCCTGCTGGTTCTTCGGGTTGTCCTTATCGGAACCGTTGAGCTGACCGTCGTCGTTGAGATCATAGAAGTTCGGCACCCACGTAGCCTCAGGAGCCCATGCCATGCCGATCTCGGAGATGGTCTTGCCGGTCACGGAATCGGTGAGCGTCTGGCTCTTGTTCGGATTGGCAGTGTACTTGTCGGCGGTGGCGGTCTCCAGTTCCGTCATGTCGTTGAAGTGAATGAGATCTTTGGACGACCACACATGCAACTTGGTGCTGTAACCTGTAGCCCACGTGCCCCAACCGGCATTATCGCTGCCGAACACACGCAAATCGGTGGCCAGCACGTAGTAGGTCTTCGACTCGGGGTTGTAGGCGATGAACGGATCGCGCACGCCGGTGGTGGATTCGTTGCTCACAAGAATCGGCTCGCCGCCGTTGAGCGTGTCCCACTGGGTGGCGTCATCACCGCGTGAGATGTCGAGGTAGACCTTTTCGGCGTAGCCCTTGTTGTTTTCGATGAAGTGGACCATCACGTAGCCGTAGGCGTCATCGGCCTTGACCTCGGTGACGGTGACCTTGAGCTCGGCGGTCTTGGCGGCGTCAGCTTCGGAAGCCGCTGTAATGGTGGCGGTGCCGGCCTTCACGCCGGTGACCTTGCCGTTGGCATCCACAGTAGCCACAGCAGGATTGTTGGATTCCCACGTCACTGTGGGATCGGCACCTTCAGGGGTGACGGTTGCGGACAGGGATGCGGAGTTGCCTTCCTTGAGACTCAGCTCGCCGTCCTTCACATTGGAACCGGAAATCTCGATTGCAGTAGGCGATGCGATGCCGAGATCGGCTGCGGAAAGCGCGGAGCCATAAATCATGAAATTATCAAGCAAACCGGTGAAGTATTCACCGTTGCCCCAGTTGCCTTTGCCGATTTGCAGCACACCACCTGAGCCGCCAAGAATACTCTTAAGATCCTCGCCGTTCACGTTGCTCGCCACGAACTTCTTATCGACATAGAGCTTCGCGGTCTTGCCGGAGATGACGAGATCGACATGCTTCCAAGCATCCTTCGTACCGGTGTTCTTGTCGATGGTGGCGATGTCGGATGCGCGGCCGTTGAGATAGCGTTCCACACGGGTCTTGTCGGTGCGGTCGAGCACACCGACGTAGGTGGGGGCGCTGCCGTTCACCGCACCGGCGGTCGGCGCGGCAAACACAGTCCACTGGCCACCGGTCGCAGCCGCCTTGCTGACGTAGCTGATCGTCACATCATCAAGACCGTTGAGCAGTGCACTGCCATCGGACTTGGTCACGTTCAGCCAGAAACCGCTGCCGAGCTGGGCGGCCTTGCCGTTGTCGTCATCTTTTCCGTTGACGAGATCCACCGTGCCTTGCACGGTGGCCTTAGCGTCACCCTGAGCACTGGCGAATGCACCATCGTCCGGGTCGCTATTGAAATCGAAGCTGGCAATCGGGTCAGCCGTCGCTGTATTGGCCGCCGCCCTGACGTTCGCACTGGTCGTGGTCATCTGCACCGCAGGCGTCGCGTCGTCGGCCACGGCGGTGATCGGCATGATCAACCCCGCGCCCAACGTCGACACCGCCGTCAGGCAGGCCGCCAATCGTGTAACTCTCCTCACTGAGTTTCCTTCCTTGGGTCCTTGCTTCTTTGCAATACTGTGATGGATCATCGTTGCGCCATCGCAATATTTGTTATCGAATTGTTATCAAGTGACACCCGGTCGCTCCTTTATCGACCGCTTCTCGCTCCTGCTTCCGCTTCGCCGGAGCCTCTTCGTTCGCCAGCGCGACCCACTTCCGCCCGAACGACGGCCACCGGAAATCCCTACGAACGACACCGTTCGTGAA
>ERZ837380.3123-NODE-3123-length-16014-cov-27.330472_pt1 | contig 16014 bp, 10 predicted proteins | sample MGYA00519685_ERZ837380 | MGnify/ENA primary metagenome ERZ837380 (study PRJEB31850, sample SAMEA3708817) | human gut metagenome | biome: human gut; feature: human-associated habitat; material: faeces | place: China | collected 2014 ...
TCAGAACGTCGTGAGACAGTTCGGTCCCTATCTGTCGTGGGCGCAGGATATTTGATGGGAGCTGTCCCTAGTACGAGAGGACCGGGACGGACGTACCTCTGGCGCACCAGTTGTTCCGCCAGGAGCATAGCTGGGCAACTACGTACGGATCGGATAAACGCTGAAAGCATCTAAGCGTGAAGCCGACCCAAAGATAAGATATCCCATTGTTTCAAACAAGTAAGACCCCTTGAAGACTACAAGGTTGATAGGCACGATGTGTAAGTGGAGTGATCCATTCAGCAAGCGTGTACTAATAGGTCGAGGGCTTGACCACAATTCGCTTGAGACTTTTAAGTCAACGAAAAAATGTGAGCAGTGATTATTCAGTTTTGAAGGCACGTCCTTCTAGAAATACTGGACAAAGATAGCACAGTGTGTTATACTTGGTCAGTCATATGGTCGGTGACGATGACGGTGAGGTTCCACCTGTTCCCATTCCGAACACAGAAGTTAAGCTCACTTGTGCCGAAGATAGTTCGCTGGAAACGGCGCGTGAAAATAGGTAGTCGCCGACTTAATCGTATCCCTGAGAGGAAACCTCTCAGGGATTTTTTATATTGAAAATTGGACATAACATATAAAATAATTCGGAAAAAATTGGAGACTTAAGAGAAATTGAAACGGAAATGATACGGAGCTGTTGCGTTCTCGTGACGTTCATGTTACAATTGTGCTGTAAAATTACGATGAAAAAGGGACTGCCGGGACGACAGCGAGTAAGAGCATAAGAAGAAAGCATTTGAGCCAAAGTTAAGATTCGTTGAACGATGTTGCAAGCTGAAAAGATATTGTCAGCTTTGTCCTGTCCATACAAACTCGGAAAAGTTCCATGGGACAGCAGGATAGACAGGGAACATTGGACAGCGGAAGCGTAATCCGAATGAATGGATTATTACTCAGAAGACTGACACTTGATGCATTGCAGTTCAAGTGTCATTTTTTTCGGCACGGAAAGAGAAGATTCATATGAAAATTGCGATGATAGGACACAAGGATTTCCCTTCAAGATCTGGCGGAGTGGAAGTATTCGTTGGCGGTCTGTCAACCAGTCTGGTAAAACGTGGTTATGATGTCACGGTCTACAACCGCGGATTGCAGAAAGAGCACAATGTTTATGACGTGGATGGAGTGCATGCACGTCGGATTTTTACTGTGGATAAGCCCTCTTTGAATGCAACGATTTATTCTTTCCTCGCAACCTTCGATGCTGTTTTTCGTGGATATGATATAATCCATTACCATGCCATCGGCCCTTCTGTGCCACTATTTATTGCGAAACTGTTCGGAAAGCATACCGTTTGCACGGTGCATGGCCTGAATTGGAGAGTGGACAAATGGGGCGGCTTTGCAAGTCGCTATCTGAAATTGGGAGAACGTATTGCAGCCAAATATGCAGATGATCTGATCGTTCTGTCAGAAGGTGAATGGAATTACTTTCTGGAGAAATACAATCGCTCGGCAATTCTGATTCCCAATGCAGTCAAGTTCTATGATCCACTGCCGTGTAACATCATTGAAAAGAAATATGGCCTGAAGAAAAATGAGTATATTCTTTATGTGGGGCGTATTTCGCCGGAAAAAGGCCCGGTGGATCTGGTAGAGGCTTATCTCAAGTCGCATACGGATAAAAAACTTGTGCTGGCCGGCCCTGTGACGGAATGTGAGTATTGTACTGCCTTTGCTGAAAAAATCAAGGGAAATCCCAATATTATCCATACTGGTTATGTCGTGGGAGATACACTACGAGAATTATACAGCAACTGTGCATTATTTGTTTTGCCGAGCCATACGGAAGGGTTGTCTTTGGCATTGCTTGAAGCGCTCTCGGTCGGAGCAAAGTGTCTGGTGAGTGATATCCCTGAAAATACAAGCGTTGTGGCCGAGTACGGCACAAACTTTAAGGTGGAAGACGTGGATTCTCTGGCTCGTGCGCTGGAGAGGGATTGCGAAGAAGAATATCCGCAGACAATGCGCGAAGCCCAAATCGACTATGTTCACACAAATTTTTACTATGATGTGATGCTGGACCGATACGAGGAAGTGTATCATTATGTAGTGGGGGATCCCATTAAAGCGTTTCCGATGCATCATCCGGAGAATAAAAAACCTCTGGTGGTCGTATAAGCAATAACAAGTAAAAACGTGCAGCATTTCTGCGAATCAAGTGATTCTAACAGAAATGCTGTACGTTTTTCTTTAAAGAGAACATACCGCTTCAAATGTTCTCCGGCAGTTTCGGTCATCCCGCAGTGGGAAAAAACGGCTGACTCTTTCCCGATATTCCGGGGAAAGCTGCATTCCATCCCGGAAGCAGGCTTCCAGTTCATTTAGAAGGGTGTCTTCATCGGTACAGACTGGGCCAAAACCGTCGAGGCGATAATCAAAATAGCCTTTTTGGTAATGATAACGGCGGAATTCTTCTTCGTCAAACTGATAGAACAGCTCTGGCTTTTCCAGATAGGCGACATCAAAGAAAACGCTGGAATAGTCTGTGATGAGCAGAGCACAGTCCATCAGAAGCTTTTGAACATCATGCGTAGATTTGTCGGCCAGAATAACGCGGTCAGAAGCGGGCTGAAACTCGTGAAGATGATTCTGCATTTCCACATGAGGATAGAATATGAGCTGGTAATTCTGCTCTTCCAGAAGGCGATGCAGGCGGGAGCTGCTCAAAAGTGATTGAAACGCCCGATAATAAGCGGTCTCACGGAAAGCATTTCCGCTGGGGTAATGAGCACCGCGCCATGTGGGCATGACAAGGATCATTTTCTGTGTACCGCACTGCCGAGCGCGAATCAGATTATCAAACCGTGCCAGACCAACATAGCGGGGGACGTCCGGCGGAAAACCATAGGTTTCACGAATGTAATCATACTCCGGCTTTGCGCCGCAGACAAAAAGGTCGAGGTAGAGATTTTGTCGGTGCAGAAACAGTAAATCGTCTTTTGTGATACCATGTTGTAAAAAAATCTGCTTTCCGCGGGCACGGACCCCTTTGCTGGCCAGATGATAATAAACCAGAAGATCTGCAGAACAGGGCTGTACGTGAGTCCCGATCAGATAGGCTGCGCTATAATAAAGCAGATAATGACGAAAGCTTCCAAAGGGAACCAGACCACCCAGCGCTACGATTTTTGGAGCGTCCATGCTGTCCGGTGAGATCACATAGAAGGAATGAATCTCCGGGTGCTCGGTGCGCAGATAGTGGTAAAACCAGTAGCCGTTGTCGCGGGCATCGTTGCCGCGTTCGCTGACCAGCCAGATATTACGGTAAGAGGGAAAGAACGATCGGCAGAAAAAGGAGATGGGACGAAAAAATAACATTCTGAGAAATTCCTGAAGATAACATAGGACACGAGAAATTCGGTTCAGCATAAATCTCCTTCTTCCGCGGGATCTTTTTGCATAAGCGCGTAGATCAGGTTGTGCATTTCCTGCCGGTCATGCGGCCGCCAGACCTGTTTTTTTGCCGGCTTCAGATGAGCGACGGAATAGCATAAAGGAATCAGACGGAGCGCCATGGTGCTCCAGAAATAGAAAGAAGTATTGTCGGTCAGATAAGTGATGGTCATGTAACCCAATTCACAGATATAAAGCAGCGCGGTTTGTTCGTCGGAAAAACGCATCCAGAAAATGGGATAAATAATATACTGCAGTCCGGACCATATTATAAAGCCAGGGGCACCGAGCTCAACGAAGACCTTTAAAATGTCGTTGTGAAAGAGCAAGGCCCGCTTAAGGACACCGGTGCGAAACCACATATTGGAAAGTTCATCTACGTATTCGAAGCCATGGCCGATATAGGTAAATGAGAACTCATAGTGATCGTTTGCCATCATCCACAGAGAATCACGTCCCATCATATCGACGCCAAAAAGATGCAGGATCGCTGTGAGAATACCGGAACGGACAATATAAATATAAAAAGGAAAAAAAATCACGAATCCAACCCCGATGAACATGACCCAGGGCTTGATGTGCTTTTGGGCCTTACAGAACAACCCGACAAAGATGAACAGTATGACGGCAGGAATAGCAATACGCTTCATGCCGACAAGAAAAAAGAAAGTGCATAGAATGAGAAAGCATATCCGGCGTTTTTTTTCAGGAAGAGTAGAGTGGGGGGCAAAAGCTGCGTAATAAAGGATCAGCTGGCCGAACACAAAAGTCAGATCGTGGATCTCCAGGCGCCTTGCGTAGCCTTGGGCATCACCAAAGGTTACGAGACATGTAATAAGCGACTGGATGCTGGGGCCGATCCCGTAGGCCGGAACTTCCAACAGCATGATGCCGGCATTGGCCAGACAAATCGATATTGTAAACAGGTCGATTGCCTGTGCCCCAAACAGGTAAACCGCTGCGACAGCCGTCAGGATGGAGATACTCTGAAACGTGATCTTGGAACAGGCACGTACCATCGTCGATACGGTGGAAAAACTTGAAATCCATATTACCATGGACCAGAGCAGGAGCGCAGCCATCAAAGCCAGAAAGATAAGAGCGGGCTTGAAAATTTTACGGATGCGCTCCATGTCGGGATAGATGAATCCATAACCTACAGCCATGCAAATAATGCCGACGGTGATCGCTTTCGGAAGAGCGCCCAAACGATCCATGATGAATTTTCCGTCCCCCATCATCGAGCAGGTCAGCAGAAAAATAAACCCGGCTGTCAATAACTTCTGCCAGGCGGGACTGTCCTTATAAAAAAGCCTGGAAGGCTTTTTCTGTGTGTAATCTTTCTTTGTCAGAATCTCGGATAGCGTAGGCATGGATCCCTTCTCCTTGCACGGTTTTGAGACGAGAAGAATTTTTACCGGACACTCATCTGCAGATACATCTCCTGAAGCTTTGCGGCTTCAACGGAAATATCATACCCTGCCTGCCGGATGATATTGATCCCATCCGCACGGTCAAACGGCTGTTGAAGCACCTGCCAGATCTTTTCGGCCCAGATAGAATCACTGTCAGAAAGAGAGCAGCGGATAGAATGCCCGGAAAAAAGAACTTCGTCCGGAATGCCTGTGGAGAAGATGCAGCCGAGACCGGCAGCCTGCGCCTCTACGCCAACGACAGGAAGCCCTTCTGCCGGTGAAGGAAGGAGAAACAAATCCATCATCTGATACCAGCGGCTGACATCGCTTTGAAGCCCGGCGAAAAGAATTTTATCCCGGATGCCAAGAGCAACTGCCTGCTGACAGATCTGCTCTTTCAGTTCGCCTTCGCCGACAAGAACGAGAACTGCGTTGGGATGCAGCTTCAAAAATGCATGGAAGATGGTCAGGAGGCGGGCGTGATTCTTTTGGATGCCGAAGCGCCCCACATGTCCCAGAACGATTTTATCTGAGAAGCCATAACGCTCCCGCATTTGTGCACGAATGCTCGGGTCGAAGCGAAAGGAGTCGGCTTCGATGGCGTTGTGAATGACAACACCCCGGGTATCCCAGTTCTTTTTTCCGAAAAAGTAGATGCCGGCTTCCCTGCCGCAGCTCCACAGATCCGTGGCAGCGGAAGGCAGAAAATGCTTGCAGAACATTTTCAGAGGCCATTTGTAATCCCGGATGATTTGGGTGCAGTGAGCATGCGCAATACGAACCTTGACCCCGGCGTGTTTTGCACTGTTCAGAGCGTACAGCCCCATGGCCTCGTTGTGGGCATGGACGATTTTGATCGTCGGGTCCTGCGCAATGATATCCTGAACAAAGCGCAGATACTGCGGATAGTGCAGGGGGTTCAGGCCGGGACTTTGAAAAATGCGTCCGCCCATGCGGCGGATCTCGTCATCATAATCGCCGGGTTTTGGCCTGTTGACGATAAAATCAAACTGGATCTTTTCGCGGTCCATATGCCGGTAGTAATTCATAAGCATCGTTTCGATACCGGCACGGTCCATATTGCTGACCGAGTGCAGAACGCGGATCATCGGGCTTTCCTTCTTTCTTGGGGATTTTGGCTCAGAACAGCTGAAACAGCCGTCCAAAACGGCACCATAGATAGCGGCCTGTGGCGTGCGGCAGCGCCGCATTACGGGCGGAAGCGGCTCTGCCCGGCAGGTCTATCAGAGGACTTTTTCTGCTTGAAGGAGATTATCATATCGGACTGGGCCAGGCGCAACAGGTCGCGGATCTCATAGAGACCCGTTGAAGATGTGGTCGCCCATGCGGCGGTGAATTTGATGGGATATTCCGGGTTGAGCTTGTTGTACTCTTCCACCTGACTCTCCAGAATGCGCACCATGACACTGGCTTTCTTATCGCTGCATTCGTCAAAGAACGCATTGAATTTGCCGATGCCGTTGTAACCGATCATGCCGTCGGTATCGCCCATCAGCTGCACAAGGCCGGAGAAGTCCTTCAGCACGCCGTCGCCCACCGTGTAGCCGAAGCGCTTGGAAAGCTCGGAGAGGTTGTCCAGCTGCAACGCAAAGCAGGTGTAGTCTTCCGGCAGGATCTTGCCGGACAGGCCGTTGATGTAGACGTCGAGCTTTTCGCGGTTGGGCAGGCCGGACTTTTTGTCGGTGTACAGCAGGTAATCCACCACATCGGACAGACGGCCCAGAACGATAGCACCGCAGCAGCCAATGACAAAGAACAACACCAGTGCGATGACGAGATACAGCTTGACATTGATGGAGGGGGCTACACGGACCGAACTCATCATTTTGAGATAATCCGCGCTGATATAAAGGTTCAGCTCCTTGCTGCTGACGTTGACGATCTCGTAATACTTCTGCAGCTGAGCCTCATAGTCGTTGATCATCTGCTCCATCCGGGTGTGCTCTTCCGACGTGCCGCCAAAATCCACATTCTGGAAATTGGTAAGGATCTCGCTCAGAAATTCCCGGTCGATCTGGTTGGCGGCGATCTTTTTGTCGATATCGACCAGTTCCAGGATCAGACCGTCGTATGTCGTCTGGGCCTTGTCGCCGGCACCGGCCTGCTCAATGTTGCCCAGAATATAGTTGGACGAAACGTTGTCGCCGCCCTCGGTGAAATAGCTTTCCAGAATGCCGGCATTTTTCTGTACATACTCATCAATAAGCTGCTCAATGCTGGTACGGCGTCCGGTATCCACCTGTTCGGTCTGGTTGGAGTCGGCAATGCTGTTGGCAAGAAACTCCTGCAGCACGGTGCCGTCCCGGATCTGCGGGCCGCTGAGCACCTGAGCATACAGCTCAGGGATCGTATACTTTTTAAAACTGCTGTAGATGGCGCAGAGATCCGCATAGGTATAGCCGGTTTTGGAAGAACGAAAGTCGGGGTAATGCTCCCGCTTTGCAAGGAGAAAATTCTGCATATCGTTGGTATCGTTTTCCAGAATGCGGATGCACTCGTAATAATCGTAGCCGTTTTCCAGCAGATGGGAGGACGGATTCAGCGAAAGTTTTTGCTCGACATATTTTTCGGTATAGTAGGTGCAGTAGCTTTGCAGGATGGCGTCCAGCATGTTGCGGGCATAATTGGCACCCTGCTTGCCGCTGACCACCAGACTGACACGGTAGGTGTTCGGAAAATAGGTGATCTCTTCACCCTTTTCGATCAGGGCGTCGTTGATTTTCTGCTGATCATCCGGGATGATCGGGGTGACAGTGACATTGGAGCGGATGTTGCTCAGCTTGCCGGAAGCACCCAGAGCGTCCATGGCCTGCGAGATGACGGCAGAAGAATAGATCTCGTTGACATCCAGCTTGGAGCCGTCCGGAGCATAGCCGTCGGCCACGCCGCTGTTGGTATACTTGATCACAACAGAGGCTGTGTATGCCTGCTTGCTGTCGGCGTACAGATAGATCAGCAGGGAGCCGGCCAGAGACAGCAGGAAAATCAGAAAACTGAAACGCTTCAGATAGCGTAAGATCTCAAATTTTTTCATTTGTTTTTCTTACCCTTTCTGTTCCTGCGGACGTAGAATAGAACCAGCCCGCACAGCATAACGGCTGCAGCCTCGATGATAGTCAGTCTGATGCTGATGCGCTGCATAAAGGTTGCATTGTAGTAGGTGAACGAGATATAATTCTGAGACTTGTACTTGATGTAGGCCTTATCCAGGACAAACAGATCATCCGAGATCTGATTGATGGCGCGCTCGAGACTGTTGACCATGGCCTGTGCTTCGGTCAGGCGCTGTGCATCGGTGGTGCAGTCGTGGATCTTCTGGATGACATAGTTGGTGCTGACGATATCGGACTGATACTCCGTTGCATCGGACAGGCAGGTGTCGGCATTCCGCGCCATGGTGTCCATAGCGGTCTTGGTGCGGGACATGTAATACTCACTCAGTTCGTCGGTCGTGGGGATCATGACAACGGAGGTCATGGATTTTTCGTAGAGGGAGATACCGTTTTTGCTGGCATCGTAGTAGGCCATGCTTTTGCGGTAGGAGATGCTGTCGATCTTGTTTTTGTATTCCAGAATGCTGGAAAGCATGGCCGGGTCCCGCGCTACGCCGCCTTCGATCACAAAGGCCATGGCATTGGGCAGGTCGTAATCCACGATATTGCTGAGCTTCTTACCGAGAGTCGTGAAGTTGTTGGTGGAGGAATCGGGGTTTGCATCATCCACATAGCTCTTGTTTTCTTTCAGGCGGGCATTGAGGTAGCGGGTCAGACGCTCGGCGCGCACCTGCAGCTCACTCAGACGCAGATAAGGCTCGCATCCGGTGGAGATCTCAAGCTGTTCCTTCAGGATGCTCTGGTTATCGCAGTAGTCTGCCAGAAAAATTTCCCGGTAAGACTCGCACACACTCTTGAGCAGATCCATGGTCTTACGGTTTCCCAGTTCCAGAGAACTGCTGTCAATGGAAATATTGTAGGAAGTGCTGATAAAGTCATCCGAGTCGCTCACATTGCCGGTGTTGTCCGGGCTGATGTAGAGACAGGCCGCCAGCTGAGACGGCGTAATGCGGCTCTGCAGGCCGACCCGCTCGATGGCGCGCTGCATCACCTTATCGGACACGATCTCATAGGCGTTGAAGCGGGTCTTGTTGGGGCTGAGGCCCAGCGAGGCCTCGGAATAATTGAAGGAAATGTTGGCGCTGGCCTGATCGGCACTTTTGAAGTAGTTCAGGGAAGCGAACACAGCGCACAGCACGACACCGAAGAAAAAGATTCGGTATTTGTTCTGCCACAGCAGCCGCAGGACCTGTTTGATTCGTTCTTTGATCTCATCCATTGCGTTGTACCTTTCCGAAATGGGTAGGCCGGTCAGTCCACGTCGATCACGGATAGTTCGGGCACATTGTTGATCCGGGGCCACTGGCTGGAGTCGCCCAGACCGCGGCTCACGATCAGGGCGGCATCATTCTGCAGGACGTATGTGCCGCCGGCATAAGTGGGCAAAAAGCCTTCCTCTGCTGTGTACAGAGGACCGATCTTGGGCAGGCGGACGATGCCGCCGTGGGTATGGCCGGCAAGGCCCAGCTCAAAACTGTAATTTTCCAGAATATCGGGGAAATAGGTGGGAACATGGGTCATGCAGACCCGGAAATCATAGCCGGTTTCCTGTTCGGCCTGATCCATGAACTCCTTTGCGCCGTATTTATCAAAATCCTGCGGCTGACCTTCGACACCGAGGATACTTACCGAGTTTCCGTAAAGATCGTAGACGGCTTCTTCATTGCGAAGGACCGTTACCCCGGCATCCGTGAAACGCTGCACCAGATCCCGGTCGTTGTCCAGAAAATACAGTTCATCCTCATGGTTGCCCAGCACCCCGCATACCGGCGCGATCTCGGAAAGCTGGCGGCAGAGGGAGAGCATGTTGTCATAGCCGGAAACACCGTAGGTCACAAGATCACCGCCCAGCAGGATCAGGTCCGGCGCAAGGTTGCGGATATCGGCCACAAGGTCGGCGTTATCCTCGCCATATTCGCGCAGGTGCACATCGCTGAGAAAAACGAACCGGATGCGGTGAGTCAGCTTGCGGGAGCTGATCTGGTAAAACTCTGCCGTATAGTGGGTGCGGTTGTAGTCGATGTTGGAAAAAAGTGCTCCGGCGCAGACGGCAAAAACGACGAGCAGGAGAAGAAGATCCACAAGGACCCGTTTCCAGAAAGAACGCTGGGCAGAAGCGGATTTCCCGTTTGTTTTGGTGCGCGGAATAAGTCGTCAGCTCCTTTCGGCCGGCTGTGCCGGAACAATTTGAAGCATCATAAGATGCAGAACACTATAAGTGTAACAAGTATATCACAACTGACAGAAAAAGGAAACAAGAAGACCCCTGAACTTTCCGCAGGAAGATGTGAAGAAACAAAAAGGTGCCGCCGCACAGAATGTGCAGCAGCACCTGCAGGGAACGGGGGATTCCGGCAGAAAGGAAGGTCAGTTCTTGTCTGCGATCTTTCCGCCGAGGATGAAGGAGAGAATCGCGGCGATCACAAAGGTGGCGGCAATGCACACTACCATCATCAGAAGATTGAAAGCACCTCCGTTTGCGTAGGTGGGCAGCGAGGTGATGCCGGGCATCACGAATGCATAGCATTTTGCACCAAGGACAACGGTCAGTGCACCACCGATGCCGTTGGCGATCATGGCAGCGATCAACGGAGTTTTGTTGGGTACCTGAACGGTAAACAGAGCGGGCTCCGAGATGCCGAGGAAGGCAGAAAAACTGGTGGTGAATGCAGCAGAGCGCAGTTCTTTGTCCTTCATGCGCAGGGCAGCGCCGAAGGCGGCGCCGGATTCGGCCATGTTGTGGCAGAAGGAGACTGGCAGCAGGTAGTCATAGCCCAGGGTGGCAATGTTGGAGATCTGGATGGGAGATGTGGACTGGTGCATACCGAACAGAACGATCAGCGGCATGAAGAAGCCCAGCAGGAAGCCGGCCACAGGTCCCAGCAGGCTGAACAGCCAGACGATGCCGTCTGCCAGCCACAGGCCGCCGTATGCGCCGATGGGAGCAAACACCAGCAGTGCTAGCGGGACAGAGATGACCAGAGAGAGCATGGGCACGAGAACCATCTTCAGCACATCGGGGATGAACCGGTCGATGAAATGGTACACGATGGCCAGCAGGCCGACGCCCAGAATCACAGGGAACACCGAGTCGGCATAGGAAAAGACGGGCACGGTGAAGCCGAGGAAGGTGAAGGGGCTGGGATCAGCACCTATGGCCTCCACAAAGGTGGGGTACATCAGAGCACCAGCCATGCAGATGCCGAGGTATTCGTTGACCTTGAATTTGCGGGCGGCCGAGATGGCCAGCAGGAACGGCAGAAAGTAGAAGGGAACATCCGAGATCATGCTTAGGATCTGGCAGGTGCCGGTTCCGGTGTTGACTCCGAAAATCTCAGCCAGAGCCAGCAGGCCCTTGAGCATACCGCCTGCAACCAGTGCGGGCAGAATGGCGGAGAAGATGCCGGTGATGATGTCCAGCACCTGTGCACCTTTGGCTTTTCCGCCGGAGGAAGGCTTTGCAGAGGCAGCGGAATCGTCCAGCAGGGGAACGACCGCATCGTACACCTTGTTGACATTGGGCCCGATGATGATCTGATACTGGCCGTCCTTGATCTGTGCGCCCAGCACGCCTTTCAGCTTCCGGATTTCGTCCAGCTTTGCGAGGCTGTTGTCCCGCAGGTTGAAGCGCAGCCGCGTGACGCAGTGGAGCGCATTGGAAATGTTGGAGCTGCCGCCCAGAAGTTCTACGATCATGGATGCGAGTTCCTTGTTGTTTGCCATAAGTAACATCCTCCTTTTTGTGTGATCATTCAGGCGAGATCTTCGCCATTGCTTTCAATGCACTTCCGGTACCAGTAAAAGCTGTCCTTCCGGATCCGCTTTCCAGTGCCCTTTCCGCCGTTGTCCAGATCCACATAGATCACGCCGTAACGCTTATCCATGGTCAGCGGTCCGCAGGAAACAATATCGATGATGCCCCACATCGTGTAGCCGATCAGCTCCACACCGTCGCGGACGGCTTCCTTCATCTGCTGGATATGGCCGCGGAGATAGTCGATGCGGTAGGGGTCGTGTACGGTGCCGTCTGCTTCCACAACGTCCGAGGTGCCAAGACCGTTTTCCGCAACAAACAGCGGAAGGCCGTACCGGTCGTAGAGCTGGTTCAGGGTGATGCGCAGGCCGATGGGGTCTTTCTGCCAGCCCCATTCGCTGGTTTCGAGGTAAGGGTTCTTGTTGGCCATGATCAGGTTTCCGGAGGTTTTCTCCCAGCTCTGATCACTGGTGGACACCTGCGAGAAGTAGTAGGAAAAGGAGACGAAATCCACCGTGCCCTGCTGCAGAATCTCCGCATCGCCCGGTTCCATCTGGATATCGATGCCGAGCTTGTCGAAATAGCGGTTCATGTAAGCAGGGTACCGGCCGCGAGCCATGACATCGGTGTAGAACCAGTTGGAATACTGGTCATCGTGGATGGCCTGCAGATTGTCCTCCGGTTTACAGGTGGCCGGGTAGGTGGCAAACCGGGCAATCATGCAACCGATCTTTGAACCGGGCAGCATTTCGTGCCCCATTTTTACGACGCGCGCACTGGCAAGGAACTGATGGTGGAGACACTGAAAGATCTGCTGATCCATCTCTGGCTCCTGATCCCGGATGAGACATACGCCGTCCCAAGGGGCAAAGCGGCCGGCATTGATCTCGTTGAACGGCAGCCAGTAATCTACAAGGCCGCCCAGCTCCCGGAAGAGTGTTTCGACATAATGACAATAGAAATCGATGGTGCGGCGGTTCTTCCAGCCGCCGTATTTCAGCACCAGCTGTACCGGGATGTCGTAGTGAAGGATCGTGGCAAAGACTTTGATGCCGTACTTTTTGCATTCACCGAACAGATCTTTATAGTAACGGATGCCTTCCGGATTGGGCTGCTCTTCGTCACCGTTTGGGAACAGGCGTGCCCAGCAGACAGAAGTGCGGAAGATCTTCATACCCATCTCGGCGAACAGGGCGATGTCCTGTTTATAGGTATGGTAGAAGTCGATGCCGCGCCGGTTGGGATAATAAGTGGTGTCCATATCCTGCAGAGCCTGATCGAACTCTGCCTTGGAAAAGGGGCTGCCGTGGTGCTTCGCTTCCACCTGTTCATGATCCCATGCCGGATCGAGATAGCGCAGATCCTGAGTGGAGATCCCCTTCCCGCCATCGCGGAAGCCTCCGTCTGCCTGCGAACAGGAAATGGCGCCGCCCCACAGGAAATCGGGATCGAAGCCAGGCTTTGTCTTCAAAATCATAAAATGTACTCCTTTTGCGATGGACTGTGAAAATATTTTGTTGAAAAAGATCTTTTCGTGTGTTATTATATCAAATAAAATGACATCTGATAATGGCATGAAACACGCAAAATTGTATCAAAAACGGAGGATGTGCAATGAACCCGGCAGAGTTGGAACTGTTCCTTTACCGGCACACGGAGAGCGAGACGTGGCATCTGAAAAATCCGGGACAGCTCAGTCATGTCTATGATAAAATGAAACAGGAAGAGTTTCAGGGCGAAGTGGGATATTGCTTTGATTTTGTGAACACCCTGCAGAAGGATCTGATCGGAATGATCAAGGAGAGCCGGTTCACGGTGATCCCGAAACATCACCACGTGGATATGGAGCTGAATTATATCTACAGCGGCTCCTGTACATTCGTGATCAATGGCAAGGAGGTCACCCTGAAAAAAGGAGATCTGTGCATACTGGACAGCGATGTCTGGCACAGCGCTGTCAGCTATAAAAAAGAACACGATATCGTGATCAATATCGTGTTCCGGAAGCAGTTCTTTGACGGAGTGTTTCTGAGCCGGCTGTCCCAACAGGGGGTGGTGGCCAGCTTTCTGGCCGATGCGGTTTCCCGCAACCGCAAGCATGACCGGTATCTGATCTTCCATACGCAGGATGACCCGAAGATCCACGCCCTGATCCAGTTTTTGCTGTGTGAATATTTTGACCGGAGCAGCTGCTACAGCGAACTGATCCGTGCCTATGCCACGGCGCTGTTTCTGGAATTGGTGAATGTGATGCATTCGCAGGCAGAACGGGACCTGTCCGGCAGCAGTCAGGTGCTTGTACCGGTGCTGCAGTATCTGGCCAAAAACTACAAGGACTGCACGCTGACGCAGCTTGCAGAAAAATTCGGGTACAATCCGGGCTATCTCAGCTCTCAGCTCAAGCGGGTTACCGGGCACTCCTTTGCAGAACTGAAAAATATCCAGCAGTTTTCGGAAGCGGCATTTCTGCTGGCGCATACTGACCGCTCAGTCAGCGAGGTGATCGAAAAAGTGGGATGTTCCAACCGCACATTCTTTTATAAACGGTTTGAACAGCTTTACGGGATGACTCCGCGTGCTTATCGGATGCAGGCCGGACTGCTGCAGAAATAAAAAGGTGCCGCCGCACAGAATGTGCAGCAGCACCTTTTGAAAAAAGCGGATCAATCGTCGTCGCTGTCCAGCTTGAGCACGGCGGTAAAGGCCTCGCTGGGCAGGGAAACGCTGCCCAGCTGACGCATCTTCTTTTTGCCTTCCTTCTGCTTTTCCAGCAGCTTCTTTTTGCGGGAGATATCGCCGCCGTAGCACTTGGCCAGCACGTCTTTGCGCATGGCTTTGACTGTCTCGCGGGCGATGATCTTGCCGCCGATGGCAGCCTGCACCGGGATCTCGAACAGGTTGCGGGGAATGTTGTCCCGCAGCTTTTCGCAGATACGGCGGCCCTTGGCATAGGCGTTGTCGCGGAACACGATCATGGACAGCGCGTCCACAGGGTCGCCGTTGAGCAGGAAATCCAGCTTGACAAGGTCGCTCTCGCGGTATTCCTTGAACTCATAGTCGTAGCTGGCGTAACCGCGGCTGCGGCTCTTGATGGCGTCGAAGAAGTCATATACGATCTCGCCCAGCGGCAGAGCATAGTGCAGGTCCACGCGCACATCGTCCAGATACTTCATATCGATCAGTACGCCGCGCTTGCTTTGGCACAGATCCATCAGGCCGCCCACATAGTCGTTGGGGGTGTACAGGTGCACATCCACGAACGGCTCCTCCTGCTTGACGATGTTGGAGGGGTCCGGGTAGCTGGAAGGATTGTCGATCATTTCCACGGTGCCGTCAGTCAGGGTCAGGCGGTAGCGCACGCTGGGGGTGGTGGTGATGATATCCAGGTCAAACTCGCGTTCCAGACGTTCAGTGATGATCTCCATGTGCAGCAGACCGAGGAAGCCGCAGCGGAAGCCGAAGCCCAGCGCGGCACTGGTCTCCAGCTCAAAGGTGAGGGAAGCGTCGTTCAGCTGCAGCTTTTCCAGCGCGTCCTTCAGGTCGGGGTACTTTGCGCCGTCGGCGGGGTAGATGCCGCAGAACACCATGGGCTTGACCTGACGGTAACCGGGCAAAGCTTCCGGAGTGGGGTTGTTTGCCAGCGTGACGGTGTCGCCCACGCGGGTGTCCTGCACCGTCTTGATGCTGGCGGTCAGATAACCGACCTCACCGGCCTGCAGCTGGGCGCAGGGGGTCAGGCTGGTGGCACCCATGTGGCCCACTTCCACCAGCGTGAACTCGGCACCGGTGGCCATCAGACGGATGGTGTCGCCGGGCTTGACCGTGCCCTCGAACACGCGGATGTAGACGATGACGCCTTTGTAGCTGTCATAGATGCTGTCAAAGATCAGCGCTTTCAGCGGGGCATCCGGGTCGCCGGTGGGAGCAGGGATGTCGCTGACCACCCGCTCCAGCACCTGATCCACGTTCAGGCCGGTCTTGGCCGAGACGCGGGGCGCGTCCAGGCAGGGCAGACCGATCACGTCCTCCACTTCCTGCGCTACCTCGTCCGGGTGGGCGCTGGGCAGGTCGATCTTGTTCAGGATGGGCACCAGTTCCAGGTCGTGCTCCAATGCCATGTAGGTGTTGGCCAGCGTCTGGGCTTCCACGCCCTGCGTGGCGTCCACCACCAGAATGGCACCCTCGCAGGCAGCCAGACTGCGGCTGACTTCATATGCAAAGTCCACATGGCCCGGGGTGTCGATGAGGTTGAACTCGTAGGTCTTGCCGT
>ERZ837380.3148-NODE-3148-length-15887-cov-12.953512_pt1 | contig 15887 bp, 9 predicted proteins | sample MGYA00519685_ERZ837380 | MGnify/ENA primary metagenome ERZ837380 (study PRJEB31850, sample SAMEA3708817) | human gut metagenome | biome: human gut; feature: human-associated habitat; material: faeces | place: China | collected 2014 ...
AAGCTAAAGAGGCAGAAACCGTATGGCTCGCATCCGATGAGGACCGCGAGGGAGAGGCGATTGCCTGGCATCTGTATGAGGTCTTAAAACTAAAACCGGAAAACACAAAACGAATCGTATTTCATGAAATTACGAAGAGCGCTATCTTAAAAGCTATTGAACAACCACGCGACATTGACCTCAACCTCGTAAATGCACAGCAAGCACGACGGATTCTGGACCGTATCGTAGGTTTCGAACTCTCTCCCGTACTTTGGAGAAAAGTGAAACCGGCACTCTCTGCCGGACGTGTTCAGTCTGTTGCCGTCCGTCTGATCGTTGAACGTGAACGTGAAATACATGCCTTCAAAACGGAAGCTGCTTATCGCGTCACTGCCGTATTCCTCGTCCCGGACGCGGATGGAAAGCTGGTGGAAATGAAAGCTGAACTGGCTCGCCGTATCAAAACAAAAAAAGAAGCAAAGGCTTTCCTCGACGCTTGTCAGGGAGCGAGCTTTACAATCGATGATATTACCACCCGCCCGATCAAGAAAACGCCTCCTGCTCCGTTCACTACGTCTACTTTACAACAGGAAGCCGCACGCAAATTGGGATATACCGTAGCGCAGACCATGATGCTCGCGCAGCGTTTATACGAATCGGGATTCATCACTTACATGCGTACGGACTCTGTCAACCTCTCGGAATTTGCAACGGCTGGCAGTAAAGACGCTATCATCAAAATGATGGGCGACCGCTACGTACATCCCCGCCATTTCGAGACCAAGACCAAGGGTGCACAAGAAGCTCACGAGGCCATCCGCCCTACTTATATAGAGAACCAATCCGTTGAAGGAACAGCACAAGAAAAGAAACTGTATGACTTGATCTGGAAACGCACCATTGCTTCACAAATGGCAGATGCGGAACTGGAAAAGACAACTGCTACCATAACGATAAGTGGCAGCAGCGACGTATTTACAGCTATCGGCGAGGTGATTAAGTTCGACGGTTTCCTGCGTGTGTACCGTGAGTCTTATGATGACGACAACGAACAGGAAGATGAAAGCCACCTGCTTCCTCCTTTGAAGAAAGGCCAGAAGTTGGAACATGGCCCTATCATCGCAACCGAACGTTTCACTCAACGCCCTCCACGCTACACGGAAGCAAGTCTTGTACGCAAGTTGGAAGAACTGGGCATCGGACGCCCATCTACGTATGCGCCTACCATCTCTACCATCCAACAACGTGAATATGTGGAGAAGGGCAATAAAGACGGTGAAGAACGTCAGTTTAATGTCATGACATTAAAGGATCATCAGATTAAAGACGAAAGTCATACTGAAATTACCGGCGCAGAAAAGGCTAAATTACTACCAACGGATATTGGCACTGTGGTAAATGATTTCCTTACCGAATATTTCCCGGACATTCTGGATTTCAACTTTACCGCCAGCGTAGAAAAGGAATTTGACGAAATTGCAGAAGGAGAAGTAAAGTGGACTTCTATCATGAAGAATTTCTATGATAAGTTCCACCCGTCTGTAGAAAGCACGTTGGCTATCAAGACGGAACATAAAGTAGGCGAACGCATCCTGGGAGAAGACCCGGAGACAGGAAAACCCATTTCCGTTAAGATTGGCCGTTTCGGTCCTGTTGTACAGATTGGTACTGTAGAAGATGAAGAAAAGCCACGCTTTGCACAAATGAAGAAGGGCCAGTCCATGGAAACCATTACATTGGAAGAAGCACTGGAATTATTCAAATTACCTCGTACATTGGGCGAATATGAAGGAAAGACAGTCAGTGTCGGTGTAGGCCGTTTCGGTCCGTATATCCTGCATAATAAGGTATATGTATCGCTCCCTAAAGGACTCGACCCGATGGAAGTTACTTTAGAAGAGGCGGAACAACTCATTTTAGACAAACGCCAGAAAGAAGTGGAACGCCACATCAAGAAGTTTGAAGAGGAACCGGAACTCGAGATTTTGAACGGACGCTATGGACCTTATATTACCTATAAAGGTTCCAATTATAAAATCCCCAAAGATATTGTCCCACAGGATTTAACGCTGAAAAGTTGTCTCGACTTAATCAAGCTTCAAGACGAAAAAGGAGCGAATCCAGCACCAAAAAAGAAGTTTTCGAAAAAGAAGTAAGAAAATAAAATAAGAATGATGGCAGATATATAAATCTTTTTATATATTTGCCATTTATTTTACTTATTTTCAAAAACTTATGAGACAAACAATATTTGTAAAAACATTAATGGGTCTATTTTGTGCCCCATTAATATGTGGTTGTGTAGACGACCAGCGTGATTTATTTCAAGAGCCGGAAAAACTTCCCAAAGAAAGCTTTTTTGATTTCAACATGAACCAGAATCTGGCTATAGACATTGACTATGGCTTCAAGGAAGATTATGTGGTTCTTTTTGAAATTTATGATCAAGACCCGATTGAAGTAAATGATAAAGATGGTAGCTGGAAGAAAAAAGACATAGAACCTTTCTACCGTGCCGCCACCAGCAAAAAGGGAACGTTCAATGAAGATGGAATAACTATACGGGCAGATATTTCAGAAGTATGGTTATCATCCGACTATTTAGGTGCAGCATCGCCTGTAAAACTCACAATTGGCGAAGACCATCGTATTTCTTTCAACCAAAATGAGTATATTCAATCTCTACTCGCAAAAGCATCAACACCCGTCAGCAGAGGAGTGACAACCAATCAGCATAAATATCAGGATGACTGGATGCTTCTACCCAATGTAGACTGGAACGACAACGGACGTCCCAATAACTTATCTGCAGAAAAAAATATTCCGCCTGCCAGCGTACTTTATAATATAAAAAACGTTTTTAGAAAAACGGACGGGAAAAGCATTCGTGACAACTATCCCGAATTCTTTAACGGAAAAATGATATCAGACATCCCTATCACTAAAGAAACCGAAGTAAGTCTTGTATTTGTCAATAGTACTGCCGCTTGGTACAACACTGTGGGATATTACACTTATCCTACTGGCGAAACACCCACTCTGGAAAATATCCAAAAGGTACTGGCATTTCCAAATGCTTCTCCTGTTTATAAAACAGCCGGAGTGGGTGCTTTAGTTTGTGGCGATGAAGTTAAATTGAAATACTGGAACGAAAAAGAAGGTAAATTTGAAGAAAAATTTCCTGCTGGGATCACTATTGGTTGGTGTCTGCAAGGCATGGGATTCAGAAGCAAGCCTTTAGATGAATACGTTCAAGGTGACCTTGTTCAAGGCATGGGAACCCGATACTCTACTACCATTTTGAACAAAGCGGGAAGTGATGGCATAAAGAGACAAAGAACCGTATCACTGCGAGATACAGAATCCAATCAAATTGTAGCAATAGGATTTGAAGATAATATAGACTTAGATTATTGCGATGCCATTTTCTATATCCATACTTCCGAAAAAAATGCGATTGATGAAGAAGTAGTTCCTCCTTTGCCCGAAGATCCTGAAGTTCCAACTGATGAAGACAACTACACCACTTACTCCGGAATATTGACATTTGAGGACTTATGGCCGGAACAGGGAGATTATGACATGAATGATGTCATGATACGATATAAGAGTAAAGTATATAAATCCATACTGACAAATCGGGTATACAAAATTGTTGATGAATTCACTCCGTTTCACCGAGGAGGTTATTTGATAAACGGCTTTGGCTATCAATTACATAACATCGCTAACAGCGATATTAGTGATGTTTCTATTGAAGGGCCTTCTTATGCCTCCAAATCTCAATATATGCCTGGGAAAACAGAGACCGGCCAATCTCATCCTACAATTTTATTATTTGATAACATGAGGATTTTTGACGGAAAAGAAGAAGCAGACAAAAAGTATACTGTAACAATTCAAGTGAATGATGTAAGCTCAAAAAACGTATTACCACCTTATAATCCGTTTATTTTCGTAGAGTCAGATAAAACCAGAGGTAGAGAAGTGCATTTGGTAAAATATCCCCCTACAGATAAAGCCAATCCATCACTATTAGGCACTGGAAAAGATGTTTCCAGACCTGACGAGGGATTATATTATGTTTCGATAGACTTAATGCCATTTGCTCTCAATATGCCAATTAGCGAATTCCCTATCCCTGAAGAAGGCGTAAGGATAGACGAATCATATCCGAAATTTGCAACATGGGTTAAATCTAATGGGGCACAAGCCAAAGACTGGTACAAATACCCTAAAAAATAACAGTCATCAACAATAATGAAAAGTCAGACTAGGGTTAAACTTAGTCTGGCTTTTTCATTTGATCTTAAAACCTTTATCAGGAAATAATATATCAAACACAATCACAAATATAAAAACGGATGTCACCAGGATATTCATTGTCAATAAAGAAATGTGATAAGGCCAGGAAAGCAGTAAAGCTAAAGCAACCACAGCAATAATATGCGATAAAAAGAAGAATACGAATCGGCCTGGTATCCGAATTAAACCGGTTAGTCACCCAAATGGTGTGTTACCACAACATCCAGACAGCAAACCACAAGATGGTTTCTTTCAATAATCCTGCCCAAGTAAGATTATGGAGCAAATAATGTGAAAGCTGCGTGACCGAGAAAACATAGATCAGGTCAAACAGCAGTTCGGAATAAGAGACAGTAGCAGTTTCCGTTTCTCTCTTCCGAAGTAAGGGATGGGGGGAATAAAACATACGGGATTCCTTTTATATATAAAAGAAACCCCGCAGAAGTATATTTTGTTCAGAGAAAGTCTTACATTCTGGAAGGAACCTCAATACCCAGCAAGTTCATTCCCAAACGAACAACTTTGGCTACATTAGCAGACAGAGCGATACGGAATACTTTCACCGCCTCATTCTCTTCACGCAAAATGCTGAAGTCGTGATAGAATTGATTGTATTCTTTCACCAAATCATAGGTATAATTAGCGATAATAGACGGGCTATAATCTTCACCGGCTTGTTTTACAACAGCCGCAAAGTCAGCCACCATCTGAATCAAGCCTTCTTCTTTTTCGCTCAATTCAATGCCAGCCGGAATCTGTTCAGGAATGACAATACCCGATTCTGCCGCTTTCCGGAGCACCGACTGAATACGTGCATAAGTATATTGGATAAATGGTCCTGTGTTACCGTTGAAGTCGATAGATTCTTTCGGGTTGAACGTCATGTTCTTACGGGCGTCCACTTTCAGGATGAAATATTTCAAAGCTCCCAGACCAACGATACGGGCAATATCATCCGCTTCTTCCTGTGTCAAACCATCCAGTTTTCCGAGCTCTTGTGAAGTTTCTTTAGCAGTGGAAATCATTTCTTCCATCAAGTCGTCAGCGTCCACCACAGTACCTTCACGGGACTTCATCTTACCTTCCGGCAGTTCCACCATTCCGTAAGAGAAGTGAACGAGGCTCTTACCCCATTCGAAACCAAGCTTATCAAGCAAAATAGAAAGTACCTGGAAGTGATAGTTCTGCTCGTTACCCACTACATAAATCATTTTATCAATCGGATAATCTGCAAAACGGAGTTTAGCCGTACCGATATCCTGTGTCATATAGACAGAAGTACCGTCACCACGGAGGAGTAATTTGTGGTCCAGTCCTTCGGCAGTCAGGTCAGCCCATACGGAACCATCCTCTTTTTTGAAGAAGAAGCCTTTTTCCAGTCCTTCCATTACCTTTTCTTTTCCTTCGAGGTAGGTATTGGATTCATAATATATCTTGTCGAAGCTGACGCCCATCTTTTTATAGGTTTCGTCGAATCCGGCGTATACCCAGTTGTTCATCATTTCCCACAATCCGCGTACTTCCGGATCGCCGGCTTCCCACTTTACCAACATTTCACGGGCTTCCTGCATCAAAGGAGATGCTGCCTCGGCTTTCGCCTTAGCCTCATCGTCACTCATTCCCTGTGCTGTAAATCCGGCCATCAGCTCTGACAGTTCCGCTTTATAATGTTTATCGAAAGAGACATAATAATCGCCTACCAGATGGTCGCCTTTCTTTCCGGAAGTCTCCGGAGTTTCGCCATTTCCATATTTCTTCCATGCCAGCATGGATTTACAGATATGGATACCACGGTCGTTTACGATATTAGTCTTTACTACCTTGTTGCCGTTGGCAGCTACAATGTTAGCCAATGCGTTACCTAAAAGGTTGTTACGCACGTGTCCCAAGTGAAGCGGTTTGTTTGTATTCGGAGAAGAATACTCGATCATTACCAACGGAGAAGTTTCGGTAGCTTTTACCAGACCATATTGCTCGTCAGCCTGAATCTCATTGAGCAGTTCAATCCAGGTAGCCGATGCGATAGTCAGGTTCAGGAAACCTTTTATCACATTAAAGGCAGCTACAGCCGGTTCATTGGCTTTCAGATATTCACCGATCTCCTGTGCCGTCTGTTCCGGTCCTTTTCTCGACATCTTCAGAAAAGGGAACACGACCAGTGTCAAATGTCCTTCAAATTCTTTCTTTGTTTTTTGCATCTGCACCATTTTTTCAGGGACTTCCTGACCGTAGAGTGCTTTCAGTCCGCTGATGACGGACGCTACAAGTTTATCTTCTATCTTCATAATCAAGTTATTTCTTGCGCGCAAAGATACAAAAAAAGGAGACGCATCGCGTCTCCTCTCCTAATTTCTTTCAACTATCTATCTTATTCAACAGCTGCAGATAATTCAGCACCAGCTTTAAATTTAGCTACTTTCTTAGCAGGAATAGTAATAGTTGCCTTTGTAGAAGGGTTAATACCAGTTCTTTCAGCTCTTTCGCTTACAGAGAAAGTACCAAAACCTACGAGAGATACTTTGTCACCAGCTTTCATAGCATTAGTAACTGAAGTGATGAAAGCATCAAGTGCTTTTTTTGCATCGGCTTTGCTCATTTGAGCTTCAGCAGCCATTGCACTAATAAGATCAGACTTATTCATAATACGTAAAATGATTAATTAATATATTTGTTACACAAAAGATTATCCCACAATGGATTGATTCCACAAATATAGCCGAACAAAACAACATATCAAATAAAAACATAAAAAAAACGCAGCAAATTATTGAAAAAGAGCTAATAGGAAGCGTTTTTCATGCTTTAAAACAGAATTTATTCGTACTTTTGCGTCTATTATCTAAATATTCAGAAATTAAAATGATGCCAACTGTAACTAAAAACCTGATAATTATCAATGTACTAGTATTTTTCGGGACAATCGTAGCCCAACGTTACGGCCTGGATTTAACAAATTATCTGGGATTACATTTTTTCCTCGCAAGTGACTTTAATCCGGCACAGCTTATCACTTATATGTTCATGCACGGCGGATTCAGCCACATTTTCTTTAATATGTTTGCAGTTTTCATGTTCGGACCGATTCTCGAACAAACCTGGGGACCCAAACGTTTCCTCTTCTACTATATTCTCTGCGGTATCGGTGCGGGACTTATCCAGGAAGGAGTGCAATATATTCAATATGTGATAGAACTTAGCCAACATACACAAGTGAATTTGATCGGATATGGCGTTATCCCTATGGAGCAATATCTGAACATGATGACCACCGTAGGTGCCTCGGGAGCCGTTTACGCCATTTTGCTGGCATTTGGTATGCTGTTTCCTAACAATCGGTTGTTCATCTTTCCGCTGCCTTTCCCTATCAAAGCGAAGTTCTTCGTGATAGGATATGCCGCAATTGAATTATGGGCAGGGCTTGCCAATAGCGCCGGAGATAATGTTGCTCACTTTGCTCACCTGGGAGGAATGCTATTCGGATTGATCCTGATTTTATATTGGAGAAAAAAAAGCAATAACAATGGGACATATTATAGCTGATTTAAAGGAGACATTCAGAAGAGGAAATATTTTCATCCAACTGATTTATATCAACGTAGGCATCTTTCTGATCGGCACGTTGATTAACGTTTTCCTACGACTTTTTGAGGTAAATACCCCCGATATATTCGGTATATTTGCCTTACCGGCATCCTTTATCGGATTTATTCATCAGCCGTGGTCGTTATTTACTTATATGTTTATGCATGCCGGTATCCTGCATATTTTATTCAATATGCTCTGGCTGTATTGGTTCGGAAGTTTGTTTCTCTACTTTTTCTCGGCCAAACATTTAAGAGGGCTATATGTATTGGGAGGTATCTGCGGAGGTTTACTGTATATGATCGCCTACAATGTATTTCCTTTATTCAGTTCGCAAGTGGTAGGCTCAACATTGGTAGGAGCTTCGGCTTCCGTATTAGCCATCGTAGCCGCTACGGCTTATCGTGAGCCTAATTACAGGGTGCAACTTTTTCTTTTCGGCGCTATCCGTCTCAAATACCTGGCACTGGTTGTCATCGGAATCGATGTATTATCCATCACCTCAAGTAATGCCGGAGGACATATCGCCCACCTGGGCGGTGCTCTTGCTGGACTCTGGTTTGCCGCCAGCCTAAATAAAGGAACTGATTTGACTTCCTGGATCAACTGGATTCTGGATGGTTTCATCTCCTTGTTTCAGAAGAAAACATGGAAACGGAAACCGAAAATGAAGGTACACTATGGAAACAGTGCCACCGGTCGCGAGAAGGATTATGATTACAATGCCCACAAAAAAGCACAGTCTGATGAAGTGGACCGTATTTTGGAAAAACTAAAAAAATCCGGTTATGACAGTCTGACAACTGAAGAAAAGAAAAGCTTGTTCGACGCAAGCAAAAGATAAAAGAATGGAACATATTGGCAAATTTGTCGCATATCTGATACTTGCTGTCAACGCTCTCTTCGTGGGAACGTTGATATTAAGTGCTTATAGCCCTTACCTTAACCCGAAAATAAACCCACTTGCTTCCAGCTTGGGACTTGCATTTCCGATATTCCTGACGATTAATCTGATTTTTATCGGCTTCTGGGCATTCGTCAACTACCGCTATGCGCTCTTGCCCGCCATCGGTTTTCTGATTTGTATTCCGCAAATACGGACTTATATTCCTTTTAACTCCACCACTAAAACCATACCGGAAGGAAGCATCAAAATCCTATCCTATAACGTAATGAGTTTCAACAATCTGGAGAAGAAAGATGGAAAGAACCCTATATTATCTTATCTTGTAAATAGCAACGCCGATATTATCTGTCTGCAAGAATATAACACCGCTACCAACAAGAAATACCTGACGGAACAGGATATTAAAAAAGCATTGAAAGCCTATCCTTACCAATCCGTCCACCAACAAGGGAAAGGAGATGTGCAACTTGCCTGTTTCTCCAAGTTCCCCATTCTCTCGATACATCCCATCGAATATGAAAGTAATTATAACGGTTCCATGAAATATGTACTGAATGTAAATAACGACACTTTTACATTAATCAACAACCACTTGGAATCCAACAAACTCACCAAAGAAGACAGAGGGATGTATGAGGATATGATTAAAGACCCGAATGCCAAGAAAGTAAAAACCGGACTTAGGCAATTAATCAGAAAACTGGCGGAAGCATCGGCTATCCGGGCTTCACAAGCTGATTCTGTGGCTAAAGCCATTGCAGCATGTAAATATCCGACAACTATCGTATGCGGCGATTTCAACGACGGTTCTATCTCGTATACACATCGCATCCTGACTCAAAAACTAGACGATGCATTCACACAGTCCGGTAAAGGATTGGGCATTTCCTACAATCAGAACAAGTTCTATTTCCGCATAGACAATATCTTGATCAGCCCCAACCTGAAAGCCTACAATTGCACGGTAGACCGGTCTATCAAAGCATCAGACCACTACCCGATCTGGTGCTATATCAGTAAACGATGAGAACTGAAAACTCTAATAAAAAACACTTATGATGATTAAAAAGACACTAACCATTTTAGCAGTAAGTTGTATGATGTACTCCTGTGCTACGAAAACAGAAAGCAATCCTTTCTTTACAGAGTTTCAAACCCAGTACGGTGTTCCTTCTTTCGACAAGATTAAATTGGAGCACTATGAACCCGCCTTCCTGAAAGGGATAGAAGAGCAGAATCAAAACATCGAAGCTATCATCGAAAGTCCGGAAATTCCGACATTTGAAAATACAATTGTAGCTTTGGATAACAGCGCACCTATCCTGGACCGTGTGAGCGCCATTTTCTTCAATATGACAGATGCGGAAACGACTGACTCACTAACCGCACTTTCCATCAAACTGGCACCGGTTCTTTCAGAACATGATGATAATATCTCTCTGAACGAGAAACTGTTTAAGCGCGTGAACGACGTCTATCAAAAGAAGGATTCGCTGAACCTGACATCGGAACAAGAACGTCTGCTGGACAAGACTTATAAAAGATTTGTCCGTTCCGGAGCAAACCTTAATGCCGAAGACCAAACCCGCCTCCGCGAAATCAACAAGGAACTTTCTACACTCGGCATTACTTTCAGCAACAATATACTGAATGAGAATAATGCTTTCAAACTCTTCGTTGACAAAGAAGAAGATCTGGCAGGATTGCCCGAATGGTTCCGCCAAAGCGCCGCTGAAGAAGCAAAAGCAGCCGGACAACCGGGAAAATGGCTATTCACCCTGCATAATGCCAGCCGCCTGCCTTTCCTGCAATATTCAGAAAATCGCCCGCTTCGGGAACAAATATACAAAGCTTACATCAACCGCGGTAACAACAACGACGAAAACGATAACAAGGAAAATATCCGTAAGATCGTTTCTCTCCGCCTGGAAAAAGCTAAATTATTAGGTTTCGACTGCTATGCAAACTTCGTTCTGGACGAAACGATGGCAAAGAACGCCAGCAACGTAATGAGCCTTCTAAACAACCTTTGGAGCTATGCACTGCCAAAAGCAAAAGCGGAAGCTACCGAACTTCAGAAATTAATGGATAAGGAAGGCAAAGGAGAAAAAGTGGAAGCATGGGATTGGTGGTATTATACCGAGAAACTACGGAAAGAAAAATACAACCTGTCCGAAGAAGATACAAAACCTTACTTCAAGCTGGAGAATGTGCGCAATGGTGCTTTCGCCGTAGCCAACAAACTATATGGCATCACCCTTACCAAGCTCGAAGGTATCCCTACCTATCATCCGGATGTGGAAGTCTTTGAAGTGAAAGACGCAGACGGTTCGCAACTCGGTATCTTCTACGTCGACTATTTCCCACGCTCCGGGAAAAGCGGTGGCGCATGGATGAGCAACTACCGCGAACAACAAGGAGATACCCGTCCGTTAGTATGCAATGTTTGCAGCTTTACCAAACCGGTAGGCGATACTCCCTCTCTATTGACAATGGATGAAGTAGAAACTTTGTTCCACGAATTTGGCCACGCTCTGCATGGACTGCTGACAAAATGTGAATACAAAGGAACATCAGGCACTAATGTAGTACGCGATTTTGTAGAACTTCCTTCTCAAATCAATGAACACTGGGCTACTGAACCGGAAGTACTGAAAATGTATGCCAAACATTATCAGACAGGAGAAGTGATACCCGACGAAATCATCGAAAAGATACTGCAACAGAAGACTTTCAATCAGGGCTTCATGACTACCGAATTACTGGCTGCCGCCATCCTCGACATGAACCTGCACACCGTAACAGATGTAAAGAATATAGACATGCTTGCATTCGAAAAAGAAGCCATGGACAAGCTCGGTCTCATCCCCGAAATAGCACCGCGTTATCGCGTGACTTACTTCAATCATATCATTGGTGGTTACGCAGCCGGATACTACAGCTACCTATGGGCCAATGTACTGGATAATGATGCTTTTGAGGCCTTTAAAGAACATGGTATCTTTGATAAAAACACCGCCGACCTCTTCCGTCACAACGTATTGGAGAAGGGCGACAGCGAAGACCCGATGGTGCTTTACCGGAATTTCCGTGGAGCGGAACCAAGCTTGGAACCGCTACTGAAAAACAGAGGAATGAAATAATTCAGTAAAAAAGCCCTTAAACATCAAATATTTGAGGGCTTATTACACATGAATGTGAAAAAAAAACTATATTTGCAGCCTTGTATACGGCAAAAAGAACTTGTGTACGACAGAATTTAACTGAAAATTAAATTAAAAAAGTAATCATCATAAATTAAAAGTAAAATGCAAAACAAAGGATTTGTAAAGGTTTTTGCGGTATTACTCACGCTGGTATGCGTGTTCTACCTCTCCTTCTCCTTCGTAACACGCCATTATACCAACAAGGCGAAAGAAATTGCGAACGGCGACCCGAAAGTGGAACAAGACTACCTCGACTCTCTCTCTAACGAGAAAGTAATGCTGTGGAACTGGACACTGAAACAATGTCGTGAGATGGAGATTAGTTTAGGTTTGGACCTGAAGGGTGGTATGAACGTTATCCTCGAAGTTTCCGTACCTGATGTTATCAAAGCATTGGCAGACAACAAGCCTGACGAAGCTTTCAACAACGCATTGGCGACAGCTGCAAAACAGGCTGTCAACAGTCAGGATGATGTTATCACCCTGTTCATCAGAGAATACCACAAAATTGCTCCGGACGCAAAACTTTCCGAACTTTTCGCAACACAACAGTTGAAAGATAAAGTTAACCAGAAATCATCAGATGCTGAAGTAGAAAAAGTATTGAGAGCAGAAGTAAAGGCTGCCGTTGAAAACTCATACAACGTGCTTCGTACCCGTATCGACCGCTTCGGTGTTGTTCAGCCGAACATCCAAAGCCTCGAAGATAAGATGGGCCGTATCATGGTGGAACTTCCGGGTATCAAGGAGCCGGAACGTGTGAGAAAACTTCTTCAAGGTTCGGCCAACCTCGAATTCTGGGAAACATATACTGCAAAAGAGATTCTTCCGGCTATGCAGTCGGCTGACTCAAAATTGCGTGCTATCCTGTCACAGGAAACTGCCGCTGATTCTACAGCCACTAACGCAACTGCAGACACAATCCCCGCAGCCAAACTGGCAGAAGCTACTCCGGCAAAGAAAGCCGTAAGCGTTGCCGACAGTCTCGCAGCTACTCTGAAAGGAGATGCCAAAGACGAAAAGGCGGGAGCAAATATGGAAGAAATCAAAAAGCAATATCCGTTGCTAGCTGTTCTTCAGTTGAATTCAAGCGGTCAGGGTCCGGTGATCGGCTATGCTAACTATAAGGATACAGCCGATATCAACAGATATCTGAGCATGCCTGAAATCCAGTCAGAACTTCCGAAAGACCTTCGTCTGAAATGGGGTGTTTCTCCTTCTGAATTCGATAAGAAAGGACAGACATTCGAATTGTATGCTATCAAGTCTACCGAACGTAACGGCAAAGCTCCGTTGGAAGGTGACGTAGTAACAGATGCGAAAGATGAATTCGACCAATACAGCAAACCGGCTGTAAGCATGACAATGAACTCTGACGGTGCACGCCGCTGGGCTCAGTTGACTAAGCAGAACATTGGCCGTTCCATTGCTATCGTTCTTGATAACTATGTATATTCTGCACCAAACGTAAACTCTGAAATTACAGGTGGACGTTCACAGATTACAGGTCATTTCACTCCTGAACAAGCAAAAGACTTAGCTAACGTATTGAAATCAGGTAAGATGCCGGCTCCGGCTCACATCGTACAGGAAGATATCGTTGGTCCGTCACTGGGTCAAGAATCAATCAATGCGGGTATTTTCTCATTCGTTGTAGCCCTGATTCTGTTGATGATTTACATGTGCTCTATGTACGGCTTCATCCCAGGTATGGTTGCTAACTGCGCGTTAATCCTCAACTTCTTCTTCACGCTAGGTATTCTTTCATCCTTCCAGGCTGCACTGACAATGTCCGGTATAGCCGGTATGGTATTGTCACTTGGTATGGCTGTGGATGCGAACGTACTTATCTATGAACGTACAAAAGAAGAGCTTCGTGCAGGTAAGGGTGTGAAGAAAGCACTTGCCGACGGTTATTCAAATGCATTCTCGGCTATCTTCGACTCTAACTTAACATCTATCATCACAGGTATCATCCTGTTTAACTTTGGTACCGGTCCGATTCGTGGTTTTGCTACGACATTGATTATCGGTATCTTGGTATCCTTCTTTACTGCAGTGTTCATTACTCGTATTGTTTATGAACACTTCATGAACAAAGACAAGTGGTTGAACTTGACATTCACAACCAAGATTTCAAAGAATCTGATGACCAATACACATTTCGATTTTATGGGTACAAACAAAAAGTCCCTTATTATCGTCAGTGCAATCATCGTTGTTTGTATCGGTTCATTTGCCATCCGTGGTTTGAGTCAGAGTATCGACTTCACTGGTGGACGTAACTTTAAGGTACAATTTGAGAATCCTGTAGAACCGGAACAAGTTCGTGAATTGATCTCTAGCAAATTTGGCGACGCCAACGTAAGCGTTATTGCTATCGGTACAGACAAAAAGACCGTACGTATCAGTACAAACTACCGTATCGAAGATGAAGGCAACAACGTAGACTCTGAAATCGAATCATATCTATATGAAACCTTGAAGCCGGTATTGACTCAGAATATCACATTGGAAACTTTCATCGACCGTGACAATCACACAGGTGGTAGTATCGTAAGCTCACAGAAAGTAGGTCCGAGTATCGCAGATGACATCAAGACAGGCGCTATCTACTCTGTAGTATTGGCACTGCTCGCCATCGGTTTGTATATCTTGCTCCGTTTCCGCAACATTGCTTACAGTATCGGTTCTATCGTAGCTTTGAGTTGCGACACCATTATGATTATCGGTGCTTACTCCTTATTCTGGGGCATTTTGCCGTTCTCTCTGGAAATCGACCAGACATTTATTGGTGCTATCTTGACAGCTATCGGTTACTCTATCAATGATAAGGTGGTAATCTTCGACCGTGTACGTGAGTTCTTCGGTTTATATCCGAAACGTGACAAACGAGTATTGTTCAACGACTCTCTGAACACAACGCTGGCTCGTACCATCAATACATCATTAAGTACATTGATCGTATTGCTGTGTATCTTCATCCTCGGTGGTGATTCAATCCGCAGCTTTGCATTCGCAATGATCCTGGGTGTTGTTATCGGTACATTATCTTCACTGTTTATTGCATCTCCGATTGCATACAACATGATGAAGAACAAGAAAGTCGTAGTACCAGCTACGGAAGAATAATAAACTCCACAAATAGAAAAGCCTCTTCCGAACATTCGGTAGAGGCTTTTTCTATTGATTATTAAAACAAATAGAAGCTATAAGACGTTCATCTTAAAAGAAGCTATTGTTACACTTAAAACTTGATACAATATGAAAGCAAAACAACACCACTCTCATAGATTCTTCTGTAGTAGCCCCGAGGGGAATCGAACCCCTATCTAAAGTTTAGGAAACTTCTATTCTATCCGTTGAACTACAAGGCCGCTTCAAATTTGCTTGCAAAGATAACGGTTTCTGTCGATTTAACAAGAATAAAAATGCAGGTTCCTTTCAGATATTTCAAATAATTGGCGTCAATAGGACAATAAAGTAGGATTTATTTTGATAATTCGATTAACTTTCCGACCTTTGCGCTCACAAATTGAAAGTAAAATCAGTTTTTAAATTAAATATAGTAATTAAAGTTATGGCAGACGAAATGATGGTTAAAGAATTGGAGGAAGTAGTAGTACGTTTCTCCGGCGACTCCGGCGACGGTATGCAGCTGGCCGGCAACATCTTCTCGAACGTGTCGGCTACAGTGGGAAATGACATCTGTACATTCCCTGACTATCCGGCAGACATCCGCGCCCCGCAAGGTTCGCTAACCGGTGTTTCCGGTTTCCAGGTCCACATCGGCGCCGGACAAGTTTACACTCCCGGAGACCGTTGCCACGTATTGGTGGCTATGAACCCTTCCGCACTGAAAACACAAATCAAATTCTGTAAACCGCAAGGACTTATCATCACCG
>ERZ837380.3153-NODE-3153-length-15860-cov-14.956723_pt1 | contig 15860 bp, 13 predicted proteins | sample MGYA00519685_ERZ837380 | MGnify/ENA primary metagenome ERZ837380 (study PRJEB31850, sample SAMEA3708817) | human gut metagenome | biome: human gut; feature: human-associated habitat; material: faeces | place: China | collected 2014 ...
AGCCTTCCAAGCTGGATACGTGGGTTCGATTCCCATCACCCGCTCTATTTTTTTAGCGGGAAACTTGATAAATCAAGGCTTTCCGCTATTTTTGTATTGTCCGGTTTGATACCAGGTGATATCAAAATTTTGAGAAGATATACAAGAGTATGATGGCACGGATGTTATTGTGACGCTGTTGGGACAGCCACAGAAGAAAAGAAAAAGGCCATCTGTTCATTGGGAGACTGAATAAAAAAGTGAATACTTCCGATATACATAGTAGAACAGATCAACCGGAAAACAGGAACGGAGGCGCTTATGCAGGTCGGTGGAGTCGGAAGCGGACATGACACATATTCTCATCATGTAACATCATGCCTTCATGAACATGGGGCAAATACGGATATGGGCAGTATGGGGGCTAAGTCCGGAGCCGCGCAGACGGCTACAGAAGCCTTGCAGGAGAATTCTAAGGGAAACCTGTTGTCCTGGGTACAGAATATTGGGAATAGTGGAAAACAGCTCTTACAGAAGATCTGGGGAGACAGCAAAGAATCCAATGATGCGATAAGTTCACAGAAGGATGGCAGCGGTAATCATATCGCAGGTCAGGAGACGCTTGTTACGGGAAATTCTGTGGGCGTGAAGACTACGTTGAACAGGGCGGCGGTGGAGACGGCGGCGACGCATACCTATTTCCAGCCGATAGAGACACGAGAGGCTGTGCCGACAACACCGTTGCAGAAAGTGCGTTATCAGGTACAGAAGGTAGCCAGAAAACTGATGGACCGACTGCCGGGACGATTCCTGGGATCCCATAGCGGAGATTTCCTGCAGACAAAGCAACAGCATACTAAAGAGGATCTGCGGAAGAGAAGCCAGTACAAAGAGGACGATCAGGAGATCGAATGTATTCTTACGGATGAAAGCTACCTGACAGATTCCTATAATCGAAAGGGAGAATACAGCCATCTTACTACGGATAAATAGGATGTGGTGGAATTTTTCGAAAAATTTCAAAAATTTTCTTGACAGTTTGGCATTCATCATGTAATATAGTCTTTGCTGTGAGACACACAGCAGACATTCATCAGATTGCGGATGAATGTCAACACAATTAATTTCATACCTTCAAGATACAGGTTTTGACCTGTACATTATGCGCGAGTGGCTCAGCGGTGGAGCACCTCCTTGCCAAGGAGGGGGTCGCGGGTTCGATCCCCGTCTCGCGCTCTTCACAATCTATTTTGCCTAAATGCAGTAATAGAAAATTTTCAATGTGCGTAGTGATACAAGGTTAAGTGTATCACTATTTTTATTTTATATCAACTAAATTTTTCAACGCTCCCGAAACTTCCCCCAAAATAACATCACTGGTATAATCCGACTTTATATAGAACTTTGCGGTTGTGGTAACATCAGCATGACCCAAGAGCATAGATACAGTTTTTATAGGCACCTTGCTATCATGTAAAAAAGTAGCGTAAGTTTTGCGTATTTTATGAGTGTTATAGACTGGTATTTCACAAAGTTTGCAAAGCCGTCTTAACGTTCTGTCAAGGCTCCGAATAAGCACCGTCTGACTGCCGTCATAAGCTAAAAAATCATTTTCATACTGCATTTCACTATGATGCTTTTTCAACCGTCCTAAAATGTATAATGCTTCATCACACAACGGAACAGTGCGAACAGAATTTGCTGTTTTTGCACCATATACGACATGATAACTCATGCCACAGCTACGCGCCATATCCTCATCGCGTTCAAAATATTTGACAGCGGTTTTTTCTATGTTTAGACACTTCCTTTGAAAATCAATGTCTTTCCATGTGAGGGCAGCAAGCTCCCCAACACGCAAGCCTAAATAAAAATTAAGCAGCAGACACAAACATGCGGATTCTTTAAGAGGGTATATGTCATCAACAAGAACCGCCTTAAAAAGTGTATCAATATCTTTTGATGGAATGCGGACTTCATTATACGTTTGAACCCTCAATTTTTCAGTAGGAAGATATCGTCTGACGCGTTCCCAGTCCATAAGCTTTACACCTTTGATATTCATATCGTAGGCAAATGTAAGAACCCCATGCAAAATCTGATATATTCTATCCATTTCACGTTTCGTAACATTTCCGGCACTTGTTATTTGTGTAGTAAGCCATTCGACCATGAACGCTTCATCAATTTTGGCACATAGAGTATTCTGCAAGTGTACGTCGTTAACATACCAACGGTTGAACGTGCATTCTATTCTATCCAATGTTTCGGGCTTCACCTTTCCCGATTTCATCATAAACCATTGATTATACATATCGTAAAAAGTAACCGTGTCAATAATATCGGGTTCAACAACTCCCATTGCATAGCCATTTGCAAGCCATTCTTTTTCTGTCATCTCTTTACACTCCTTTGTTATCAAAGCGCGCCTATAACGTGCCCGTGGGGCGGAGAATTTTGCCGCGGCTATGGGTGGCTACAATGTCTAGTCTACGAAGTAAAGGGCATTGACTGTCATGCTGGTTTCACTTCGCTCGCCTTTGCGGCTCCCTCACCCCCTAAACGGGGGCACGCATAGTTTGTTATTTTCGTGCTGAATGCAGTATGTCTATCCCGTGCTTATTATCTAAGCACAACTGACCGTCTAAACGTTCGTAAAACCCGCTGTTATATAATACATTCCTAGCAAGATAGCCCTCTAAAAACATAGAAGCATCACACAACGATTCCAACACACGCATGCGTTTATCTTCTGGCATACTGACATATTTAATTTTTTCTATGCGATTTAGTATTTTTGCGTATTCTATACGAATACCTCTTTCACTCATAGTTTGAAATTTGTTTCTAAGACCTTCAACATCATATGTATTGTACTTCATGTATTTTTCTCCTTTCATGGACATCAAAAAAGACTATCTGCAGTATAGATTGCTGATAGTCTTACACTTCCTTTCCGAGCGTTTTGTCTCATGTCTCAAAAGTTACAATACATGTGAGACATAAGAAAAAACCAGTGTTTATGCGGTCTTATCCTCTCAATGTCTCATGTCTCAAAAGTTGGGGGTAATACTGCCGCCTGCGGCGGCGCCCCAACTTTCGCCAGTTGCAACCCCTTTTGAAAAAAGGTTTCCACGGACGAGCCGTTGAAAATCCTTTTTTTCAAAAGGGATCTTGCAACATGTGCGAAATTTTGAATGTGCACGTTCAAAAAGTAGATAATGGCATGGGTTCGATCCCCGTCTCGCGCTTGAAAAAAGAACGATACCAAATCGGTATCGTTCTTTTTTTCGAGCCCTGCCAGGGCTCGAAAGTTCGATGTCTACGCTCCGCATGGAAAATTTCAGAAGCAAAAGGGAATACGTATTTGTTCCGGTTTGTATAGGAGCTTCATTTTGTATGCGCATGACCGCGGGACCAGACTTTACTTGGCTGTGCCTTATAGGTGGGGCGGCGGAAGAGGAGGCTTTTCAGTGCGGGACCGTTAAAGGGGAAGAGGGGCCAGAAGTAACTGAAGCCTGCGAAGGTTGGTGTGGTAATCATGGAGAGTGACACAAGCGTCAGACCGATAATAAAGCCGGGCAGACCCCATAATCCGGTGGTGACCACAAGGAGAATTCGATAGATCCGCAGAGCATCAGCAAATTCGATACTGGAGAGGGACAGATTCGCCAGCATGGTGACGGCAGCATAGAAGAGGACTTCCGTGGAGGCCCAGTTAAGACTGACAGCAATGTCACCGATTAATAGTCCGCCGACAATGGACAGAGCACCGGAGACGCGGCTGGAGCTGAGTGCCGCTGAATACTTGAAAAGATCCAGCAGGAACTCCACCGCCAGCACATAGAAAAAAAGGCGGAAGGGTGACAGATCGCTGACGGGTGTGAGCTGTAGCGAGGCAGTAATCTCGGGATAGTAGGCGGAGAGAAGTAAAAATACCGGAAGGAGTAGGAGACTGACCGGGATGCACAGAAAACGGATCATGCGGAAGTAGGTTCCGGTCAGGGGATTGTTGTAATAGTCCTCCGGACTCTGGGTAAATTGGAAGATAGTACCGGGAAGCAGCAGAACGGCAGGGGAGTTGTCCACGATGAGCAGAATATGCCCTTCGCACAGATAGCTGCAGGCCACATCGGGCCGTTCCGTCAGCTGGATACTGGGCAGAGGATTCCACCAGCGTTTTTTGATCAGGAGTTCTTCCAGACTTTTGCTGCCCATGGTCAGGGAAGTGATCTGTAATTGGGAAAGCTTTTTCTTTAAGGTATCTAATAATTCCTCATTGACCTGATCCGCCAGATAGGCGATAGCTACATCCGTGCGGCTTTCTGCACCCAGAGAACAGATAGAGAATGTCAGTTTCGGAGAACGCACCCTCCGGCGGATCAGATTGGTATTGAACAACAACGTCTCCACAAAACCGTCCCGGGCACCCCGGGTGATCCGTTCGGTGTCAGGTTCGGAAATGCTGCGGACAGGATAGGTACGGACATCGATGATCACGGCCTGTGCAAAACCTTCTACCAGAAGGACAGAGGGGCCACTGAGAATATTTTGCAGAATCGTATCTATAGAGGAAGTCAGTGACACCTGGGCATACCCCAGTTTGCTCTGCACATAGCGAGGGAGATCCCGGATTTCGGAATCCAGTGTATAGAGGGGGTCCTGCAAGTCGGAAAAAATTTGTTGAAGGATCTCCGTCTTACAAAAACCATTGACACCGATCCAGTAAGCCGGCGTATTTCCCAGCTTCAGGTCACGGGTGATCAGGTCAAAACTGTCATCCAGTGGCAGCAGAGCGTGGAAAAGTGCTGTATTTTTGGATAGATTTGTGGATAAGGAGCGTTGTACCATAGTGGGGAATCCTTTCTGATTACTTGCATAGACTGCCAAACAGGTATATGGTATTATTATTCAGATAGATTCCCCAGGTTTTTCGGAACTATACGGATCAGTGGTATAATTGACACAACCCCAGCAGGATCAACAATAAACCTGAGACGGGATCCGTATATTCCCCGATCTGCTGCAGGAAAGCAGACCTGCCCAGACGGCTTCCGAAAGCCAGAAATCCGAAGGAGCAGAAAAAGGTGGACACCGATGCCGGAAGGAAAGGAAGTCCCGTAATACTGGCGGAGAAACCGATGCCGATATTGTTCATGGAAAGGGCACAGCCCAGCACCAGTATCTGCGACAGGGATAATTCCCGGTGCCCGGCAAATTTTTTCTTTTTCTGGCACAGATTATTATCCGGGGAAAAATTGCAGCGCCATCTGGAAAGCAGCCATTTTCCCACGTAGTAAAGACCGAAAAGGATCAGTACACTGCTTCCGATCCGGGTACCGATGCCGATGGGAAACAAGGGTAACAACAGGTTGCCAAGACCTATAGAGATCACAGTCCCGATCAGGGTGACTGTGCTGATCAGCAGATTATGTCTGGCAGGCAGAGGGACTTTCTGGAGGCCCAGAGCCATACCTACCAGAAGGGCATCCAGACTGGCTGAGATGCCGAAGAGCAGAGGGGGCAGAATAGACATAACATGCTCCGTAGAAAATATTCTTAATTTTACTATATTCCTCTGAAATTATTTTGTGAGGTTGTGGGGCAAAGGAACAAATGAGTATGGAAGTAAAGAGAAAACTGAGTGAATTCCTAAAAAGAGAGACGGTTCTGACCGTAGCGATCCTGCTGGCAATAGTGTCCGCGGTGATGATTCCGCCGGACAGAGAATATGCAGGATATATTGATTTCCGCACACTTTCGATCCTTTTCTGCCTGATGACGGTGATGGCAGGCTTGCAGAAACTGGGTGTTTTCCGTAATATTGCAAAAACGCTGTTGCGGCATACACAGAATACCATACAGTTGGCAGAGGTATTGGTACTTTTGTGTTTCATTTTCAGTATGATCATCACCAATGATGTGTCATTGATCACGTTTGTACCGTTTACCTTCATTGTGCTGCGGTTGACAGGCGAAGAAGCTGTGAAAAAACTGGCAGTACCTGTGATCGTTCTGCAGACGATAGCTGCCAATCTGGGAAGTATGCTGACGCCGATCGGAAATCCGCAGAATCTGTATTTATATGGGAAAACACAGATGTCCGCTGGAACATTTATACTTTTGATGCTGCCTTATTCTCTGGTGTCATTGCTTTTACTGATGATCTGTGTGGTAATTGTGGCAAAACGAAGCGGAATCGAAGTCCGGGGGACAGAAGTTTTGCTGACAGAAGATGAGAAGCTGGAACAAAAGAAATATTTACTTCCGGCATATTTGCTGTTATTTGTGTTGTGTCTGCTGACTGTGGCTCATATGATTCCTTATCCGGTGACATTGGGAACTGTGGCATTGGCGGTTCTCCTTTTAGATCGTGGTACTCTTATAAAAGTGGATTATTCGCTTTTGCTGACGTTTGTGGGCTTCTTTATTTTTATAGGAAATATGGGAAGAATGCCTGCTTTCTGTGATTTCCTGCAGAAGATCATCGGAGGTAGAGAAGTGATGACAGCCGTGATTGCCAGTCAGGTGATCAGTAATGTTCCGGCGGCCCTGCTGTTATCCGGATTTACGGAAAATATAACGGCATTGATCATCGGTACGAATCTGGGAGGGTTGGGGACGCTGATCGCATCCATGGCCAGTCTGATCTCTTATAAACAGGTGGCCAGACAGATTCCGGGAGAGAAAAAGAAGTATTTTGGATGGTTTACCATAGCAAATATCGTTTTTTTAATGATATTGGTATTGGAAAACTGTCTGCTGTAACTATAGAAAGCAGTCTATCTGCCGGGAAAGGCAGAAAAGATGGCAATAACTAAAAAATAATCTGGGAGGTATTCGTCATGACAGAAGATATGACAATCATTGCAGAAGAGGCTTATCTGGCGGCCAAGGAGATCTTGGAAAAGGCGAGGCTGGAGCAGGGAGAGCTGTTTGTGGTAGGCTGTTCTACCAGTGAGGTGGGAGGTGCTACTATTGGTACCTATTCCAGCCCGGAGCTGGCGGAGATGGTCTTCGGCGGTATTTACCAGGCCACGCAGGAAGCCGGGGTATATCTGGCTGCGCAGTGTTGTGAGCATCTGAACCGTGCACTGATTCTGGAAAAAGAGGCTGCGGTAAAATATGGTTATCCCATGGTAAATGTGGTACCTCAGCCTAAGGCAGGCGGATCTTTTGCGACGGCGGCGTATAAAGCCTTCGAGCATCCGGTGGCTGTGGAACATATTCAGGCGGCAGCAGGAATGGATATCGGGGATACGCTGATCGGAATGCATCTGAGAGATGTGGCAGTACCGGTGCGCCTCCGGTCCGGACAGATCGGAGACGCCCATGTGGTATGCGCCCGCACCAGACCGAAATTCATTGGTGGCGGCAGAGCGGTTTATGACGAAGAATTATTGTAAAGAAATGATATGTGGCTATTTCTGTGGCATTCCGCGGAAGTAGTCACGGATCCAGCGCCCGGATTCATTGAAATCATCGTCGGTCCAGTCGGAAAGTGCCGTGCTGGAAGCCTTGAAGACGCTGCTGCTTTCGTCTTTGTTGGCGAGATTCCAGCAACAGAAGCTGATCTGGTACTTGTTCAGCAGATCCAGCCACTTGGTGGTGGAATCAAAATCGTTGGCACCATTGCCGGAGGCATCGCACATGCCAAATTCGCTGACAAATACCGGAAGCCCGTTCTGAACATAGGTCTCTAAGCGGTTCCGCAGGTCGTCTTTATGGGTGCCTGCGTAGAAATGCAGCGTATACATTACATTGCTGTCATCCAGCGGAGAAGCGGCAGCCTTGTCGATCTCCTGACTCCAGGTTGGTGTTCCCACGAGAATTACGGCATCCGGCTTCTGCGCCCGGATCACCGGGATGACTTCTTCTGCGTAAGACTTGATGCTGTCCCAGGAAGTACCGCCGTTGGGTTCATTGCAGATCTCATAGAGCACATTGTCGTTGTCGGCAAAAACTTCCGCCATTTCCCGGAAAAAGGCGATTGCCTCATCTTTGTTCTGGTTCGGATCACAGTCACTTAAAATATGCCAGTCCACGATCACATACATTCCCAGCTCCGTAGCGTAGGATACGCCATCTTTTACCAGCTGTTTCAGCTGTTCTTTGTCTCCACCGGCACAATAACCGCCGTATTCCGCTGTATACATGGCGAGGCGGATACAGTTAGTATTCCAGTCGTCCCGCAGGGTACGGAAGGAATCATAATTGATATACTGGGGGAACCAGGCAATACCGTGGGTGGACATACCATAGAGCTGGACAGTGTTCCCGTCTGCATCGGTCAGCTTCCCATTCTCCACATGGAGAGCGCCGTGCTGTCCGAAGGGGGTGGAAGCCTCATCTTTGTCTGCCTCGGAAGTCACATCCGCAGGCTGTGTGGATTGCGTTCCGGGAGCATCGGGGGTGGGTGTCGGTTCGGATGCAGCGGTGCTTTCGCTGACGGTTTCCGTGATGGCAGCAGACGTTTCGGGGGAAGCAGATGTTGTGGCTTCATTTGACGTATCCTGCCTGCCACAGCCGGCGAGAGCACAGGTGCCTAAGGCTGCCAGTACCGCACAGCTGAGTGTTTTTCTGAAAATAGACATAAGAACCTCTTTTCTTATTCGAGAATAAACGAATGAAAATACAAACAATGGGTTACCTTTTAAAACTAAAAAACAAGCACTTACAACCAATATTATAATTGTGTCTGTGTAGCTTGGCAAGAAATGATTGCCCGCGGATAGGAGCTGTGATACAGTTAATGGGAACAGAGTCCGGAATAGAGGACAGAGATGGAGGAAACCTATGCTTCCGCAGTCATTTACAGAGAGAATGCAGGGACTTTTGGGATTGGAATATGAAGAGTTCCTGGCAAGCTTTGAGCATGAGAAATATCAGGCATTGCGTCTGAATCCGTTAAAAAAGGATGACATATCTGTCATAACAGAAAAAGTTAAGCAGACTTTTCAGCTGCAGCCGGTTCCCTGGGCGGACAACGGCTATTACTACACAAAAGAGGACCAGCCCGGAAAGCATCCCTGGCATGAAGCGGGCCTGTATTATATCCAGGAGCCCAGTGCCATGGCACCTGTGACACTACTGTCACCACAGCCCGGAGAGCGGATCCTCGATCTATGTGCTGCTCCCGGAGGGAAAAGTACCCAGATCGCATCAGCGATGGAGGGAGAAGGACTGCTTGTCACGAATGAGATCCACCCGGCGAGGGCGAAAATACTCTCGGAGAACGTGGAGCGCATGGGCATCCGCAACGCCTGTGTATTGAATGAGACGCCGGAGCACCTGGCGGATATTTTCGAGGAATATTTTGACCGGATCCTGGTGGATGCACCCTGCTCCGGAGAGGGAATGTTCCGGAAGAATGAAGTGGCCTGTGAGGAATGGAGCCCGGAAAATGTACAGCTCTGTGCGGACAGACAGGACGGCATTCTGGAATGTGCCGCCCGGATGCTGGTACCCGGCGGCAGACTGGTGTATTCTACCTGCACCTTTGCACCTGCGGAGAATGAAGGCAGCATCAGCCGGTTTCTTGCAATGCATGAGGAATTCGAGATCGTTCCCATTGATAAAAAAGCACTGGGGATTCCGGAGGGCTGTGACGGCATTCCGGGTTGCGTGGAGAACCCGGCGCCGGGTATCGAAGGCACCTTGCGCCTGTGGCCCCATAAGTTACGTGGCGAGGGGCATTATGCCGCAGTATTACAGAAAAAGGGAGAGCTTCCGGAAGGCTGTCAGCCGGTGAGTGCCACCGGACCAGAGAAGGGAATTCCGGCGAAGAATCTGACAAAGGACTGGGCAGAGTATTTTAACTTCGCAAAAGAGACTTTTTCGGAGGAGCAGATGATCAAAGCAGGACTATGCACTGCCGGAGAAGGCTTTCTGGCATTTGGTGATAACCTGTACCGCATGCCGGAGAGAATGCCCGGGTTGAAAGGACAGAAGGTATTGCGTCCCGGACTGCATCTGGGCACCTTGAAAAAGAACCGTTTTGAACCGGCGCACGCGTTAGCACTGGCACTGCGCCCGGAGGATGTGAAGCATGTGTGGAAGCTGTCTGAGGAGGAAGCCGCTGCTTATCTGAAGGGACAGACTTTTTCCGCGGAAGGCGAGAAGGGCTGGTATCTGATCTGCATGGACGGCTGTAGCCTTGGCTGGGGGAAGCTGGCCGGAGGCGTCATGAAGAATCATTATCCTAAAGGACTGAGAAAGTGATTAGGTAATAGAGATGCAACGGTATAGATTAACATCCGGAACAACGGTTAGGGGGATGACAGAGGAATAGGTTATGAAAACGGAAATATTATATGAAGATAACAGCATACTGGTCATCCGCAAACCGGCAGGACTGGCGGTACAGTCCGCCAGGATCGGACAACCGGATGTGGTCAGCGAGTTGAAATCCCATCTTGCAAAGCTTCCCGACACAGGGAGGCTGGGACCGGGAAAAGGAGAGCCATATCTGGGCATAGTCCACAGACTGGATCAGCCGGTGGAGGGCGTGCTGGTATTTGCCAAAGAGAAAAAGGCGGCAGCAGCTCTGACGAAACAGTTATCCGATGGTACACTGAATAAACATTACTATGCAGTACTCTGTGGATATCCTGCTGTTGCAGAAGGGGAGCTTGTGGATTATCTACGGAAAGAGGGCAGCGTGGCAGTGGCAGTCACCGGCAGAGAGAAGAATTTTCCAGACGCAAAGATCGCAAAACTGCATTATAGCATTTTGGAGAAAATTAATCAGCCTATGCCGCTGGCACTGGCAGATGTCTGCATTGAGACCGGACGGTTCCACCAGATCCGCGTGCAGTTTGCCCATGCGGGATGGCCGTTGTTGGGAGATACCAAATACAGGAACACTACAGTCGCCGGAACGGCGGGGAGTCCGGCATATCGCGGCGTGGCACTTTGCGCATATTCTCTGGATTTTATCCATCCCGGCAACGGCAAAAAGATGTCATTCCGGGTGAAACCGCAGAATCCTGCATTTGAAAAATTTACAAAAATTCCTTCGGAGGGTATTTTCGAAGGATAAAAAAGCCTGTCCGGCACACACTAATCCCAAAAAGGAAGTGTGCGGCATGGATTGGGGAGAATTTGGCAAAAAAATAATAGGAAAAAAGATGATAGTACTGCTTCTGGTAACGGGGGCAGTCTATTTTTTTCTGCAATATCTGACACCTCTGTCGGCACCGGTACTGTTGGCCATGCTGTTTGTCACAATTTTTGGGCCAATGATGAAGCGGATGAATCAGCGTCTGCATTTTCCCAGACCCCTCAGTGCCATAGTGCTTCTCATCGTGGCAACAGTGTTGTTGGTGGGGTTACTCTGGATTCTGGTGTCCTGGATGCTAGGCAGCCTGCCGGTATGGATCGGCAATCTGGAACTGCGGGAGCAGGAGTGGCTGGAAGCCGTCCGGGGGCTGTGTCGCAGCGTGGGAGAGATTATTGGTGTGGACACTGCGTATCTGGAAAATACGGTCAGTGGCAGACTACAGGAGGGGCTGGATTCACTGGAAGAAAATATTCTGCCGGGAATGCTTTCCCAGTCTATGCAGTATGTGCAGTGGTTCGCGGAGCTGGGAGGATTTCTGGTGACGTTTTTGATCGCTTCGGTGCTGTTGGCGAAAGACTATGACGGTATTATGAACCGTCTGCTGGATCAGGAGGCCTGTCATGTACTTCTGGAGGTGATCTGCGGGATCGTCCGTTATATTGCCACTTTTGTAAAGGCCCAGGGGATCATTATGACCACGATTGCCATGACAGCTGCGGCAACATTAGGAATCGCCGGAATAAATCATGGTATTTTGTGGGGGATCCTGGCGGGGATTTTAGATGCGCTGCCTTTTATCGGAACGGGCATCGTGTTGGTGCCGCTGGGAGTTTTTCAGATTTTGGAAGGAAATTGGGGAAGAGCCATTGTCTGCGGTGTATTGTATTTGGTCTGTATTTTCCTGCGGGAAATCATGGAGCCTCGTCTTATCGGCAGGAAAATAGGAGTGTCACCCATAGCCGTATTGGTGTCACTGTATGCGGGAATCCGGCTGTTCGGCGTCTGGGGGATCATTAAGGGACCCCTGGGATTTGTGCTCATTTATGAGACTTATCACAGTCTCGCCCGGATGTTTGACCGCCAGAGGGAGCAGGAACAACAGGAATGAGAAAAGATTGACGAAAGAAGTGTCGAAAGCTATCATAAAAGTATTAGACAAAGGAAGCTTAGGAGAGACGGATCTATGGCAAAAAAAACAAAAGGGAAAAATTCTGTGGAATCGGTGGCAGAAACGCTATGCAATTTCAGCCGGTTCCTGTGTGATATCGTGATCAGCGTGTATCTGTTTGTGATATTGGCTGTACTGCCGTTGTATAACAGGGGCTATGCCCAGATCGGAACAGACAAGGAGAATTTTTTTATTAAGACTATGACTTATGCGGGGAAATGTCTGCTTCCGGTATTTGTGTTGTGGCTGATCCTTCGCCTCATTGTGGCAAAGCAGAAACAGGAGCTTCCGGAATTTCGGACTATTCCGAAAAGCATCTGGCAGGCTTTGAACACCACGGATAAATTTGCTGCTCTATACGGGATTGCCGTGGTAATGTCCTATGTGTTTACCCAGTATCGGGAGGAGGCACTGTGGGGGACGGCATCCTGGCGGATGGGGATGTGGACCCAGCTGGGAGCGGTCATTGTATATTTTATGATCTCACGGATGTGGCAGAGAAACGACTGGATCGTGATCCTGACATTGCCGGTGTCGACCATAGTTTTTTTCCTCGGATATATGAATAAATTCGGGCTGTGCCTTGTAGATAAGGAGATCATCAATTCCTCCTTTATTTCTACCGTGGGAAATATTAACTGGTATTGCGGTTATCTGGTGACGGTGCTGTTCGGTGGAGTTTATCTGTTATGGTGGATGGGATCGGAGATCACTTGGAAGAGAGCGCTGCTGATGGGGTATGTGACGATTGGTTTTGCTTCTCTGGTAACCCAGGGCAGCAGCAGTGGTGTTGTAACTTTAGCCGTAATGCTGTTTGTATTGTTTGGCATGTCTGTGAAAGATGGCAGAAAAATGGAATGCTTCTGGCAGGAAATGACATTGTTATCGGTGGCATGTCTGATCACATATATTCTGCGGAGCTGCAATGTGCTTTCGCAGGAACTGCCAATGGAAAAAGTGACGGATATCCTGACGTTTTCCGCAATGAGTGTGATTATGACGATCGTGTCAGTAGTGGTGCTGTGGCTGGTACATACCAGCAATAACAGAAATCATTACCGTGGGAAACTTTTTTGGGGCATCTATCGGATATTGTGCGTAGCACTGCCGGTTGTGAGCGTGGCATTATTAGCGTTTATCCTGGCGAATACGCTGTTGGGCGGAAAACTGACGTCCTTTCTGACGGAGACGGCAGGTGACGGGGGCAGCAACTGGCTGATGTTCAGTGCGGCCTGGGGCAGCAACAGGGGAGCCACCTGGTCGGCGGGAGCTAGCTGCTTCTGGGAAGCAGATCTGTTACATAAGATTTTCGGCGTAGGGCCGGATTGCATGTATGCGTTTCTGTCAAATGAGGCCAGCCCGGAGCTGCAAAATATGGTGTATGATTTCTTCTATGGAAACCGCCTCACTAATGCACATAATGAATGGCTGACGATCCTGGTGGATATAGGAGTGCTGGGGCTGGTCAGTTATGCGGGAATGATGATCTCAGTAATCCGTAATTTCCTGCATGCCGGGAAAAAGTCGATGCTGGTGGGAGCCTGCGGGTTCTGTGTGCTGGCCTATACGGTGAACAATATGTTCAGCTTCCAGCAGGTGATGAATATTTCGACGGTGTTTGTGATTATGGGGATTGGAGAGAATTTGCGGCGTTCAGCCCGTGATTGAACCAGCGAAAGTTGAATTTATGGTCTCCGCTTCGGTCGGTCCAGGCCGAGGTCCCCTGGACCTCGTGGGTCTCCGCTTCGCTTCGGTCGGCTCAAAGCCGAGGTCCACTGGACCTCGTGAGCCCTCTGCGCCCGAACGGTGTGTTCGTGTCGACTAGAGGTTATAAGTTAGAACAATGTGGAGACAAAAAGACTCCCTCACACATGTGTGAGGGAGTCTTTTTAGTCGTCGCGACAAGATTCGAACTTGCGACCTCTGCGTCCCGAACGCAGCGCTCTACCAAACTGAGCCACGCGACGATGTGAACATTAATTGCGCCAACATTAAAATAATAAATAAAAACCCATTGATTGTCAAGCAAAAAACGAATATGATAGAAGAAAAAGTTGCAAAAACGATAAAATCACGAAATCAAGAGAGGAAATTCTATGTATAATACAATCGTTACATTGAAAAAAGGAGAGGGCAGAACTCTGAAAGCCGGGGGGATGTGGGTCTTTGACAATGAGATCGCATCCATTATGGGAGATTTTGAGAATGGTGATATTATAGCTATCCATGATTTTGACGGCTACTTCATGGGATATGGCTATATTAACACCAACTCCAAGATCACAATCCGTCTGCTGGCGCGCAGGAAGGATACGGTGATCGATGAGGCATTTTTTGAGCAGCGGGTGCGGGATGCCTGGAATTACCGCAAGGAGACCATTGATACCTCCAGCTGTCGTCTGATCTTCGGAGAGGCGGATTTCCTGCCGGGTATTGTCATTGATAAATTCTCGGATGTACTGGTAGTGGAATCTCTGGCATTGGGAATCGATAAGTGGAAGCTTGTGATCATTGATGCTTTGAAGAAAGTACTGGCGGAGGATGGCATTGTGATCCGCGGTGTCTACGAGCGGAGTGATGCCAAGGTACGCTTACAGGAGGGTATGGAGCGTTATAAAGGCTTCATCGGCGAACCGTTTGACACGAAAGTAGAGATCGTGGAGAACGGTGTGCATTACATGGTGGATGTAGAGGACGGACAGAAGACCGGATTTTTCCTGGATCAGAAGAATAACCGTGCCGCCATTCATCGTTTCTGTAAGGATAAAAAGGTGCTGGACTGCTTCACCCATACCGGCTCCTTTGCTTTGAACGCGGGAATCGCCGGAGCGAAGAGTGTTCTGGGTGTGGATGCTTCCCAGCTGGCTGTGGATCAGGCAACAGAAAATGCGAAGCTGAACGGACTGGAAAATATGGTAAGCTTCCGATGTGCAGATGTCTTCGAGTTATTGCCGGAGCTGGAAGCGCAGGGCGAGAAATATGATGTGGTGATCCTGGATCCGCCCGCTTTTACCAAGTCCCGCAATTCCATCAAAAATGCTGTAAAAGGATATCGTGAGATCAATCTTAGGGGCTTAAAGCTGGTGAAGGACGGCGGATTCCTGGTAACTTGTTCCTGCTCCCATTTCATGGATCCCGAGCTTTTTGCCAAAACAATCCGGGAAGCTTCTCATGGTGCGCATAAGCGTCTCCGCCAGGTAGAATTCAAGACACAGGGCCCGGATCATCCGATCCTGTGGGCAGCGGACGAGAGTTATTACCTCAAGTTCTACATCTTTCAGGTCGTTGATGAGAAGTAAGAGCTGGGAAGTGGTGGAAATGCTTGATTTACAAGGGCTCGAACGTGTTTGGTGATAAGCTTGCAAACTATGTTCGCTCTTCATAATACGGAAATTTGTAGTATAGATGTAGCGTTTTGTGGTATACTATAGAAGAACAAATACCTTTCTGTGAAAGGGAAAGGGGAAAGGATACGCGTATGATAGTTGATAGAAGAGTAAGCAGTATTGAATCCAGTTTCAAAATGGAAAGCATGCCATTTGATGCAGAATGTCGTCAAAGAGTAAGAAATGTCTTAACCAAGAAAGTTTCTGCTACAGATGCAATTTCAGAATTAAATAAGAAATACAGAGTATCCAAGAAGCAGGTTGA
>ERZ837380.3156-NODE-3156-length-15835-cov-28.179404_pt1 | contig 15835 bp, 16 predicted proteins | sample MGYA00519685_ERZ837380 | MGnify/ENA primary metagenome ERZ837380 (study PRJEB31850, sample SAMEA3708817) | human gut metagenome | biome: human gut; feature: human-associated habitat; material: faeces | place: China | collected 2014 ...
CCGACAGCTTCAGCTGCGAGTACACCCGCCGCCACAACGATGCCAACGCCCTGTGCATGGGCGGCCGCGTTGTCGGCCCCGGCCTTGCCTGCCAGCTGGTGGATCTGTTCCTGAACACCCCGTTTGAGGGCGGCCGCCACGAAAAGCGCATTGCAAAACTGATGGCAATCGAAACCCGATAAACATAAAAAGGAGCGTGTATTTATGACCCCTATGATCGTTGAGCATCCCCTGCTGCAGCACAAGCTGAGCATCCTGCGCAACAAGCAGACCGGTACCAAGGAGTTCCGTGATCTGGTCGGCGAGATCGCAACCCTGCTGTGCTACGAGGCCACCCGTGACCTGCCCATGGAGGAGGTCGAGATCGAGACCCCCATCACCATGGCAAAGACCAAGGTGCTGGCAGGCCGCAAGCTGGCTCTGGTGCCCATCCTGCGTGCAGGCATGGGTATGCTGGACGGTATGCTGACCCTGCTGCCCGCTGCAAAGGTCGGCTTCATCGGCCTGTACCGCAACGAGGAGACCCTGCAGCCCGTGGAATACTTCTGCAAGCTGCCCCAGGATATCGCCGAGCGTGACGTTCTGGTTCTGGATCCCATGCTGGCAACCGGCGGCAGCGCCATTGATGCCATCACCCAGATCAAGAAGCACGGCGCAAAGCGCATCAAGTTCATCGGCCTGATCGCTGCTCCGGAAGGCATTGAGGCCCTGCACAAGGCTCACCCCGATGTTGACATCTACCTGGGCGCTAAGGACGACCACCTGAACGAGAACGGCTACATCGTTCCCGGCCTGGGCGATGCCGGCGACCGCATCTACGGCACAAAGTAAGATTTTCTGATAAACAACAAAACACCTGCAGCCAGCATCGGTTGCAGGTGTTTTTTGTTGTTGGGTATTTTTACCGCCCGCGGCCACCGCCGCCGCCATGGAAGGAGCCGCCGCCTGCGTGGAAGCTGCCGCCCCCGCCAAAGCTGCCGCCGGAGCGTCCGCCGCCCATGCCGCCAAAGGAACCACCGCCGAAGCCGCCGCCCCCACGGGGAGGACGCGGCCCGCCGCCGCGGGGCGGTCTGGGCCCGCGCGGACCACGGGGGCCGCCGGGGCCCCAATCATCATACGGAGGTCTGCGCCGCCGTCTGCTGCCCAGGCCGTAGCCCAGCCCGAAACCGAAGAAGGGGCCAAACCCGCCGCCGCCAAAGCCGCGCCGGATGCCGCCGAAGATGGAGGTCAGGGCAAACACCACGATCACCACTGCCAGAAGGGTGAGGAAGGGCGACTGATAGGATGCTGCCGGGGCCTCATAGTAATCATTTCCGTTGTTATAACCATCCGTATTGCCGTTGCTGACCGTGCCGGTGGTCCCGCCCAGGGTCACACCGTAGAGATCGGCAATGGTGCTGGCCACATTGTTGGCACAGGTGGTCACAGCCGCGTCATAATCGCCCGCCGCGAAGGAATCCTCCATGGTCTGGGCAATGGCGCTGGCCTGCTTTTCCAGCGTGGTATTGCGGAAGCCGTCACCGGTGGCAAGGTAATAGTCGCCATCGGCGTACTGCTGGGACTGCATGACCAGCAGGATCAGCACACCGTTGTTTTTGCTGGAGCTGCCCAGCCCCCAGGTGTTGGCGGCCTGCACGGCGTAATCCTCCGTGGATAAACTTCCCGTATAATCCACTGTCAATACGCCGATCTGTGCACCCTCACACTGCTGGGTGAGCTGTGCATTCAGGTTCTCAATGGCCGTTTTGGTGCTGCTGCTCAGGATGTTGGCATCATCCACCACGCACTGACTGCTGGGCAGATCGGGCAGCTGGGCCTTGGTGGCCGCAAAGGCGGCGGGCACCAGAGCCGTCAGGCTGACGGTCAGCACCACGAACAGGGCACAGAAGCGGGCGGCAAATCGTTTCATCGTTTTCATGCGAAGGGTTCCACCTCCTGTACGCCGAACAGCCTGCCCAGCATACTGGCCGGGAAGCCGCCGACATCGTCCTGATACTCATACACTGCATCATTGTACTGCAGATTACCAATGATGGTGCCTGCGCTGTTGAACTGGCCGTACTGGCCCTGCACTGCCCCCATCTTCATGGGGTCAGCGGCCTGCTCCTGCATTTTTGCATAGAGCTGGTCGATCACAGTGCCCAAAGCCTCATTGGCCTGATAGAGGGCGTGCATGGCACTGCCCTGATAATAGGGCAGCGAGGTCAGGGACTGCTTTTTGCTGCCGTTCTGCACTGCTTCCAGGCAGGCAGAGAAATCATCCAGCGCTGCCTGTGCGGCCTGCACCTCGGCGCTGTCGGCCCCCAGCGTGTTTGCGCCGGTGGTGATGATATTTGCCGCCGTGTTGGCACGGGTGGTCAGCTCCTCGCTCAGGGCATAGCCGTTGTCGGCCGAAACGCCGGTGGTGAACCACTGGCGGGCCTCGTTGTACTTTCCCCTGACCTTGGCACCGCCAAAGCCCACGAACGCCGCCAGCATCACCACCACGCTCAGCACAAGGGCTGTGCCCTGCTTTGCCATCGCAGTGGGCAGCGCCTTTTCCAGCCCGGCCAGCTTCTGCTGCAAGGGGGTCAGGCGTACTGTCTCGTTGTCCGGGCGCTTTGCCTCGCGGTAGCTGCCGCTGTCAAAGCCGCCGGGCGTTTGATTCTGTTCTCTGGAAAAATCAGCGTTTGCCATTTCAGCTCCGGATCTCCATCATCTTTTGTTTCAGCTCGTCCTCGATGCGGGTCAGCTCCTGCTCGGCAGCCACACGCTTTGCGCGGCCCTCGGTCTGGATCTTGTTCAGCTCGTCCAGGGTCTCGATCAGGCTCTTGTTGGTCTGCTGCAGGGTCTCGATATCCACCACGCCGCGCTGGCTCTCCTTGGCGGTCTCGATGGTGCCCATCTTGAGGGCATCGGCATTCTTCTTGAGCAGGTCGTTGGTCATGTCGGTCACGGCGCGCTCGGCCTGCATGGCCTTCTGGGTGTGGGCCAGACCCAGCGCCAGCACCATCTGGTTCTTCCACAGCGGGATGGTGTTGACGATGGTGGACTGGATCTTCTCAGCCATCATGGTGTTGTTGTTCTGCAGCAGGCGGATCTGGGGGCCCATCTGCAGGCTGATGTTGCGGGTAAGCTCCAGATCGTACAGCTTCTTTTCAAAGCGCTCGCACTGGTCGGCCAGGTCGCGGGCCGCCTGGGCGTCCTCCGGCAGGCCGGAGGCCTTGGCCTTGTCCATGGCCTGCTGCAGCTCCCCTGCACGCACCTCGGCCAGCTTCTTTTTACCGGCCAGAATGTACATACTGAGCTCCTTGAAGTAGGCCATGTTCAGGTCATACATCTTGTCCAGCATGGCGATGTCCTTGAGCAGCTGCACCTGATGGGCCTCCAGCATGCCCTGGATATTCTCCACGTTGGTCTCGGCCTTGTTGTACTTGGTCTTGAGGGCGTCGAGCTGGTCGCCCTTTTTCTTGAAGAAGCCCAGAATGCCCTTCTGCTGCTCTTCGCCTGCGTCAAAGCTCTTCAGCTCGCCGATCAGGTCGGTGATCATATTGCCCACTTCGCCCAGGTCCTTGGTGGACACCTTGGAAAGAGCTGCTTCGGAGAAGTCACCGATCTTCTTCTGGCAGGCGGAGCCGTACTGCAGCACCTGCTGGCTGTTGGTGATGTCGATCTTCTCCGCGAACTGATCCACCATGGCCTGCTCCTCCGGGCTGAGCTTGACCTGTGCCTCGGGGGCAGCGGCGGGTTCCGGCTGTTTGGGCTGGGCCTGCTCCTGTGCCGGAGCCGGGTCCAGCGTCAGGGTAGGCACAGCGGGTGCGTCGAGGTCAAAGTTGAACGTGTTGTCTGCCATAGGAGATTCCTTCCTTTCCAGTATATCCGTTTATTTACTCAGTCCCTGCCCTTTGAGCATGTTCTGCAGCACGGTCAGGTCTGCCGACAGGTCCATGCTTTCTGCGGCGTACAGTGCATCCAGCTGGTTTTCAAAGGCCGTGGCAATGGAGGACGCATTGTGCTCCACCTCGGCACGGATGGCGGCGGCGTTCTCGCCGCGCACCCCCTGCCGGGCCAGCTGCGCATACTGTTGCAGCACATTCACGGCGTCCGGCAGATAGTAGTTGGCAAAGCGGCGCACCTGCTTTGCCTTGGCGGGGTTGGCCTCCACCACTTCCACAATGGAGCGTCCGGCCTTTTCCATGCGGGTCATGGCGGCGGACAGCTGCGGGTCGGGCAGGGATTCGTTCAGGCTGTGCAGAGTGTCCAGCTTCTGCTGGATGTCTGCCAGCATGGCGTCCACGTCCTCCACACCCGTGTGGAAGGGCACCTCGGTTTCCACCACACGGGGCGGGCAGACCTTTTTGGCCGCCAGGAATGCCGCCGCAGCGGCTGCCAGCGCCGCCGCAAGGGCCCACAGCCGGTACACCGGCAGCACCGCGCACAGCACCACGAACACCAGCGCCGCCGCGTAGTACGGCAGGACACTGGGCTTCCGGGTGCGGATGATCTTGCTCATGGTCGTTCTCCTTTTCCGGGGCAGGTGCCCCTTATAGTACCCATAATACAACCCTTTGCGAAAAACGCAAGCGGATTCATGAAGAATTTACAGCTTGGCAATTATTTGGCGATCCAGTCTGCCAGCGCCGTGCCCCACACCTGCCGCAGCATCTCCGGGCGGCAGGCCGCATTGGCCGGGCTGGTGCTGGGCAGTTTGACCGCCGCAAGGCCGGTGACCGGCTGCAGATACTTTGTATAAATGCGATAGGCCGTGGCCCCGTTGCAGAACACCGCCTCAATGGGCACCTTCTGCAGCAGAGCGGCGATGTCGTTGGGCACCACGTCCCGGATGGATGCGTCCGACGCCCCGGTGATGGTGCAGCTTTCCAGCGTGTCCCACAGGGCCAGCCCATGGCGCAGGATGATCTGCTTTTTTGCTTCGATGTCCTCCCGCTCCGGCACCGGCTCCCCGGTCAGGGTGGCCATCATCGGCCAGAAGCGGTTCTGCGGGTGGCCGTAATAAAAGGCCATCTCCCGGCTTTTGGGGCTGGGCCAGGTGCCCAGGATCAGCGCCCGGCTATGCTCATTGTACACCGGCGCAAAGCTCATTGGCCGCCTGCGCTTTCGATCTGTGCCCAGGCCGAGCCCAGGTCCCGGCCGGAGGGCTCCGCTTTCGGGCCATCAAACCAGAGTTCCTCGATCAGCGCCGCCAGGCCGTCCTCCCGCACATCACCGATGATCCGGTCAGCAGCGGCCTTTGCATCCTCGGTTCCATTGTCCATGCACACGCCCAGGCCGGCCGTGCGCAGCATGCTCAGGTCGTTGGCCGAGTCTCCCGCCGCCACCGTCTCTTCCAGCGGCAGGCCCAGCCGGGCACACAGGTCGGTCAGGCCCACGCCCTTGTCCATGCCGCCGCGCACGATGTCGTAAAAGCAGTAGCCGTCGGCGTTTTTTGCGCCCACCTGCATCCAGTTCAGGTTCAAGTGACCATATTTTTTCATGAAGTCTGCTACATGTTCCGGCGGCACCGCGGCAAACGCCGAATGCGGCATGTCGATGAGGTGCCGGTCCTGGTCCTCACCGTCCACGCAGGTCAGGCCGCTGCTGCCCATCTTTGCGTAGTTGTTGCGCAGGGCCTCGTACTCACAGTACACATAGCAGGCATCCCGGAAATTGAACTGCAGCGGGTAGTTGTAATCCTCGCAGAAATCCACCAGCGCGTACATTTCCTCGTTGGTGAGGGGGTGTTCCGCCACCACAGTGCCCTTGCTGTCGGTCACACAGGCACCGTTGCAGGTAACGATGTAATCCGGCCGGATGCCGCCCAGCTGCTCCCTGTGCACGCAAGGATAGGCGCGGCCGGTGCTCAGCGCAAATTTCACCCCGGCGGCCTGCAGTTTTTTCACGGCCTTTACCACCGCCGGGCGGGGCCGCGGCTCCCCGAAGGGCACCAGTGTATTGTCAAAATCGCTTACCAGAAGTTTGTATTGCATGCTTTTCTCCTTCACGGGTCCGTGTTTTCTACCAGTATACCACAAATCGGCCCGCTGTGGGGACTTTTGGCATACAAAAAACGGGAGCTGTCTCTCCCATGAGACAGCTCCCGTTTTTTGTGTTACAGTACCTCGCCCCGGAACAGCCCTTCCAGGGTGGGCATCCAGCCGTCGGCCGTGCGCTGGGCCAGGCCGTTTTCCACCGCCTTATCCAGCAGGGTGGAAAATTCCTGCGGCAGTTCCTGCCCGAACCGCTCCCGGAACAGCGGCTCCACCACGCCGTCGTTCAGCTTCATGCGGCCCCGCAGGTAGCGCAGCATCAGCGCGTTCTCGTCCAGCTGCGCGGCCTGCGCCGTGAGCTTTTCAAAGTCACCGGCATTCTTGATATAGAGCTTGAGATTGTTGGTGTTGCGCACGGCATAGCCGTCGTACACCGAACCGCCGTTGACGCCCATGCCGATGACGTCATCCCCGTTCCACTCCATGGCACGGGCGCGGTACTCGTAGCCGGGGCGGGCAAAGCACCCGGCAGCATACATCTTGTAGCCGTTCTCCGGCAGGTACTCGCAGGCATAGCGGAACATCTCGAACCGCTCCGCCGCGTTGGGCATGCCCTCGGCGTCGGTCACGGCCAGCGGCTCTGCCGTGATGTGCCCGGCCTGCATGATGACCGCCGCGTGCAGGCTGTTGTGCCAGCTCTGCATCGTCTGCCCCGGGATGCCGTAGTTCAGGGTCAGGCCCACATTGTTCAGGTGGAACTTTGCCAGAAACAGCATGGCGTTGCGGATATGCTGCGCGTTGTGGGTGCAGCCCAGCGCCTTCAGCTCGGCGTCGTTGTCCGAGCGCATCATCAGTTCGGTGCGGTTGGGGTGGCCGGACGCGATGCCCGTGAGGGACGGCGTGCCGATGGTGACGGGCAGCGAGTCGTAGCTGACCTCTGCCCCCTGCGCCACCGGCAGATGGGTGCGCACCGTGCGCAGCACATCGCCCAGCAAGTCCGGGGCCATCACGCTGGCGCTGCCGCCGCTGAGGTGCACGGCCCGGATCTCGTAACCGTCCAGTTCTCCCTCATAGGAGAGCACCTCCCGCTTGAGGGCGTCCATATAGGCGTTTTTTTCCGCATTGGAGCCCACCGCGTTGAAGTGCGCGAGGTAGTTTTCCGGGCGGATGCAGTAAGGGATGTGCAGGTCAAGCACGAGCGGTTTTGCCATGGTGATGCTCCTTGTCGTTTTTTATAAAGTATACACGCATTCATGCAAAAGGGGAAGCCCTGTAACGGGGCTTCCCCAGAGAAGAAGAAAAAGAAACGCGTCAGAAGAGATCAGTGGGGACCGCCGGGGCCGCCGGGACCGCCGGGGCCGCCGGGGCCGCCTGCGGGTGCCTCCATGGCCTCCACGGGCTCACCCAGGAACTTCTTGTCGGAAGCCACCTGATGGCCTGCGGTCCAGCCGTGGGTCATGGCCATACCGACCGAGTTGCCGGCGAACGGAGTGCTGTAGCCAAAGCCGTAACGACCGCCCAGGCAGTTGCCAGCCACATACAGGCCCTCGATGGGCTCCCAGTCCTTGTTCAGGACGTTCTGGGTCTCGTCGGTGATGACACCGCTCATGGTGACCATCATCGGGTTGGAGGAGTGTCTGGTGGAGCTGGTACCGCCGAAGAACGGAGCGGTGTCGATGGGCACCATGTACGGTGCATCCTTGCCGTAGTCGCTGTCCACGCCTGCATAGCACAGCTCGTTGTAGTGTGCGATGCTGTCCAGGAAGTTCTGCTTGGCAGCGCCCTTGTAGCCCAGCAGATCTGCCAGCTCCTCCAGAGTGTCGGCACGGTAGATGGTACCGGCCATCTGGGTGCGCTCGGCCAGGTTTGCAATGGTGATGGTGTTGGCCTGACCGGACACGGTGTTGTTCATGTCCTGCTCGATCTTATCCCAGTAGTCCTGCATGCCAAAGTTGGGTGCGCCGTGGTCCAGCGGAGCAGCCTTCAGGGTCTTGGCCCAGTTGGCGTCGGTGACGTAGCAGGCCAGACCGGCGGGCTGACGCAGGCAGGTGGCCTGCATCTGCGCAATGGCGCCCTCGTTCATGAAGCGCTTGCCGCGGCTGTTCAGCATCAGCATGGGAGCGGTGCCCCAGGGGCCGGAAGCGCCGCCGCCGATGGCCATCCAGCCACGGGGGGTGGGCTCGATCATGCCGCCTGCCCAGCAGGCCATCTTGTGGCCCTGGCCGTTGCGGGTGCCTGCAGAGGCCCAGCTGTCAGCGGTCGCGCCGCTGCGCTCAGCCCACTCCATGCCCTCGTTCAGCAGCGCCCAGCACATCTCGGGGTTGCCGATGAAGTCGCCTGCGCACAGGATGACGCCCTTGTTGCAGTTATAGCGGTAGTAGGTGCCGTCTGCGCCCTTGGCGTACACGCCAGTGACCTTGCCGCTGTCGTCCTGGATGAGCTTGATGCCCTCGCGCTCAAAGTCCCAGGCACAGTTGGGGGTCTCCTGCACATACTTGACGATGTACTTGTGGATGTACTCGATATTGTTGCCCTGATAGCCGTAGAACTGGGCATTGCAGGGCCAGGTCTGGTAGCCGCCGCAGCTGATGGGGTAGCTGGCCTTCTGCTGGCCGTAAGCTGCCTGGGTGTTGCACAGCGGGTACTGGAACATATCGCTCATGTCGTAGTGACCGGCACCGCCTGCGGGCTCGCCGTCCACCCACTGGTCGCCGGTCTTGCCGTCGCCGGTAGCCTTTGGCACGATGACAGCGGTATCGGCCAGATACACGTCGCTGTCGTTGGCCTTGCGCTCTTCCTCATAGGAGTCGTAGATCTCCTCGTAGCGGTCGAACATCTGGCCGGAATACTGCACGAAGTTCTTGATGATCTCCGGGTTCACACGGCCTGCGGCACGCTTGCAGAACTCGGAGGTGATGGCACCGGTGTCATAGGGGCCATAGCCGCGCTCGATCAGCAGCTTGGAGTTGACGTGGCCGATGTCCTCGCCGTACCAGCCGCCCATGTTGGCGCCGGTGCCGTCCAGGTCCACGAAGTTGCCCCAGGGCTGCTTTTCAATGACCGCCACAGTAGCGCCCTCATCCACAGCACCAAAGGCTGCGCCGACGCCTGCATGGCCGCCGCCCACAACGATCACATCATAGGTGCCTGCATCTTCGTACTTGTCGGGGTCGGCCGGAGCCTCACCCAGCCAGTCGCCGGGGCCGCAGTAGCCGGGCACACGGCCGGTCACTTCGGTCGTCTCAGGCTTTTCCACCTCAGTGCCGGTAGCCTGTGCGATACAGTCGGCTACGCACTCCTGGATGGCGCCCACGGAGGCCACCAGCGTGCAGCTGGTCACAGCGTCCACATCGGCGCTCTGGCCTTCCACGATGGCCTTGGCCATGGCAGTCTTTTTGTCGTCGGTCAGCAGGTCCTGCTCACCGGAGGAAGTGATCTCGCAGGCGGTGATGCTGTTGGCATCAAAGGTCATGGAGACACCGATCTCGGAGTAGGAGATGGTCTTGGAGGCAGAATAGGTGCCCGGGGTGTACTTGTCCTCGGCGGCTGCGGTGCTGCCGGAGGATGCGGCGGTGCTGCTGGAGCTGCAGCCTGCCAGCAGACCCAGCGCAGCCGCACCGCTGCCAGCGGCAGCAATGTTGCGCAGGAAGCTGCGGCGAGAGATCTTGCTCTTCATTTGGTTACCTCTTTTCTTCTTTTGCACCGGTCTTGTGTAGGCCCGGCGCTCTTGTTACAAGTTTAACAGGTTTCGGCAAAGATTTGAAATACCAATAATTTGCCCGCTTATAACTTAAACGCATAAGGTGGTTGAGTTTGCACAAGAAGTTTGTTATACTCTTGGCAAGGTTCCACAATTTTTGATGCAGGCAGGAGAAAAAGCGTATGACATTGCAGCAGATCATGTACTTTCAGCGGGTAGCCCGCTCCGGCAGCTTTACCAAGGCGGCGCGGGCCTGCTTTGTGTCCCAGACAGCCATCAGCCGCCAGATCAGCGCCCTGGAAGAGGAACTGCACGTCACCCTGCTGGAGCGCGACACAGCCCATGTCAAGCTGACGCTGGCCGGAGAGTATTTCTTCCAGCAGGTCAACGAGCTCACGGCCCGGCTGGAAGAGGTCGTGACCCAGACCCAGACCATCGCCCAGGAGCAGCAGACCCACCTGACCCTGGGCATCCCCACCATCCTGGAGCAGCACGCCATCTCCCAATTGCTCCGTCAGTACCACAGCCAGCACCCGGAAGTGCAGCTTTCCACCGTGGCCGACTCCCGGCAGCAGCTGGTCAGCCAGCTGGTGGACCGGAAGATCGACCTGCTGGTCGCCATGGATTTTGACCTGCCCGATCTGGAGGGGCTGGACAGCATCATCCTGCAGCAGGTGCACGCCACCTGGCTGCTGCCGACCGGCCACCCCCTTGCCGGAGCGGAAAAGATCGCGCCGAAACAGCTGCAGGGCGAAACGCTGATCCTGACTCAAGAGGACCCCCAGGGCAACACCGAGGAGCTGCTGCGCCAGTACTACAATCAGCTGGGTCTGAAAGGAAACCCGGTCCTTCACACCCGGACGCTGGAGGAGCTGTTCCTGCTGGCCAGCGCCGGGGTGGGCATCGGCCTGCTGCCCTCTTCCGTGCCCGGCTACCTGCGCCCGGATCTGTGCAGCGTGCCCATCGACGGCCCGCAGTGGAACTTCAGCTTCCTGCTCATTTCCCGCCGGGAGCGCAGCCGCGCCAGCGTGCGCGCCATGTTTGAGCTGGCAGAACATTTATAAGGCAAAAAGCCCCCGGTCTGCCTGCAGCGTGGACCGGGGGATCCTTTTGCGTAAAACACAACAAAAAAGCGTTCTGAGAAATCTCAGAACGCTTGGTGGTTGCGGGGGCCGGATTTGAACCAACGACCTTCGGGTTATGAGCCCGACGAGCTACCAGACTGCTCCACCCCGCGATATTTACTTTTCGCTCATCAGCTGTTCGCTGACTGCTCAAGTATAATACCACAGGGCAGGAACAATGTCAACCCCTTTTTCCAAAAATTTTGAATTTTGTGCAGGAGGGGCTTGCCGCCCTTACTTCTTCCGCTTTTTGCGCCAGACGGCAAAGCCTGCGGCGGCGGCCGCGATCACCAGCACCACCGGCCAGGCACCGGCCAGCCAGACGGCCAGCTGCTGCAGGCCGTTTACAAAATTGGACCAGCCCTGTGCAAAGGCTGCACCGACGCTGCCCAGGAAGCTCTCATCGGTGGGGGTGTAGTTCTGCACCTCGCTCAGGTTGACGTACACGGTGCACTGCTGCACCTGATTGCTGTACCAGTCCAGCTGGCTCTGCCAGCTCTCGATCTGGGACTGCACGTCGGTCAGGCTGGTCTCGATCTGCAGCAGGTCGGACAGATTGTCGGCCTGGGCCTGCAGCTCCTGCAGACGGGTGCGCTGGGCTTCCAGATTGGCCAGCCGCGTTTCCACGTCCATGTACTGGGTGGTCACATCGTCGGCCTGCTGGCTCTTGTAGGTCACATTGCCCGCCTGCGCCACAGCATCCAGAAAGCTCTGGTAATTTTCTTCCGGCACACGGAAGGTCAGGTTGACGCTGCGGCTGGACCCGACGTCTGAATATTCACTGCAGGATTCCAGATACCCGCCTGCGTCATTCAGGGCAGCATCCAGTGCCGCGCGGGCCATGTCGTAGTCCTTGCTTTCCAGGGTCAGGTTGGCGGTGTAGATGATCTTGGGGCTGGTGCTGGCCTGCCGGTCCTCGGCGGCAGCAGCGTCGTTCTCAGAAAGAACAGCTGCCTGGTCCAGGTCATAGGTGACAGCCTCCGGGGTAGCGTCCAGCATGGCCTGCTGGGTGGTAAAGCCACCTGCGGTGGAAGCTGCGGAACTATTGGCCGAATACAGAGCCATGTTGCTGCTCTTTGCACCGATGTCCAGCATTCCGGTGCTCAGGGCACCGTAGCCCACCACGCACACGGCCAGACAGGCGGCCAGCGCGCCCACCTGCTTTGCAGGGAAATGGATGAGCTTTGCCTTTTGGAGCGGTTCCTGCGGGCGCACGACAGCCGTGTTGTCTGCCTGCGCCGGCATCATCGGGCGGTTCTTTTCCTCTTCGGGCAGGGTGTCGGCCATGGCCAGCAGCTTTGCCTTCAGATCTTCCGGGGCGTGGAGGTCATCCGCCTCCATCTTGTACTCATACCACCTCATCTTCGATCTCCTCCTTCAGCATCGTCTGTAACTGCGCCCTTGCCCGCCGCAGCCAGCTCAGCACCGTGTTGGTGGGCACCTTCAGCATCCGGCCGATCTCCGCCGTGGTGTACCCTTCATAATAGTGTAAGTAAATGGCGTTGCGGTAATTCTCCGGCAGGGCCTTCACTGCATCCAGCACACTGCCATCCTCCATCTGTTCCGGTGCGGGCAGGTTCTCGTCCAGTTCGGTATCCTTCTGGTGCGCCGCACGGGTCAGGTCCCGGCAGCGGTTGATGGCCACCCGCAGCAGCCACGCCTTGAGATGCTCCTCACTCTCAAAGCAGCCCTCGTAATGCAGGAGCTTTTCAAATACATCCTGCACCACGTCCTCGGCATCGGCCGTGCATCGGCAATTGTGCACGGCCGCGCGGTAAACGGCGTCGCTGTATCGCTGCACCGCCAGCGCGAACACTTCGTTTTTGGTCAGCTGTCCCATTGTTCAAACTCTCCTTTGACGCCCTCAACGGGCACAGTGGAAATACTTTCCACGGGGACATTTCACTCAAGAAACGGTTGAGCAGTCCCGATTATTGCGTATCATTCACAAACGTGCAACAAAACTTTTTTCACCCCGCCGTAGCGGCGTATCGGTTTTAGTATACCATGAACCCCTGCAAAACAAAAGAGGGAGCCGCCGCGTCTGCGGCAGTTCCCTCGCTGCTTCATTCTTTTTCCGGCCGGTCAGCGGCGGTAGACCCGCTGCAGCAGCGCCACCCGCTCTGCCAGAAAGGTCTCGGCCTTGGGGTGGGTCAGCCAGCACTTGCCCGCCGGGCTGCCCACCAGCCGCCGCCCCAGAGCTGCCGGGTCGGTGTCGATGGCCTCCACATCCTGCACGGTCAGCTGCAAAGTGAGTGCCGCCGGAACATCCGGCAGCGGCGGCAGCGGATCCTCCCACACAAAGGGCGGCAGCAATTGCAGCGCCGTCACGCTGCGGGTACACTCCTCGGTGAGCAGCAGCGCCGCCGGGGCACCGTCGGCCGCTACCTGCAGGCTGCTGTACAGCACCTGCATCTGCACCGCCGCCTGCAGGCGGACAAAGCCCTCCCCTGCCTGCGGCGCAAGACGCAGATACTCCCGCGCTTCTTCCGGGTAGATCCGGCGCGCCGGGGCCCGCAGACTGGCATACAGGGCAGGCAGCGCAAAGCAGCCTGCCTTGTCCAAAGCCTGCTGCACCAGCAGATAGAATTCGGTCAGCGGATGTGCCGGGTCCGGCTGTGCCATGCCGAAATCCGGCCGTGAAACGTGTCCTCCGCCCATACAGTCTCCCTTCCGTTCTCTCCCCTCTCCAGTCAATTGTAAACCCTGCGCAAACTTTTCTGTTGACCATTTGTCCGTTCACAGGCTATACTCTTGCACAGAACTGCCTTGCAAATTTTTACAGAGGGGAATTTTACTATGAAAAATCAAAAAATCACCACTTACCAGATGGCCGTTACTGCGGTGATGGCCGCCGTGCTGTGCGTGCTCGGCCCGCTGACCGTGCCCATCGGAGCCATTCCCATCTCGCTGGCAAACTTTGTCATCTGCCTGACCGCTTGGCTGCTGGGCCCCAAGTTCGGCACCCTGAGTGTCGTCATTTATCTGGCCATCGGCCTGATCGGCGTTCCGGTGTTCTCCGGCTACGGTGCCGGTTTGGCCAAGGTGGCAGGCCCCACCGGCGGCTATCTGGTGGGATACCTGCTGCTGGCTTTCATCGGCGGCCTGTTCATTGAAAAAAGCAATGGCCAGCCGGTGGTCTCCGCCGTGGGTCTGGTGCTGGGCGATGCCGCCTGCTACGTCCTGGGCACCGCCTGGTTCGTGTTCCAGATGCAGTGCGAGCTGGGCTATGCACTGGCTGTGTGCGTGTATCCCTTCATCGTGCTGGATCTGGCCAAGATCGTGGTGTCCTGCGTGGTGGGTGCCCTGCTGCGCAAGCGTCTGGTGCAGGCCGGTGTGCTACATCTGAAAGAAGCCTGAGCCCAAACCTAGCCCCCATCCTTTAAAAGCCGTGCTCCCTGCCGATCTGTCGGCGTGGGAACACGGCTTTTTTCCTTATTTCTGAGGCAGTTCCTGCACCATCGGCTCCTGGGGCGGCGGCGTCAGGGTGGAATGCTCCAGCACAAAGGCCGTCGCCTTTGCACGCATCAGGCGCTGGCGCACCTTGCGGGCATCGTTGGCCGGGAAGGTGCGTTCCCCGTCCAGTTTCTCATTCCAGTCGGTCAGGGCGGCTGTCACCTCGGTTTCCGTGGGCTGCAGGCCCTCTGCTTCCGCTACCAGCAGCAGCCCCAGCCAGCTGCGCAGCTTGCGTTCCGCCTGGGTGTGCAGCCAGGTGCGGAACTCTTCCACCGTCTGGCCCCGCACCTTGAGGAACTGATCAAAGTTGATGCCGTTGGCCTGCAGGCTCAGGTTGAACTGCCGCTGCTCGGCGAAATAGTTGCCGCCCACCAGCTGTTTGGGCAGAGGACCGGTCACCTCGTCCCCCAGCTGCCAGATGACTTCTTTTTCCGCGCGGGCCTTTGCCTGCACGCAGCGCTGGGCGTAGAGTTCCCGGGCCACCTGCTGACGCAGGGCGGCCTTTCCAGCAGCATCTGCCGCACGCTCCTCATCGCCATGATGACGGTTGATCTCCATTTCAATGGTAAGCTGCCGGATGAGGTGCGGCTCTACCGCCTGCACAAAACCGGTGTACCGGCCCAGCGCCAGCGGCGGCAGGGCATAGAACTGCGCCCCAGCCCGGAACCCTTCGGCCCGGTTCACGGCCAGCAATTCAAAGTCCGGGTCGGTCACCGGCGTAACGCCGTACTCCGCCGCGATCTGCTCATACAGGGCCGAAAAGCCCTCCAGGATGGTGCGGTTCACCGCCGCCGTCAGCAAGTCCTCTTCGGCCTGCGGGGCGTCCGGCGCAGCCTGCTCAGCCGTGATGGCCCGTTCAAGCTCTTCGGCATCCGCCGTAAATACCAGCCGGCAGTCCCCCGGCTCTGCCATACCAAAATGTTCCAGTTTCATCTTATGGTTCCTCCTCTCACAGCAGTGCGAACATCAGCACCAGCAATGCCACGCCGATGCCTGCGTACAGCGCCTCGGCGCCCAGCACCGACTTATCGCCCTCCACATACATTTTCTCCGGGGCTTCCGGGTCGTAGTACAGAGTCACCACGCTGCCCTCGGCAAAATCCTTGCTGCGGGAGGGTTTGGGGTACTGCAGCCGGTGGCTGCCGCCCGCCGTGGTGAACTCCAGCACATAGGCCGTGCCGTCCCGGCTCTGCACTGTGCCAGTGATGCGTGCCTGTACTTTTTCGCCGTTCGTGCAGAGACTGCGCCGCTGCCGCACACTGCGCAGCGCCATGTAAAACATGATCAGTGCACCCACCAGAAAGATGATTCCGTTTGCCATATGCATTCCCTCGTTTTTATCATTGTACGGGAAGCGCCCCGCCGCGTAGTTTTTATTGTACCACACTTTAATGAATTTTTCGCCCCACAGCCGCTGTACGGACTGCATTAATTTCCATGCAAAAATTTGTCAGAAAAATTTGAAAATAGGTGTTGACATTTCTGTTGCATCTGGTATAATAACTATCGTTCCGAGCGACACAGCTCACGAACGAAACAGAATATGCGGATATGGCGGAATTGGCAGACGCGTTAGATTCAGGTTCTAA
>ERZ837380.3167-NODE-3167-length-15796-cov-9.819198_pt1 | contig 15796 bp, 17 predicted proteins | sample MGYA00519685_ERZ837380 | MGnify/ENA primary metagenome ERZ837380 (study PRJEB31850, sample SAMEA3708817) | human gut metagenome | biome: human gut; feature: human-associated habitat; material: faeces | place: China | collected 2014 ...
TTACGAATGTTTTTGAAGATTGCGAGAGTGCAAAGCACGTAGCAATCTGGTATCATACAAAACATTAATAGGAGTCTTTATGGAAAAACTCAGACAAGATATTCGTGCCAATCAGTTTGAGCGCGTATATCTTTTATATGGTGAGGAACGATATCTGGTTCAGATGTATAAGAATCAGTTAAAAAAAGCAATCATCGGCGATGATACGATGAATTTGAATCAATATACCGGGAAAGGTCTGCCTGTACAAGAGGTGGAAAATGCGGTAATGACAATGCCGTTTTTTGCAGACAGACGTTTGGTTCTGCTAGAGGATACAGGATTATTTAAAAGCAGTGATGAGCAGTGGAGTAATCTTGTTAAAACAATTCCAGATAGCTGCCATGTCCTTTTTGTTGAGCAGGAGGTAGATAAGCGAAGCAGAATGTATAAGGCTGTAAAGGAATGTGGCTATTGCGCAGAGATGACGCATCCTTCAATGCAGCAGCGTACACAGTGGATTTTAAAGGGATTTGGGCGTTATGGATTAAAAATCACACAGTCTGCACTTGATTCGTTTCTTGAAAAAACAGGTGATGACATGGAAAACATCAGAAATGAGATGGAAAAATTGGCTTCTTTTTGTATGGGAAAAGAAGGCATCACAAAAGAAGATGTTGATTTTGTCTGTACGGAACAGATTGAAAATAGAATCTTTGATATGACACAGGCCGTAGCAGAGGGAAAGACACAGTATGCTCTTGAGTTATATGCTGATCTATTAGCATTGAAAGAGCCGGGAATGCGTATTTTATTTCTGATTGCACGTCAGATGAACCAACTTTTATGTGTAAAGGAGATGGAAGTCGGACGTCAGAATAAGGATCAAATTGCAGCTGCTTTAAAGGTTCGTTCATTTGTAGTTAACAAATTGCTTGGACAGGCAAGACAATTTACCATTGATCAGCTGATACGCTGTGTTGAGCGCTGTGTTGAGCTTGAAGAAGCTGTAAAAAGAGGAAATATGAATGAAAGGATTGCTGTTGAGATGGTTTTATTATCAATTGCAAATCGTGAATATCATGCCTGACTAAAAAAAGCTGCCTGCATGAAGCAGACAGCTTTTTATGTGTACAAGACACAAATTAGTTCATAGCGTTAACAGCCTTGTTCATACGGCTGATCTTTCTGGATACAGTGTTATCATGATAAACACCCTTGGATGCAGCCTTTCTCATTACGGACTCAGCCTCAACAACTGCAGCCTGAGCAGCAGCCTTATCACCTGCAGCAACAGCGCTCTCTACCTTCTTGATGTAGGTCTTTACCTTAGAACGAGCAGACTTGTTTCTATCTGCCTTTGCCTGACTAACTAAAACTCTCTTCTTTGCGGACTTAATATTTGCCATGGGGCACCTCCAAAATTTCTTGTTTTTTAATCTTTTTATAGTTTGAAAACGATACTGTGTATCACTCGAAAACACCGTTTCAACACAAGTGGTATCATAGCCTAAAAACATTGATCTGTCAATACATATTTTCAAAAAAAATGCAAAAAATACAAAAAAGTTTTACATGTAAAACTTTGAAAACTTTCATGAACCATTTTAACTAAGAAAGGTGAAAATATAATGCTCAATGTAAAAGACAACAAAACAATGATGTATACTGATCTCGCTGTTGAAATTCAGGAAGAATGTAGCGGCAGGCAAGGTGAGATTCCAGGTGTTGTACTGGAACAATACAAAGAAGATGGCAAAGGTATACGTGTCACAAAAATACAAATCCAAACGGCAGATGGAGCAAAACGCATGGGGCGGCCCATAGGAAATTACATGACACTTGAGTCGTCAGATAAAGAACATTCTAAAGAACATTCTGATAAAAATCTTTCTGGAACGAAGCTTCCTGATACAAATCTTCTTGCATCCTATATAAATGGGCTGCTTCCGTCATCGGCTCATTCTTTTTTGATTGTTGGTCTTGGAAATGCCAATATGACAGCAGATGCACTCGGACCATTAACAATTGAGAAAATGGCTCAGTCAGGAATGGCTTCATATACTTCAATGATCGTTCCCGGTGTATTTGCGCAGACTGGAATGGAAAGCTGTGAAATCATACAGGGCATTGTACAACAAACTTCTCCAGACTGCATCATAACTATTGATGCGCTTGCAGCAAGAAGTGCATTTCGGCTAGGTACAACAGTTCAGCTTACCGATACAGGTATTCGTCCAGGATCTGGTGTCGGAAATGCAAGAAAGGGCATAACTAAGGAAAATATGAAGATTCCTGTGATTGCCATTGGGATTCCAACAGTTGTAAGTGCCGCAGCAATTGTATCTGATGCAATGGATTCTTTAAAGCAGATAGGCTATAATGAAACGATTCTTGGAAGTATTGCGATGCTTGATAAAGAGGAATATTATCAGCTTATATCAGAAGTGTTTGCGCCAGAGCTTGGGAGTCTTTTTGTGATGCCTAAAAACCTTGATGAAGAATTAGATACGATGGGCAGCTTACTTGCAGCGTCATTGTCACAAGTAATATGTAAACGATAAAATGCTGTAATAAAGAAAACTGGCTGATGCATAGAATAGGCCAGAAAATAAGAAAGGATTTTAGAAATGTATAGAAGCTTTCATCCAAGGAGAAAAGAGAAAATAGTCACAACGATACTTTGGTTTTTGGCACTTGCCTGCTCTACCTATATTTTATGGAAAATTAATCCCTATCCAATTCAGCGCGGCATTGGCTGGACAAAACAAAAGACAGAACAGTTTTTAAATCGCTGCATAGACAATACAGTTTCTAATACACTTCCATCGCTTTCTATTTTTTTTGACTGTGAAGGATTATCTAAAGAAAATATAACTCAGACAAATACGTTTTTTTCAAGCGATCCCTTTTATCAGCAGTTCCAAAATATATGATACCAGGGTCAAAAGCTCCAAAAGCCGTTCGTGCTTGCACGATTAGGTTTTTGAGCTTGGGACCCGCAAAAACATGAGGATGCAGCGATTTTCAAGGAAAATCAGCGAATCCGAATGTTTTTAGAATTGCGAAAGTTGCATAGCAACGGAGCAATTCGTGGATATCAGTTGGGGGAAAAATACCTTTTGACCCCAACATCATAATATTGGTTGCTCTCCAGACAAAAAACAGGTATAATACTGAAAGATACTATTAAATAGTGGAGGTAACAAAATGTCTGAAACAACAAATGTTATGAATTCTGAAGTAGTAAAGCGTTTGCTTTGCTATGTTTCCTACGATACACAGTCAAAGGATGAAAGCAGTGAAGTGCCGAGCACACAAAAGCAGTTTGACTTGGCAAAGGTATTAAAAAAAGAGCTTGAGGAGATTGGAGCTTCTGATGTACGTCTTAGCGATCACTGCTATGTGTACGCAAAGATTCCGTCTAACTTAGATAAGAAGGTTCCGGCAATCGGTTTTATAGCCCATATGGATACTTCACCTGCATTAAGCGGAAAAGATATTAAGCCGCAGATAATACAAAATTATGACGGCGGTGTAATCAAACTTGGTGAAAGTGGCTTTTCTATGGGACCAAATGAGTTCCCGGCACTTGCCGAATTAAAGGGAAAGAGTCTTATTACTACAGATGGAACAACACTTCTTGGCGCAGATGACAAGGCCGGTGTTGCAGAAATCATGACAATGGCAGCATTCTTTTTGGCACATCCGGAAGTAAAGCACGGTGATATCTGCATCGCATTTACACCAGATGAGGAAGTGGGAAATGGTGTTGAATATTTTGACGTGCCGGGCTTTGGTGCTGACTTTGCTTATACAGTAGATGGCGGTTCTGTCGGTGAAATTGAATATGAAAACTTCAATGCTGCAAATCTGCGTGTTGAAGTGCAGGGATATGGCATCCATCCAGGCAGCGCAAAGGGCAAAATGAAAAATGCCATCCGCATGGCAATGGAATTTGAGCAGATGCTGACAGTATTTGATAATCCGGAATATACAGATGGCTATGAGGGTTTTCATCATCTTGGCGGTATCGAAGGCGATTCAGAGCATACAACAATGCATTACATTGTACGTGATCATGACGCTGGAAAGCTTGACCAGAAGTTAGCTGAGATTGATAAGGCTTCGGAGTATCTGAATTTTAAATATGGAGAGGGATCTTTTAAGGTGGTGCGTACCGGTTCTTATCAGAACATGAAGGAAATGATTCTTCCTCATATGCATTTGGTTGAGTATGCAAAGGAAGCTATGAGAGAGCTTGGATTAAATGCTAAGAGTGTTCCGATTCGCGGTGGTACAGATGGTGCAAGATTATCCTTTATGGGACTTCCATGTCCGAACCTCTGCACAGGAGGCGCTAATTATCATGGTCGCTTTGAATATGCATGTATTGAACAGATGGAGCTGTGTGTTGAGATTTTAAAGAAAATTGTTGAAAAGTATGCAGTTAAAGAAATCTGATATTCAGAAATCTATATTCAGAAACAAGAACTACTGAAAAGCAAAAAGATTAAAGTGAGGAATTTTGAATGATAACAAAGCAATTTAGCAGGCCATCAGTGAAGATGGCTCTGTCCGATGAGCTTTTAATGAAGGTAGAGCAGCCAGCTCGTTATCTTGGAAATGAGGTAAATGCGGCAAACAAGGATAAATCAAAGGCAGAGGTATCCTTCTGTATGTGTTTTCCGGATGTTTACGAGATTGGTATGTCTCATCTTGGAATCCAGATTCTATATGATATGTTTAACCGTTTTGAGGATACATATTGTGATCGCGTGTATTCTCCATGGATTGATCTTGATAAAATGATGAGAGAACAAGACATAAAGCTGTTTGCAGTAGAATCGCAGGAACCGGTAAAGAGTTTTGATTTTCTTGGAATCACACTTCAATATGAGATGTGCTACACAAATATCCTGCAGATTTTGGATTTAAGTGGTATTGCACTTAGAAGCGCTGACCGTGATATTAATGATCCGTTTGTAATTGGAGGAGGACCATGTACTTATAATCCAGAACCAATTGCTCCATTCTTTGACCTTTTCTATATGGGAGAGGGTGAGACTCAGTATCGTGCACTTCTTGATCTTTATAAAAAGTGGCGCGCAGAAGGCGGCTCAAGGGAAGACTTTTTACATGAGGCAGCTAAAATTCCTGGCATATATGTACCTTCTTTATATGATGTCACCTACAAGGAAGATGGAACTATTGATGCAATGACACCAATCTACGATGATGTGCCAAAAACAGTACGCAAGGAAATTGTACTCGATATGACAGGTGCAGTCTATCCGGAAAGACCGCTTGTGCCTCATATTCGTGCTGTGCAGGATCGTGTTGTGTTAGAGATTCAGCGAGGCTGTATCAGAGGCTGTCGTTTCTGCCAGGCTGGTATGGTTTACCGTCCTGTGCGTGAGCGTGATGTAGAGCGTCTGAAGCAGCTTGCAGTTACAATGCTTCATAATACCGGTTATGATGAGATTTCATTAAGCTCATTAAGCTCTAGTGACTACTCAAAGCTGCCGGAGCTTGTCAATTTCTTAATTGAAGAATGCAGCAAGCGAAAAATCAATATTTCTTTGCCGTCTCTTCGTATTGATGCATTTTCACTTGATGTTATGAGTAAGGTGCAGGATGTCAAAAAAAGCAGTCTTACATTTGCACCAGAGGCAGGTACACAGCGTCTTCGTGATGTAATAAACAAGGGCTTGACTGAGGAGGTAATTCTTCAGGGTGCAAGAGAAGCTTTTGAGGGCGGCTGGAGTCATGTAAAGCTGTATTTTATGCTTGGACTGCCAACTGAGACAGAAGAGGATATGAAGGGCATACCAGAGCTTGCAGAGCGCATGGCAGAGGCTTATTATGAGATCCCAAAGGAAAGAAGAAATGGAAAATGTCAGATTACCATGAGTACATCTTTCTTTGTTCCAAAGCCATGTACACCATTCCAGTGGGCAAGAATGTATTCTCCTGAGGATTACTTGGGACGCGCAAGAATTGTAAATCACACAATGAAGCAGCAGCATAACCAAAAGAGCCTCAAGTACAACTGGCATGAAGCATATGTAACAGTTCTCGAGGGTGTTTTGGCACGCGGTGACAGAAAAGTGGCTGATGCCATTGAGACAGCCTATAAGATGGGTGCACTGTATGATGCATGGGGAGAAACATTCCACTATGAGATTTGGACAGCTGCTTTTGAAAAATGCGGCTTATCAATTGATTTTTATAATACAAGAGAGCGCAGTCTTGATGAGGTATTCCCGTGGGATTTCATTGATACTGGCGTGACAAAGGCATTTTATAAGAGAGAATGGGAGCGTGCAATGCAGGAGAAGATTACGCCGAATTGCCGCCAGTCCTGTTCCGGCTGCGGAGCAAAGCGTTTTGGAGGAGGTGTCTGCTTTGAAAATCAGAATTCAGTTTGCTAAATACGGAAAGATGATCTATATCGGACATCTTGATATAATGCGTTATTTCCAGAAGGCGCTTCGCCGTGCAGATGTAGATCTTGCCTATACACAGGGTTACAATCCGCATCCTATTTTATCTTTTGCGGCTCCTCTTGGTGTAGGCATTACAAGCTGCGGTGAGTATGCTGATCTTGAGGTTAATTCAAGCGGTTCCTCTAAGGAAATGCTGGCGCGTCTCAATGAAGTTATGGTTCCGGGAATGGAGATTATTGACTATCGTGTATTGCCAGATGATGCAAAAAACGCGATGAGCTGTGTGGCTGCTGCAGATTATTGCCTGACATTTCGAGAGAAACACACACCGCTTGATACGTTTGGCATGACATCTGCTGCTTATTTAAAAGGCTTTGAAGAGTTTTTACAGCAGGAATCTATTGTAATTATTAAGGAAACAAAAAAAGGCACACGCGAAATGGATATTCGTCCGCTGATTTATGATTTTTGTTTACAGGAAAAAAGTGAGACAGGAGACGGTCCGGCAATCTTTTTGCAGGTATCAACTGGAAGCACTGATAATTTAAAGCCTGAACTTGTATTAAAGGCATATCATGAGCAGACTGGTCTTTCATGGAATCCTGGAGACATTTCAATTTGCCGCCTTGAGACTTATACTAATACGGCAGTCTCTGCGCCAGACTGCATTGTAGCACCTCAGTTTGTGCCGCTTCGCGAGATGGGAAGCGTATTATGAGCCGCCGACTTCTTTCTATGCAGGGGGACCGTGTACTGACGGCCCTCTGGGATGATGGGCGTATTATAGAATGCAGTGTGGACGAGCGTGTACCTGCATTTTTAGGACGTATTTATTTGGCAAAGGTAGATCATATAGTGCCAAGCATTAGCGGTGCATTTTTGTCTGCGGGTGATCAGAAGCTTTATTATTCACTAAAAGAAAATCCGCTGCCTGTTGCTGTCTCATGTAAGCGTGAGGGAATGATTACACAAGGCGATGAGATTGTTGTACAGGTGACAAAGGAAGCGCTAAAGACAAAGGAACCTGGTGCTGGTTCTGCCCTTCAAATTGGAGGACGATATTGTGTCGTTATGATGGAGCCGGCAGGAAAACAGCCAAAGACAAAGATTCTTTTGTCGAGAAAGATTACAGAGGCTGCATTTCGTGAAAAGATTTCTGAGGAGGCAGAGGCTCTTGAAGAAGTAAAGCAGCTTTTTGAAGCTGTAAGTCTTAGGGGCTTTTCATTATCTGTGATGGTACGCACAAACGCGGCAGAGGTATCATCTGATCTTGTACTAGATGAAATATCAGTCTGCTGCAGACAGCTTCAGACTGTACTGTCAACAGCAGCTTTTCGCAGTAGTGGAAGCTTGCTTTGGCAGCCGCTTCCAGCCTATATAAGTGCCATCCGTGATACTTCTTTAAATGGCTTAGAATCAATTGTCTGTGATAATGAAGAACTTTTAAACGAAGTAAAAAATGCCTTGGATGAATGTAAAGGAAGTGAGGGATTAACTTATTCGCTTTATCAGGATGCTTCATATCCTATGCGAAAATGTTACAACTTGGATACTACTATTGAAAAGGTATTAAAAAGTAAAGTATATCTGTCATCAGGCGCCTACTTAATTATTGAACAGACGGAAGCGCTTGTAGCAATAGATGTTAATACAGGAAAAGCAATTGCATCAGGGCGCAAAAAGGAAAATCAGGATTCTTATTTTTACCGCATTAATTTAGAAGCAGCAAAGGAGATTTTGTATCAGCTGCGGCTCAGGAATTTATCGGGTATGATTCTTGTAGATTTTATTAACATGACTGATCACGCACTTGAAGAGGCATTGATGGAAGAACTTTCTCTTCTTGCACGTAAAGATCCTGTGCATACAAGAATCGTTGATATCACAGCACTTGGCCTTGTTGAAATTACGCGAAAAAAAATAAGAGAGCCACTTGACAAACAATTGAAGATATGTTAAAGTACTATTCGTGTGCCGCACAATGAGGTTTAAGCGCTGCAATTTAGCAGACACCGTACTTGGCGAGTAATTATCTAGGAGGTGCTATATGTACGCAATTATTGCAACTGGTGGCAAGCAGTACAAGGTAGCAGAAGGCGATGTCATTCGCGTTGAGAAGCTTGGAGTAGAAGCTGGACAGACCTACAACTTTGATCAGGTTTTAGCTGTAAACAATGGTGAGATGATCATTGGTACCCCGACTGTTGCTGGAGCAACTGTAAGCGCAACTGTTATGGGCGAGGGCCGTGCTAAGAAGGTTATTGTATACAAGTACAAGAGAAAGACCGGCTATCACAAGAAGAATGGTCACAGACAGTCCTATACTGAGTTAAAGATTGAGAAGATCAACGCTTAATCAATGATTCAGGTAGAGATTATCCGGGATGCTTCCAAAGCGTATGTTGGTTTTTCTATAAAAGGACATGCCGGCTATGCAGAGCACGGGCAGGATATCATTTGTGCAGCGGTTTCCGTTTTAGCGCAAAATACCGTAAATTCTATTGAGCAATTTACGGATGATACATTCTCCGGTGAGATAGATGAGAAAACTGGCAGTCTTGCTGTTTCGTTTCCTCATGGTGTCGGGAAGGATTCCAGACTATTGTTGGACTCGATGGTACTTGGTTTGACAAGTATTGCCGAGGAGTATGGTAAGAAGTATATTAAAATCCGATTCAGGGAGGTGTAAATCATGTTCAAGATGAATCTTCAGTTATTTGCACATAAGAAGGGTGTTGGTTCTACAAAGAACGGCCGTGATTCCGAGTCCAAGAGACTTGGTGCAAAGAGAGCAGATGGACAGTTCGTTTTAGCTGGAAACATTCTTTACAGACAGCGTGGAACCCATATCCATCCAGGTAACAATGTAGGTATCGGCGGAGACGATACTTTATTTGCGAAGGTTGATGGAGTTGTCCGTTTCGAGAGAAAGGGCAAGGATAAGAAGCAGGTTTCTGTTTATCCAAAGGCTGAGTAAGATTAATAGTATGAAACGAGGAGAGACCGTTGCCGTTCGCAACGGTCTCTTTTGGGTAATGTAGATAAAAACAAGAAAAAAAGCAACAATATATAAAAAGAAAATCAAAAGAAAGGCATTGGTAACGTATTTATGATAGATAGTGCCAGAATATTCATTAAATCCGGTAAGGGTGGCGATGGACATGTAAGCTTTCGTCGTGAGCTTTTTGTTGCTGCCGGTGGTCCTGATGGCGGCGACGGCGGAAGAGGCGGAGACATTATTTTTGAAGTAGATAAGGGTCTGAATACATTAAATGACTTTCGTCATGTACGCAAATATATTGCGCAGTCTGGAGAGGACGGAAAGAAACGCCGCTCTCATGGTGCAGACGGACAGGATTTGATTGTAAAGGTTCCAGAAGGAACAATCATTCGTGACGATGCAAGCGGAAAGATTATTGCCGATATGTCTGGAAAAAATATGCGTGAAGTAATCTTAAAAGGTGGCAGAGGCGGTGCCGGAAATATGCATTTTGCCACACCTACTATGCAGGTTCCTAAGTTTGCAAAGCCAGGTCAGCCGGCTATGGAGCTTTGGGTTCGCTTAGAGTTAAAGGTTATCGCAGATGTCGGACTTGTTGGATATCCGAATGTTGGAAAATCTACCATTTTATCAATGGTAACAAATGCAAAGCCAAAGATTGCAAATTACCATTTTACTACGCTTGATCCGTATGTAGGAATTGTAGACCTTGAGGGTACAAACGGTTTTGCACTTGCTGACATTCCTGGTCTTATTGAGGGTGCTTCAGAAGGAATCGGCCTTGGCTTCCAGTTCTTAAAACATATTCAGCGTACAAAAGTACTCATTCATGTAGTAGATGCAGCCTCCACTGAAGGCCGCGATCCAGTTGAAGATATTCGCACCATTCAGAATGAATTGGCATCATATGATCCAGAGCTGTTAAAGAAACCGGCTGTCATTGCTGCCAATAAGGTTGACGTTATTCAGACAGAAGATGGCGATGAAGATCCTATTGAGCGTTTAAAGAATACTTTTGAACCAGAAGGTTTAAAGGTATTTCCAGTTTCAGCAGCTTCAAATCAGGGCTTAAAAGAGCTTTTATACCATGTATGGCAGATTCTGTCTACAATGGATCCAGAACCGACTGTTTATGAAAAGGAATATGTTCCGGAATACGATCTTGGAAGCAATCTTCCTTATACAGTAGAAAAAACAGATGCACATTTATTTACAGTTGAAGGACCTCGTATTGAAAAGATGCTTGGCTATACAAACTTAGATTCTGAGAAGGGCTTTACTTTCTTCCAGCGCTTCTTAAAGGAGACAGGAATCTTAAAGGAGCTTGAAGATCTTGGAATTGAAGATGGCGATACTGTTAAGATGTATGGTCAGCACTTTGATTATTATCACGAGTAAAGAAAAAGGAGACTTTAAATGACAAGTAAGCAGAGAGCATATTTAAAGAGTCTGGCTATGGATCAGTCTGCGATCCTTCAGATCGGAAAGTCCAGCCTGACACCAGAAATTACCAGATCAGTAGACGAAGCATTAGAAGCACGTGAACTGATTAAAATTCATGTATTGAAGAACTGTTTTGATGATGGTTCTTCTATTGCTGAGGTATTAGCAGAGCGTACACGCGCAGAAGTTGTACAGGTAATCGGAAAGATGATCGTGCTGTATCGCCCGGCAAAAGAAGAGAAGAAGAGAAAGATCGTTCTTCCAAAATAATAATATGATACCAGGGTCAAAAGCTCCAAAAGCCGTTCGTGCTTGCACGATTAGGTTTTTGAGCTTGGGACCCGCAAAAACATGAGGATGCAGCGATTTTCAAGGAAAATCAGCGAATCCGAATGTTTTTAGAATTGCGAAAGTTGCATAGCAACGGAGCAATTCGTGGATATCAGTTTGGGGCAAAATACCTTTTGACCCAAACATCATAATATACGGGAGGATCCATTTTATGGTTAATGATGAAATTCTTTACATCCGAAGACGCTTGAAAAAGAAGATGGATGAAGACCGCTTTGAGCACACCATTGGTGTTGCATACACATCTGTTTGTCTTGCAATGCGTTATGGAGAAGATCTTCACAAGGCAGAATTAGCGGGTCTTCTTCATGACTGTGCAAAATGTATCCCGGATGATATTAAACTTGATAAATGCAAACGCAACAATATTCCGATCACAAAGGCACAAGAACAAAGCCCATCTCTTCTTCATGCAAAGCTTGGCGCTTTTATTGCAGCTGACCATTATAGGATTAAAGATCAGGATATTTTAAATGCTATTGAGAATCACACTACAGGACGTCCGGCAATGAGTCTTCTTGAGAAGATTGTTTTTGTTGCTGACTATATTGAACCAAGGAGAAATAAAGCGTCAAACTTGTCCAAACTGCGTCAAATGGCGTTTATTGATATTGATCGCACCGTTTACGAAATTATGGATCAGACGCTTCGTTATCTGAAGGCAAAAAAAGTTCCGATTGACAGCCTGACAAAAAAGTCCTGTGATTATTATCGTGCGCTGTGTGGTGAAAAAGACGTAGAAAATGAAACAGAAAGGAACTGACTTATGGAAGTAAAGCAAAAGGCAGCATTGATTTACAATGCAATTGAGGATAAAAAAGGAAGCCGAATCAGTGTTCTTGATATCAGCGGTATTTCTGTTATGGCAGACTATTTTGTGATTGCAGATGCTGAGAATAACAATCAGCTGCAGGCAATTGCTGATAATGTAGAAGAGCAGATGATGAAAAATGGCAATCACTGCCGTATTGAAGGAAAATCAGAATCTGGCTGGGTACTGCTTGACTTTGGCGATATTATTGTTCATATATTCAATAAGGAAGATCGTTTATTCTACGATCTTGAGCGTCTTTGGAGAGATGCAATCTCAGTGTCAAAGGAACAGCTTGGCATTAAAGAAGCCGCTTTATAATTTACAGCACAAAAAGACCGTATCTTTGGAGAAAAGTCTCTAAGGATACGGTCTTTTTAGCTTTTAAGAAACAATCTTTGGACGGAACAGACTGATTACCTTTCCAATAATCTCAACATTATCAACGATAATCGGTTCCATAGAGCTGTTTTGAGGTTGCAAACGATAATGACCATCTTCTTTATAAAAAGTTTTAACAGTAGCAGAATCATCTACAAGTGCAACGACAATTTCACCATTCTGTGCGGTATTTTGCTTAGCAACAACAAGCTTATCACCATCAAAAATACCTGCTTCAACCATGCTGTCACCCTTAACAGTTAGTACAAAAACCTCTTTTCCCTGTGGAATCATATATGCCGGGAATGGTAAATAGGCATCGATATTTTCAATGGCAAGAATCGGCTGTCCGGCAGCGACTTTTCCAACCTCAGGAATATAGACAGTCTCTGTGCGAACAAGATTAAAACCATCATCAACAATTTCAATTGCTCTAGGTTTTGTTGGATCCTTGCGGATGTAACCATTTCTCTCAAGTGATTCAAGATGTCCATGAACGGAAGATGTAGATTTTAATCCGACAGCATCACAGATTTCACGTACAGACGGCGGATAACCTTTCTGCAGAACCTGTTGTTTTAAATATTCTAGTACTTCACGCTGCTTATTTGTGATTTTTCCATATGTCATAAATAAGTCCTCCTTTTTCAAGCTAAGCTATTAGTTATATATTGATAAGCATTGATTTATACTTGGAAGTAGTATAGCACAAATCAGAAGAAAATGCAAACAAAAGTTTGCGAAAATGTGTTCACATAGATTTCAATAGGATTATTTTATCACAAAAAGAGAGGGGCGTAAAGAAATTTACCGTTGCCGCGCTTTTTGTTTTGTGGTAAACTATACACTTGTGAAAGATTGACGTATAAAAATGACAATCTACGACAATGCAAGTCTTAATAAAGGAGAAAATTAAAGATTATGCTTAAAAAAATAGCAAAACGGGTAATATTACTTTTATGTACAATCACCGTTGTCGGAGTTTTATCTGGCTGCACTGAAACAATTCTTTCCCAAAACGGTCCAACCGCCATTTTTGTCGCAGGAAAATTAGATTCTGATAATACATTTTCCAAATCTGTGAATTGGCTGGAGAATACATTTTCCAAATTTGAAAATCTGGCAAAACATGGAGCAGAAGAGAAGTCATCAACATTTGTAATTCCAGATCAGTATCAAGTACTCTTAATTGGCAGTGATAGACGTGATGGTTCCTGGAATGGAAATTCTGACGTAATGATTTTAGCTTCATTAAATCGAAACAAGAAGACAATTTCTTTTATTTCTTTCATGCGAGATACTGGTGTAAATGTTCCAAATGTTGGATATGGAAAACTTAATTGTTCTTTTGCCAAAGGTGGAGCAAAGCTGTTACAAAGCACACTTGAATCAAATTTTCAAATCTCGATTGATAATTACATCGCAACTGATTTTGTCAGCATGGCCGATATAATTGATTTATTCGGGGGCGTTGATCTTGATATAACAGATGCAGAGATTCCAGTAATCAATGGTTATATCAATGAAATGGCAACATTGAGAGGATTTGATCCGTCAGAATATCAGCTTTCAGCGGCTGGAACATTACATTTAAATGGTTTGCAGGCAGTTGGATATATGCGTGATCGTTATGTAGGAAGCAACGATTTTCAGAGAACCGAACGCCAAAGAATTGTTCTGCAAAAACTTCTTGAAAAGCTTAAAACCATGAATGCATTAGAAATATTGAAATTAGGTTCATCAATGACAAGCTTGTCAATTCAGCATAATTTTACAGCTGAGCAAATCGCTGGATTGACCACACTTGCTTTGGAATGCAGAAATTATACAGTGGTAATGGATCGTATTCCTTATGACGGATTATATACTTCAAATGGAGAAAATCTGGATCCTGTATGGCCAGAAACCATTGAAAAACTGCATGCAACAATTTATTAAAACAACGAGTAAAATGATGGTAACAAGTGTTTTTCAGGCCATCATTTTACTTCTAGACATATTTATTCGTTAAACTAGGGTTTCGCGAATAAATTGATATATCTCTTATTTCACCTCTAAATCAAAAAAATACATTTGATTGGTTGATCTACGGACAACTTTTTGGTATAGTTAAAATTAGTTTAAAGTATTAGGAAAGGAAAAATCATCATGAGAAAAAATTTTTTAATCATAGGCATGATTACTGCTGCTGCATGTACTGCTGTATATGGCTGCGCCGAAAAGAAAGAAGGCCCTCAGACAATTATTATTGAGTTAGCTGATCCAGCTGATATAGAGGAATCTAGCATGGCTAATGAATCTGCAAGCACTGAGGTGCCTGAATCAGAATCTGAATCATTTGCAGAAGAAATAACTACAGATTCTGATGAAAGATATCCGCAAATTGAGGGTCTTTCAAACAATGTTACACTCTCCTGCACTCAGATTGGGTCAGATGATCCTATTATCGGTCTTGTGATTGCAGATATTTTGCCAGATATTCATGCAAAAGATTTGGATATTACAAACGTTCAGGCTTACATAGATGATGAAGAGGTAGTTCCATACGGAGATGTTACCTTTAGCATGGATGTTGATCCTGATTCTCAGGTTGTCCTGTATAAATTGGATGAAAATGGAAAGATCACATCAGAACAGCTGGAAGTTACAGATGGCACAGTCTCCTATCAGACTTCTAAATGTGGCCGTTGGCTTGTAATTAGTTCCCATTTAGAATCTGAGACAGAAACTGAAACTATGGAATCAGAAACCGCAAGTAAATAATTAAATAACACAACAGGCAGAGGTGTATTTCTTCTGCCTGTTGTTTGTAATAATCAAATATTAAAAAACACGCATTGGTCTTCTTCGCCAAAAAATCAGAGGGAGTAATGGCTGTTACTTTGCTCTTAGAAAAATCTTTGATGTTTCTCGTAATGATATAGTCGGCATGGACAGCTTCTGCTGTAGCACTTTGATGACATTTGTGTCAATCAACAAGACCATACTTATTCCTCATGCTTTCTGTTCGTACCTCGTCCAAGTCGGAATCCTCTTTCAAGATTCCTAATAAAGAATCTGTTAAATAAGATGTAGTGGCATTTTTAGGAACAAAGCGCCCAACCTCTCGCCCATTTTGGGTAACAACGATTTCCTGTCCAGACATGACGAGTCCTAGATATTTGCCAAAGTTGTTTTGCATTTCAATTGCTGTTGCAGTAGTCATAGTCAAGACTTCCTTACCATTCATTTCATATATTTCCGATATTAGCTAATTCTAGCATAGAACATTTTAGCTATTAGTTTGAATTTTGTCAGCATGCAAATCATGTGGAAATCATGTTTAAAATTCCTGCGGCTGTTGCCTCGTCAATGATCGAGGTTAATGCTGCATTCTCTGCT
>ERZ837380.3170-NODE-3170-length-15789-cov-16.830177_pt1 | contig 15789 bp, 20 predicted proteins | sample MGYA00519685_ERZ837380 | MGnify/ENA primary metagenome ERZ837380 (study PRJEB31850, sample SAMEA3708817) | human gut metagenome | biome: human gut; feature: human-associated habitat; material: faeces | place: China | collected 2014 ...
TCCGCCATATTTCCATGCACATATTTGTCGTTTTGCATCTTCGGATAGATTTCTAAATACTAATTCATTCATTACATTTACCTCGTCAAACTTGAATTTGTTAATTAGAATTGCTCTCAAAGCAACAATTATCTTAACATTCCCCAAATACACTCCAGTAATGTTAGTGCAAGGATAATGTTAATAACACGAAAATGCCGCAGATAAAACTTCTGAATCAGTACGCCCAAGCCAGTCCAAGTACAGGTTGCGATCGTTCCGATTGTTGCAATAACCAGCTCAAAAAACAGCAAAGCCGGAAAAGAGGACATATATCCTACAACATAACCCGTTAGTGAGGTAACTCCGAACATATAGATCTTCACATTGACAAATTGCAGCATGAAGCCTTTCAGAAACGATGCCGATTGCTCTGCGTTTTCTGTTGACGACTTACTGAAAGCAATATGAATCGCAAGCCACATGATATAGGCTGCTCCGATGTACTTCATCACTTCCATTGCATTTGGAAGCAAAGAACTAACCCCATATACAAAAATTGCGCATAAGATTTGCACTACATAGTAGCCTGCAAAAATTCCAAAGAACAGCGGCTTTCCTTTTTTATATCCATAGTTTGTTACGGTATTTAATGCCAGAATATTTCCCGGTCCCGGAGTAAAGGCATTTATAACGCAATAAATCAGAAAATTGCTCAGTACCGCCATAGGCATAATCATCAACCACTGTTTGCTGTTATTATATCAGCAAACAGTGGTACATACATAACACCTATTTTATATGATTATCCATAGTCTATAACTATGGATTGGCTGGAGCATATTTCCGTAATTCTTCCAGATAGCTTTTTCCAAGTTCACTTAATTCCTGATTTTCATTCAACACATATCCAATATGCATTGTTTCATTTTCTGCAAGCGGAACGGAGATGATATTTTCTCCATTCAAATATTTCGGGAAAATGCCACTTGAAATAGTATAGGCATTCATTCCTTTCGGGCCGCCGTCACGGGCCTGTGATTGCCTTGCGGTAAATGACAAGGGAAATGATCGCAGTAATCGCTTCCGTGATCCAAAACGCATTCCAGACGCCAACCGCTCCGAAAAACCTGCTGAGTAAAAACGCAGCCGGGATGATGACCACTACATACCGGCAAAGGGAAATCAGTAAGGAGGGAGTTCCTTTCCCAAGTCCCTCCAATGCGCCGGAAGATGTAACAGAAACCGCCGAGACGATAAACCCAGCCCCGATGATGCGTAAGGCGGTTTCCCCGGCCTGAATCGTCGCTTTTGTGTGGGTAAACAGCCCCATCAACTGTCCGGGGATCAGCAGACATATTACTGTCCCAAACACCATAATGATGCCACTCATGCACAAAACGATCTGATAAATCTGGCTGACACGTTTGTGCTCCCCCGCGCCGTAGTTATAGCCAATCAGGGGGCGCATCCCCTGCACAATGCCATTCGTTGGCAGATAGATAAAGGTCTGCAATTTGTAATAGATTCCTAAAACCAGAATATACACTTCGGAATATGCCGTCAAAATCGCATTGAGCGCCGAAATCAAAAGAGACGGAAGCGCAAGATTCAGGGTTGCGGGAATGCCGATGGAGTATAGCTTTATTACCATCTTTTTGCCGGGCAGAATGTACTGCCTGCGGATGTGCACGCGAATTGGCCGCACAAGATAGACTACAAGGTAAATCGCAAGCGTCAGAGTCTGCCCGATGCCGGTTGCCAGTGCAGCGCCTTCGATTCCCATTTCCGGGAATAGGCCATAGCCAAAAATCAGAACGGGATCTAAGACAATGTTTGTGATGCACCCGCACATCAGGCTTATCATGGTCGTTTTCATGTTTCCTACTGCCTGGTACAATTTCTCAAACGCCATGCTGACGGTAACAATGAGTGTAAAGGCGAATGCAACGACAGAATAGCGGACGCCAAGTTCAATGACCGCTTCGGATGAAGTGAACATCCGCAGGAAAACCGGCATGATCGTAATACAGCAGACTGTCATAACAACGCCATGAATCACGGCAAGCACAAGTCCCTGCGTGGCGGCCTGATCCGCTTTTTCATGATCCCCAGCGCCCAAATGAAAGGCGATTACGGCGTTGATTCCAACGCCAAATCCAATTCCAACAGCATTGATAAAATTTTGAACCGGGTAAACCAGTGATAACGCCGTCATAGCTTCCTCGCTAATCTGTGCGACGAAAAAGCTGTCGATAATGTTGTATAGAGAATTAACCAGCATGGATAAAACCATAGGCAGGGTCATGGATAAAATCAGCGGCAATATCGGTTTCTCTTTCATGAAAGTGTCGTTCATAATTCCTCCTTCGCAAAACACGTTATGAGATATTTTTGCGTCGATGCCATGCCATCATCACAAGTGCAACGAGCAAAGTGGCGGTTTCCGCAACCGGAAATGCAAGCCAGATTCCGTTCAGCTGGAACAATTTGTCCAGACACCACAGGGCAGGCACAAGGAAAAGCATTTGCCTGCATAATTGGATTGCCATGCTGGACCCTACTTTTTCTGTGGTCTGAAAATAGGTGGAAATCATCGTAGAAAGGCCGCAAAACAGATAGCTTGCCGCCATGATCCGCATGGCGGAGATTCCAAAGGAGCGCATGGCTTCCGACGCCGTAAACAATCCCAGAATCTGCGCCGGAAAGAGGAGGACAGCCAACGTCCCCAGTATCATCATGCCGGTGACCAAAACAGTTCCATATCGGAAAGCTGAATGCAGCCGTTCGCTGTTGCCTGCGCCGTAGTTAAACCGCATGACAGGCAAACAGCCTTGAATCAAGCCGTTTACCGTCATAACAATCAGCTGCTGCACCTTAAAATATGCGCCGAAGAAAGCGATTGCCGTATTGGAATACGCCACCAAAAACAGATTGACAAAGGTCACCACAAACGAACTGAGGGCGTTCATGATAAAAGATGGCAGGCCAAAGGCAAAAATACGGTAGATCATCTGCTTTTTCAAATGAAAGCCTTTGATTTTCACCTGCACTTTCTGCTTTTTGCCCAGCAGTAAAGCAAATGCCAAAATCATGGACATCAGATAGCCTGCAACGGTAGCTACCGCAGCGCCGCGGATTCCCATAGCCGGGAAAATACCAATCCCAAAAATCAGAATGGGGTCGAACACGAAGTTAACGACCACACCCGCGATCTGGAACCACATGGGAGCGACCATGTTCCCGGTGGCCTGTATCATCTTCTGGATGGCGATATGCACCATATTGGGAATTTGCATGAAGGAGCACACACTCATATAGGCGATGCTCAGCTGATAAATTTCTTCATTATTGGTGAATGCCCGAAAATAGGATTTCACAATCAGTAATGACATAAGGTTGAGCAAAGCACCTATTCCAAAAGCCAGTAACAATCCATGTGTGACAGTTGCATTTGCCTCATCCTGCTTTTTCTGTCCAAGATACCCTGCTATCAGCACATTCACGCCGACACCGATCCAGATAGACGCCGCATTCATCAATGTTGTAATCGGGAATGACAGAGAAACAGCGGTCAATGCATTCTCACTCAACCGCGCCACAAACGCGCTGTCTATCAGGTTATAGGAATATTGCAGGAACATGGAAATCAGCGGCGGTATCGACATTTGCCAGATGAGCTTTCCAACAGGAGCGACCGCCATTTTATTATTGGTCTGCATACTTTCCCTCCTCTCCACAAAGTGTCCGGCAGCTTCCACTCCCGCAGGAGAGCCTTTCCTTTTTCGCTGTCAAAATCTCGCGTTCCCGATGCACCCATACGGTTCCAAGGCCAAGGGCATGGGCGGCCAGCATCATATTTTCAAGGACGCAGCTTCCATCCTCCACAAAGGTGCTTGCACCGCCATCTGCCAAAACCAAAACCACGACAGGCGCACCATAGTAGGGGTCTGTGCTGCTCCCCATCACTTCTGCGTTTAACTTTGCGATCTCCTGTCTATATTTGGGGGCTGTAATTGCAATAATGGTGGGGGATTGACATCCGCCGCCGGCAGGCGCGTAAGTCCCCGCTTCCAGTACAGTGTCCCGAGCCTCAGCGGGTACAGGTTCTGCTTGATAGACCCTTACGCTGCGGCGCGTTTTGATAAGAGACAAAAAATCATTTTCCATACAAGTACCATCCTCCGCTCTGCCAGATTTTCCAGGATGCAGACAACAAAAAAAGCCACACGGCTATCACAAGATAGCTGTGTGGCAAAAAGATGACCGAATCCGGAAAAGTCCACTCAAATTTTACGCTCATTATTATAGCATTTTTTCAGGAGATTGTCAAGCATCAATCATTACGAAGGTAATTCATTCCTGTTATAATTCCATATATGGATTTTCAGAATCTACAAGTCCGACAATTGTTTTGCAACCCCAAATCTACGACGAGATTGATATGCGGTATTGCCTTGAATTTTTCGACATATTGTGGTATAATTGCTTTAAAACAACGAAATGAGCTGAAGCAAAAGGCAGTCGCAAAGGAATGTGTGGATTGGATGCGTCGTAAGGTTTGTTTTAAAACCAACACGACCCGTGAAGGTATGAATCACGTTCTTCTGGTAGATGGCGATGAGGATACTGATACCTATATGCCAATGAATACTTTGTTATGAAACCTGGCGTTAAGACGAAGGTACTGATGTTGTCTGCTACACCAGTAAATAACCGATTCCATAGCGGCTCGCCTTGCGTTGCAGGAGCAGATACAAAAATTAGAAAAATTGATTGCGAAAACAGAAAACGCAATGTGGAAGGAACAGCAGCCAAAGAAGAAATTTGAACTGCACACACGATTGCGGGAATATCAACAAAAGCTGGAGGATTTGAAACATGGAACGTCTTAAAATGCATACGCCGGATCTGGCGGACGAGAATTTCGTAAAGCTCGCTACACTGTTTCCGAATGCAGTGACAGAAACCAAGGACGAAAATGGCAATGTGGTGCGTGCCATTGATGCGGATGTGCTGCGTCAGGAAATCTCTGCAACGGTGGTAGAAGGTTCGCAGGAACGCTATCAGTTCACCTGGCCGGACAAGAAAAAATCTGTTGTGCTGGCGAATCAGCCGATTGCAAAGACGCTGCGTCTTGACCGTGAAAAGTCTGTGGGCAGAGATGGCACGCCGGGCAGCATCGACACGGAAAACATCTACATCGAGGGCGATAATCTGGACGCACTGAAGCTGCTGCAGGAAACCTATCTCGGCAATGTGAAGATGATCTATATTGATCCGCCTTATAACACGGGCAATGACTTCATTTATGAGGATGACTTTTCGCAGGATACTGATGAATATCTTGGCAATAGCGGGCAGTTTGATGAAGGGGGAAATCGTCTGGTGCAGAATACAGAAAGCAATGGACGATTCCATACGGACTGGTTGAATATGCTTTATCCTCGCCTGCGGATTGCAAAAGATTTGCTTACAGAAGAAGGGGTAATATTCATTTCCATTGACGATAATGAACAGGAAAATCTTAAGAAGATATGTGATGAAATATTCGGATCACAAAATTTTGTGTTCCAAATTGCATGGCGAAGAACTGATAATCAGCCCAATATCGGCAAGATAGCTCGTGTTAAGGAATATATTCTTTGCTATGCGAAAAATATCAGCACTCTCGGACTCGGAAAACTGCCTTTGACAGATAAAGCAAAAGCAGAATATCGGTATCAGGATGAGAAAGGTCTATTCAGACGTGCAATTTTACTTGATAAAACACGTGGTCGCCATCATTACCCAGTTACCACAAAGTCAGGGAACATATTAAACGGTCCTTGGATGAAAACCGAAGAAGAATTCAGAAAATTGGATAGTAAAGGTGCTATTTATTGGACAAGCGGCGGTGACGAGCAACCTTACGGAAAAATATATCTTTCCGAAAGCAAAGGTGCAATTCCCAATGATTTCTGGGGAATTGAATACGGTACAAACCAACGTGCGAGTTTAGAAGTAAAACAACTTTTTGATAAGAGAGGTTTTGATTTTCCGAAACCTGTGTCGCTGATTGCTACACTATTAACCCTTGGTACAGATGACGATTCTATCGTTATAGACTTTTTCTCTGGCTCTGCCACAACCGCCCATGCCGTCATGCAGTTGAATGTGGAAGAAATTGGAAACGGGGGGGGTACGCTAACCGCAAGTTCATCATGGTGCAGCTGCCTGAACAGACCGATGCAAAGAGTGAAGCCTATAAAGCAGGCTACAAGACAATTTGCGAAATCGGCGAAGAACGTATCCGCCGTGCCGGAAAGAAAATCAAGGAAGAAAGCCCCCTGACTACGGCTGATCTTGACATCGGTTTCCGTGTTTTCAAAGTGGACAGCAGCAATATGGAAGATGTCTACTACCGTCCTGCTGATTACAATCAGGGACAGATGGAACTGTTCGCCGACAACATCAAGCCGGATCGTACCCCGGAAGACCTGCTCTTCCAGGTAATGCTCGACCTCGGCATTCTGCTCTCTTCCGACATTCAGGAAATGGAAATTGCCGGTAAAAAGGTATTCTCTGTGGCAGACGGCTATCTCATCGCCTGCTTTGATGCGGAGGTCACCGAAGAGACCGTCAAGGCAATTGCACAGAAACAGCCGGTCTATGCCGTGTTCCGTGACAGCAGCATGGCAAGCGACAGCGTCGCCGCAAACTTCGAGCAGATTTTTGAAACCTATAGTCCGAGAACCCAAAGGAAGGTGCTGTAATGGCGGAAATGAAATTCAAATTTACCATACAGCCTTATCAGACCGAGGCTGTAGACAGCGTAGCAGGGGTGTTTGCCGGTCAGCCTTTCAACGACCATTTCACCTACCGCAGAGATGTTGAGATTCAGCGAGATGTCACAAACTGGATGCTCTCCGATGAGGAGCTTTCCATGGGCTTTGCCAACGCCAAAGTGCAGCTTGATTCCGGTCAGCTTTTGGAAAATATCCATCGTATTCAGGCACGCAACAATATCAAGCTCTCCGATTCGCTGAAATCGGGAGGGCTGGGTGTATGCTCACTTGATGTGGAAATGGAAACCGGTACCGGTAAAACCTATGTTTACATCAAGACCATGTTCGAGCTGAATAAACTGTATGGCTGGAGTAAGTTCATTGTCGTGGTTCCGAGCATTGCGATTCGTGAGGGCGTTCAGAAGAGCTTCGAAACCATGCGGGAGCACTTCAAAGCGTATTATGGCAAGATTATTCGACCATTTGTGTATAACTCCAAAAAGCTGTCGGATATCGATAATTACAGCCAGAGTACAGACATCAACGTCATGATTATCAACATCCAGGCATTCAATGCCCGTGGCAAAGATGCAAGACGTATCCGCACAGAACTGGATGATTTCGGCACCCGCAGACCAATCGATGTCATCCAGGCGAACCGTCCTATCGTCATCCTGGACGAGCCTCAGAAAATGGGAGGCAAGGCGACACAGGAAAACCTGAAAGAGTTTAATCCTCTGTTCTGCTTGAACTACTCCGCCACCCACAAACAGCACCACAATCTGGTCTATGTGCTGGACGCTTTGGATGCATACAATCAAAAGCTGGTAAAGAAGATTGAAGTAAAGGGATTCGATATTAAAAATCTGAGAGGGACAGACAGCTATCTCTTTTTGGAGAGCATCGTCATAAGCCCAAAGAAACCGCCTATGGCACGCATCGAATTCGAGGTTGGTTACAACAAATCCATCAACCGTGAAACCAGAATTCTCGCCGTGGACGATGACCTGTTCTCCCTCTCCAAAAACATGGAACAGTATCTCGGCTATCGCATCAGCGAGATTGATCCGATTCGTGGCACTGTAACCTTTACCAACGGTGAAGTCATCCATACCGGAGAAGTGATCGGCGATGTTTCGGAAGCCGATCTTCGCCGTGTACAGATTCGTGAAACCATACGCTCTCACTTTGAGAAGGAAAAGGAATTGTATTCTAAGGGCATTAAGACCTTGTCCTTGTTCTTTATTGATGAGGTTGCAAAATACCGTAAATACGATGAAGACGGCAATGAGATCAACTCCGAATACGGAGAAATCTTCGAGCAGGAATATACAGATATTCTGAATGAATACTTGACACTGTTTCATACACCATATGAGCAGTACCTCCGCTCCATTGATGTCCACAGCACACACGCCGGTTATTTCAGCATCGATAAGAAAGGCCGCAAGGTAGACAGTTCCCTGAAACGCGGCAGTGATGAAAGCGACGATATTTCTGCTTACGATTTGATTCTGAAGGACAAGGAACGACTGCTCTCCTTTAAAAACCCGGTACGCTTCATTTTCTCGCACTCTGCTCTTCGTGAGGGCTGGGATAATCCGAACGTGTTCCAGATTTGCACCTTGAAGCATGGCGGCAGCTCTCCAACCCAGAAGCGTCAGGAAGTTGGTCGTGGTCTTCGTCTTTGCGTGAATCAAAACGGCGAGCGGCAGGACTATGACACGCTTGGCAGCCAGATGCAGGAAATCAATTTGCTGACAGTTGTTGCATCAGATGGTTATAGAGACTTTGTAGCAGATCTGCAAAAAGGGATTCGTGAGGATCTTTACGATCGCCCGACGACAGCAACCGCAGAATATTTCATCGGGAAAACACTCAGTATTGGCGGCAGTGATGTTACAGTATCTGACAAGCAAGGACGTGACATTTATCGTTATCTGATCAAAAATGATTACATCGATGAAGATGATCATGTAACGGACAAGTATCGTGCAGACCTTGCCAACGAAGCACTTGCACCTGTTCCTGAAAGCTGTAAGGAAATCACAGATGGTGTACACGCCCTGATTCAGAGCATCTTTGATGAGCACGCTCTTGATGATATGATCTCCGATGGCCATGAAACGAAGATTCAGGAAAACGCACTGAATGACAACTTCTACAAGAAGGAGTTCCAGACGCTCTGGAATTATATCAATCACAAATATGGTCGTACCCAACTAAGGGAACCACATTGTTTATAATTTATTTACATTCAAAAATTAAGACAAACAGACAGGCTTAAATTTGCAAAGAAAATTGAATAGATAACGAAAAGCGTTCTTCATATATCAGTGAGGAACGCTTTTTCTATTTATTCGGAGGTTATTATGGCAAATGAATCAAATTCATCGGTTGTCAGAGTGCATAAGAACACCGACTTCACGATCATGAGCAATCATCATTTGAGAAATCAGAAACTCAGTCTGAAAGCAATCGGGCTGATGTCCAAAATACTGGGTCTGCCCTGTGACTGGAACTATTCCATTGCCGGACTGGTGAAAATCTGCAAAGAGGGCGAAACGGCAGTTCGTGCTGCCCTCCATGAACTGATCGACGAGCGGTATGTGTATCTGGAGAAGCTTCCGCCGAACTACTCCAAAAGCGGACGGTTTGAATATGTCTATCACATCTATGAAATTCCATATGAGAATATTCCTGATGGTCTGGAATGTCCGGAACTGTTTCTCAAAAAGCAGTCTGAAACAAATCAAAACGCAGATGTCCCAAATACAGAAAAACAAGATGCAGAAAACCTGTATCTTGAAAATCAGGATGTAGAAAACCAGGGACAATTAAATACTTACATATCAAGTATGAAAGAATTAAATGAAACGGCTTCTGCTCCACCGAAGAAAAAGGCGGATAAGAAGAAATATGCAGAAGCTGTCACCATGACGGAAGAAGAATATCAGAAGCTGTCGGAACAGCATTCCAAGGCATTCGTGGATAAGTGCATTGAGATTCTCAACAACTACAAGCTTTCCAGCGGAAAACGATACAAGTCAGATTATCACACCATTCTAAACTGGGTCATCGAAAGAGTTTCCAAGGATTATCCTCAGCTGGACAAACCACCTGCACAAAGTTCGGCTTACGATGTCAACGTCAATCCATTCGACCAGTTTGTGAGGTAAGAAAATGTTTATCAATACGGAATTACTGGAGTTTATCCGCTTGAAAAATCCCCTTTCTTCTGTTATCGGGAAATACGAAGTGATAACAGATGCTTGCTGTAAATGCCCATTCTGTCACAGCAAAACCAATTCTCTGAATCTTTTCCATGATGAGATCTACACCTGTTTTCACTGCGGTGAAAGTGGTGATGTATTTGGATTTGTCAGCAAAATTGAAAATCTTTCGTTTGCGGAAACAGTTCGTAAAATGGCGAAATCATCGGGAATTTATACACTGGAAGAATTGAAACAGAAGAATATTTTCCGCTTCTGGGACAGATTTCTGATTCTGTGCGAGCATTATCACATTGCAGCGGACAGCATATTGCAGGAATATTCTTCGGAGCTGACAAAAGAATATCTTCTCAGTCTGAAATATGGCAAAGAACCGGATACCGCCCCTTTGGAAGCCATTATGCAGATGAAATACGGCATATCGAAAGAATTTTGGAACGCTGCTCCTGAGCATATCATGAAATATCTGACAACAGAAAGGAACCACAATGCATGATACATTGAAAAACATTTTTCAGACACTCTCTGAAAATGCAGAGGAAAACTTCGTAAAGCACAAAAATGCCAATGACTATCTTGCGGAGGACGGTCTCTGGCACTGCGGAAAATGCGGTACAGCAAAGCAGTTCCGACTGCCTGAGCGATTTATGAAAATGGGAATGCCTGAAATTGTCGGCTGCTGCTGTGCCTGTCAGTCTGCAAAGGAAAAACGGGAGAATGCAAAGCAACAGCTTGCATCTGTCATCAGAGAGAATAAAGAAAACGCAGATATTCCCGAACATTATCTGTCAGCTGACATTGCAGCGGTGGAATCTTCAGAAGCCCAAAGAATCGGTATGAACTATATCAAAAACTTCGAGAAACTGGGCAGGATCGGACTTCTCCTCTATGGTGACGTGGGAACAGGTAAAACCTATCTGGCAGCCTGCATTGCAAATGCTCTGCTGAATCAGGGCGTAAGCGTAAAATGGCTGACTACCATGCAAATTGTGGAACGCAGCTGTTTCTACAGCGAATCAGAATATGCTGAGTATACCCGAAGCATTACTGCTCCCGACTTGCTGATTCTCGATGATCTGGGAGCGGAACGTGGCACAGATTTTGCACTGGAACGTGTTCACAGCCTTGTGGATACCCGTATCTCAGCAAATTTACCAATGATCGTAACCACCAATATCGATATTACGGATATGGGAAACTGCACTGATTTGAAGAAGAAACGCACATTTGACCGCATTATGCCTGCAACATTTGCTTTTGCTATGAAAGGGACTTCCTATCGCATGAAGCTGGCACAGAAAAGCTATGAAGCACTCAAAGATCTGCTCTTGAGTGAAGAAACAATTGGAAAGGACGGAAACACAAATGAGAATGATCAAAACGTATGAGGGTATGTCAATGAACTGCGATGTGATCGCAACAATTCAGTCGGTTTTCATGAACACACTGACCGGCAGCATCAGCGAAATTGTCGATGACAGCTTCGATCCGGATACCCTGGAATTTGCTGTGACTGCATTTACTACACTTGGAGATGAGGTAGTCCTTGCAGTTTATGCGACCGAAGAAGAACGTGACTATGCCAGATACAAGCTGGAAAACTGGCTTGTTTACGATGTTGGCAGCTATTACACCATGACAGAAAGAAAATAACGGAGGTTTTTACTATGGAAAAAATGATCGTAACAGAGTACAGCAGACCGATTATGCTGAACAAGGTCAAGGAGTTTGTACAGAGAACGATGTACCTTGCAGAGAACAAAGTGCTCCCCTATGCAGTGTTCGCACTGCTCGACAGCGGCGAAATGGTGAACATCGGCAATTTTAACGATGCAGACACCGCAGAGATCATCCGAATCATTCTGGACATTTTCGCAGAGGACAAGAAAGCGGTGTTCGATGTCAATCTTGAAGTTTTCGGAATCCGAAATTTCCTTGAAATGCTTCGATATGTGTCAGCCGACAGCGATTCTGTCTATCGAATTATGATAAACGAATTAAAACAGCAGCTGAAAAGCGGTGCACTGGATGTCAGCTTTTCTTGACGGCTACATACAGCTTGCTCATGCCATTGTTTCTGTGGCAGCAGAAAGCTACAAATATACGCTCTTAGCTGTCAAAAATCATACCAGAAGCGATTCTGTTTTCAGGCGAAAGGAAGAACTGGAAAGCTTTTTTCTGTCGGAGTGGTTTGCACTGCTGTCCGGACTTGACGGAAGATATTTTATACAGAAAATGCAGGAGGTATACTATTTTGACAGGTAAAGAGTTTTTATGGCAGTACATTATGATTGATCGGAAGATCAGGAGCGTGAAGCTTCAGTTGGATAGTATGATCGCATTAGCTAATACAAGTGCAATGCAGGATCATTTGCAATCGAAAATCGACGACTTGACCAATTCGTTGAAATTAATTGTTGATAACGGAAATTTGGTTAAGATGCAGATGATCAATAAGATCCAGCAGATTGAAAATGATAACCGCAGAGAAATCCTCATTAGAAAGTACATCAAATTTGAGAACATTGTCAAAATTTCAAAAGAAATGTTCATTTCAAGACAGGGCATCTACTATCACCTTGAACTTGGTGAGAAAGAAATTGAAAAGCTGATATAATACGAAAGACCAACTCGGCAAAAGCTAAGTTGGTCTTTTTTCTTTTATGATTGGTTATTCTCATCTTTATCATGTTGTAGATAATACATCGTTTTCTGCGTTTCGATCTCAGCACGAAGTTCTTCTTCTGTTGGCAGATACAGCTTGTACTTTGATGCAAAAAGCTGTTCATTGCCGTGCATGACGGAATATCTTGCAATATCTTCATCCGTATCAGAACAAAGTACAATGCCGATCGTCGGATTATCTCCCTCACTTCGTTTCAGTTCGTCATACATTCGGATATACATATCCATTTGCCCGACATCCTGATGCGTAATTTTCTCTGTTTTAAGGTCAATCAGAACAAAACATTTCAGAATGTAGTTGTAAAAAACGAGATCGATGTAGTAATCCTGTTTCTCCGTTTTGATATGTTGTTGTCTTGCGACAAAGGCATATCCTTTACCGAGTTCCATAAGAAATTTCTGAATATTGGAAAGAATGCTCGATTCCAGTTCACTTTCTGTGAAATCTGTATTTGATGATAAGCCCAAAAATTCAGCTATTACAGGATTTTTGATAAACTCCAACTTGTCCGTTTGAAAATCAGCTGTAAGCTGTTTCATCTCATTCTCAACACGATTCCTATTCTGTGTCTGTAACATACGGTAGTAATATTGCGATGAGATGTTTCTTTGTAATGTGCGTACACTCCATGTCTGCTCGTAAGCCTCTTTTTCATACCAGTCACGGGCAATCTTGTCTTTCACTTGTAATAAGACGTTGTAATGTGACCAAGACAACAAGATTGCAGATTTTCCAGACGGTGTCTGGAAAATCTCAGGGTAGGTTTTATAGAAAGAATAGAAGCTGTATAAATTAGATTTTGTATAGCCTTTTCCAAATTCTTTGGTTAGTTCAAAAGATAACTTTTTTATCACTTCAGCACCATAATCAGCACGATCTTCCCCATTCAGTTCCTCACTTGCAATTCGGTATCCGATCAGCCAATTACGCTGAACAAGGATCGTATTTACAGCCTGATGTGCAGTTTTCTGAGAACCCTCTATGATCTTTCGCATATCATTCATGATGTCATCTGTTTTCGTAAAATTACTCATAACATCATTTTGTCCCATGTTAACGATATTATCCATTATTTTTTCCTTTCCGAAAAATCTTTCATATGAAATAGTATAGCATAAAACGAAGATTTCTTCAATAGTCTTTTGCAAAATTCCATGAAGAATAAATTTTGTACAAAACTTGACACCGACTTACTTTCACTTGGCAGAACTTGATATGTCCATTTTGCTAAACTGAAAATAGTAAGCGGGAAAGGAGTGAGCGTATGACCTTATCGATCATTTCGCAGGACAGAAGCGTGTTCAACTATACTAATGCAGTTTCCTGTGTGACCTGCGGTGAGTACGATGACGGAAGCGGATACGGCTTCATGGTCTATCTGAAAGGCGATACGGAAAACGGTATCGTGATTGCAGAATATGACGATGCAGAAAAGTTTCATGCCGTCAGAAATGATTTTTCCAGATGGCTTCGTGAAAACATCGACGCAGTGTTTGAGTTTCCGGAATGAGTACAGATTTTGAAAATGGCTTGCGAAAAACCATAGATCTGTCGGTCAGAAGCAGAGAATTTACGGTCGATACTTTGAAATCTGCCATGCAGGATTTTCTTTCCGGAAAGTCGCAGAGAAAAGGCAGAGTTTCCATGAAAAAGCTATCGGAGCATTCCGGCAAGCTGGAAAACGTGAAGATTAAAGGCATTGAGGATTTTCTGAGCGTGGCAAAGAAATATGACATTGACTATGCCGTCAAGAAAGAACCGGAAAGCGATACCTATCATGTTTTCTTTCAGGCGGGAAAAATGGAAGATTTCAAGAGGGCTTTTCAGGAGTTTGCAAGCAGAAAACAAGAGGAACTTCTCAACCCTCGTGCTGAAATCACCCGACAGCAGATCAAAGATATGGCAAAACAGGTTTCTCATGAACCGAAGAAGAAAGAAAAAGTCCGTGAGAAGTCTAAGGAAATGACGCATTAAGGTGGTCGGAATGGATTCACGAAAGATAAAAAAACTCGTTCTCAATAACCTTGCTTATGTCATTTTCGGTTATGCAGGCAATGTCATCTGTTTTGCATTCCGGACAGCTGAGGGAAAAAACGTTTCTGAAAAGATACTCCCTGCCCTGAACAATCTCGGCACAGCGTTTGCACATATCGTTCCGTCATTTCATCCAATCGATCTGCTTGTTGGAATTGCTGTTGGCGTTGCGATGAAGTTCATTATGAAAATGCGTGCAGCCAACAAAAAGAAGTTCCGGCAAAGAACAGAATACGGCTCTGCGGTATGGGGTACGGAAAAGGACATTGCACCGTACATGGATTTCAAAGACAAGGACAATAATGTCATTCTCACACAGACAGAGGGCTTGACCATGGGAAAACCCTCTCACCCGAAGTACGCCAGAAACAAAAATATTCTGGTGATCGGCGGTTCCGGATCCGGTAAAACGAGATTCTTCGTAAAGCCGAATCTCATGCAGATGCACAGTTCCTACATCGTGACAGACCCAAAAGGGACAGTACTGATCGAATGCGGAAAGATGCTGGAACGTGGCAGACCGTACAAGGACGAAAAAGGCAATCTATCCTATCAGCCGTATCGGATCAAGGTGTTCAATACTATTGATTTTGGCAAGTCCATGCACTACAATCCCTTTGCCTATATCTCCAAAAAGAACAGAGAAAAGGATATTCTGAAATTTGTGGACGTTCTCATTAGGAATACGCAGAGTTCTCAGCAAAACGGCGGCGATGACTTCTGGGTAAAGGCAGAAAAGCTGCTTTACACTGCATATATCGCTATGATCTTTACGATCAATCCGCCGGAAGAACAAAACTTTGAAACGCTGATTGAAATGATCAATTCTTCGGAATGCCGTGAGGACGATGAAACATTTCAGAATGCCATCGACCGACTGTTTGCGTTTATTGAATGTTGGATCAACGATGATTTTCCAAATGATGTGGAAATCAGCAATGAATTTCAGGAAATGAAAGCAAATCAGCCGAATGAGGAACAAAAACGACTGGGTGCATTCGCCTGCAAGCAATATCACGCTTACAAACTTGCCGCAGGTGTTGTATGCTCTAAAAGACTTCTTAATCAAGCGGTTGGGAAGTCTCTTAGA
>ERZ837380.3196-NODE-3196-length-15693-cov-2.838023_pt1 | contig 15693 bp, 6 predicted proteins | sample MGYA00519685_ERZ837380 | MGnify/ENA primary metagenome ERZ837380 (study PRJEB31850, sample SAMEA3708817) | human gut metagenome | biome: human gut; feature: human-associated habitat; material: faeces | place: China | collected 2014 ...
CTGCTGATGCGCGAAATCACCCAGCCAATGCGTCTGTTTGACTTCGTTTTCGGCCCGCTGGTTCTTCCGCTACAGGATCTCGACGCCCGCGAAGGTGAGTTATTCCTCACCACCGCTCAGTGGCAACAACAGTGCCGCCACGCCGGATTCAGCAAAGTGGCGTGGCTACCGCAGGATGGCAGCCCGACCGCCGGGATGAGCGAACATATCATTCTCGCCACGCTGCCCGGTCAGGCGGTTAGCGCCGTAACATTCACCGCGCCATCAGAACCCGTGTTGGGGCAGGCGCTGACGGATAACGGTGATTATCTCGCCGACTGGTCTGATTGCGCAGGTCAGCCCGAACGGTTTAACGCCCGTTGGCAGGAGGCCTGGCGTCTGCTTTCACAGCGTCATGGCGACGCTCTGCCTGTGGAACCGCCCCCCGTCGCCGCCCCGGAGTGGCTGGGGAAGGTTCGCTTAAGCTGGCAAAACAAAGCCTTTTCCCGCGGTCAGATGCGCGTTGAAGCCCGTCATCCTGCTGGCGAGTGGCTGCCGCTATCGCCCGCCGCGCCTCTTCCTGCGCCGCAAACGCATTATCAATGGCGCTGGACGCCCCTCAACGTCGCCAGCATTGACCATCCGCTTACCTTTAGCTTCAGCGCCGGTACGCTTGCGCGCAGCGACGAGCTGGCGCAATACGGCATCATTCACGATCCGCACGCCTCTTCACGACTGATGATTGTTGAGGAGAGCGAGGATACGCTGGCCTTAGCGGAGAAAGTGATAGCAGCGCTCACCGCCAGCGCAGCCGGATTGATTGTGGTTACTCGCCGCGCGTGGCGAGTCGAGGAAAATGAAGCACTCTCTGCATCCCATCACGCGCTATGGGCCTTGCTTCGCGTCGCGGCCAACGAACAGCCGGAACGGTTGCTTGCCGCCATCGATCTCGCCGAAAACACCCCGTGGGAAACGCTGCATCAAGGGTTGAGCGCAGTCTCACTATCACAGCGCTGGCTCGCCGCACGGGGTGACACCCTTTGGCTCCCTTCACTGTCGCCCAATACGGGATGCGCCGCTGAATTACCGGCAAACGTGTTTACCGGCGATAGCCGCTGGCATCTGGTGACCGGAGCGTTTGGCGGATTAGGCCGCCTTGCCGTGAACTGGCTCAGAGAAAAAGGGGCGCGACGCATCGCCCTGCTGGCGCCGCGCGTGGATGAGTCATGGCTACGCGACGTGGAGGGCGGGCAGACGCGCGTCTGCCGTTGTGATGTGGGCGATGCCGGGCAACTGGCCACGGTTCTTGACGATCTGGCGGCCAACGGCGGCATTGCCGGAGCGATTCATGCCGCTGGCGTATTGGCTGACGCGCCCTTGCAGGAGCTTGATGACCACCAGCTGGCTGCCGTTTTCGCGGTAAAAGCGCAGGCGGCAAGCCAGCTGTTGCAAACCCTGCGCAACCACGACGGACGCTATCTTATTCTCTACTCTTCCGCTGCCGCCACCCTCGGCGCGCCGGGTCAGAGCGCCCATGCGCTGGCCTGCGGCTACCTGGACGGGCTGGCCCAGCAGTTTTCCACCCTTGATGCGCCGAAAACGCTCTCTGTCGCCTGGGGCGCATGGGGAGAAAGCGGTCGGGCGGCCACGCCGGAAATGCTGGCGACGCTCGCCAGCCGAGGTATGGGCGCGTTAAGCGATGCCGAAGGCTGCTGGCACCTGGAACAGGCGGTGATGCGCGGCGCCCCGTGGCGACTGGCGATGCGCGTTTTTACCGACAAAATGCCCCCGTTACAACAGGCTCTGTTTAACATCAGCGCCACAGAAAAAGCCGCAACGCCGGTCATTCCTCCTGCTGATGACAACGCCTTTAACGGCAGCCTGAGCGATGAAACAGCGGTGATGGCATGGCTGAAAAAGCGGATTGCGGTTCAGCTAAGGCTGAGCGATCCGGCGTCACTGCATCCAAACCAGGATCTGTTGCAACTCGGCATGGACTCGCTGCTCTTCCTTGAACTCAGTAGCGATATTCAGCACTACCTGGGCGTACGCATCAATGCGGAACGGGCGTGGCAGGATCTGTCTCCTCATGGACTCACGCAGCTTATCTGTTCTAAGCCAGAGGCGACGCCTGCCGCTTCGCAGCCGGAAGTGTTGCGGCACGACGCCGACGAGCGTTATGCGCCCTTCCCTTTGACGCCCATTCAGCACGCCTACTGGCTGGGGCGAACCCACCTCATTGGCTATGGCGGCGTCGCCTGTCACGTCCTGTTTGAGTGGGATAAACGCCACGATGAGTTCGATCTCGCCATACTGGAGAAAGCATGGAACCAGCTCATCGCACGCCACGATATGTTGCGTATGGTGGTTGATGCCGACGGGCAGCAGCGAATCCTGGCGACAACGCCGGAGTATCACATCCCGCGTGACGATCTGCGCGCGCTTTCCCCGGAAGAACAGCGCATCGCGCTGGAAAAACGGCGGCATGAACTGAGCTATCGCGTTTTGCCTGCCGACCAGTGGCCTCTTTTTGAGCTGGTGGTCAGCGAAATCGACGATTGCCATTACCGTCTGCATATGAACCTCGACCTTTTGCAGTTTGATGTGCAGAGTTTTAAAGTCATGATGGACGACCTGGCGCAGGTCTGGCGCGGTGAAACGCTGGCGCCGCTCGCTATTACCTTCCGTGATTATGTGATGGCTGAACAGGCGCGCCGACAGACATCGGCATGGCACGATGCCTGGGATTACTGGCAGGAAAAACTGCCGCAACTGCCCTTAGCGCCAGAGCTGCCGGTGGTTGAGACGCCCCCGGAAACGCCACACTTCACCACCTTCAAATCGACGATCGGCAAGACAGAATGGCAGGCCGTGAAACAGCGCTGGCAGCAGCAAGGCGTCACACCGTCTGCCGCGCTGCTCACGCTGTTTGCCGCCACCCTTGAGCGCTGGAGCCGTACCACAACATTTACGCTGAACCTGACGTTCTTCAATCGCCAGCCGATCCATCCGCAAATCAACCAGTTGATTGGTGATTTTACCTCCGTCACGCTGGTTGATTTTAACTTCTCAGCGCCGGTGACGTTGCAAGAGCAGATGCAACAGACCCAACAGCGCCTCTGGCAAAACATGGCGCACAGTGAAATGAACGGTGTTGAGGTGATCCGTGAGCTGGGCCGCCTGCGCGGATCACAACGTCAACCGCTGATGCCGGTAGTGTTTACCAGTATGCTGGGGATGACGCTGGAAGGCATGACTATCGATCAGGCGATGAGCCATCTGTTCGGCGAACCCTGCTATGTATTCACGCAAACGCCGCAGGTCTGGCTGGATCATCAGGTCATGGAGAGCAACGGCGAGTTGATGTTTAGCTGGTACTGCATGGACAACGTGCTGGAACCCGGCGCTGCCGAGGCGATGTTTAATGACTATTGCGCCATCCTGCAAGCCGTCATCGCCGCCCCTGAAAGCCTGAAGACTCTCGCCAGCGGCATCGCCGGGCACATTCCCCGCCGACGCTGGCCGCTGAACGCGCAGGCGGACTACGACCTGCGGGATATTGAGCAGGCGACGCTCGAATACCCCGGCATCCGGCAGGCCAGAGCGGAAATAACCGAACAGGGCGCGTTGACGCTGGATATCGTGATGGCCGACGATCCGTCGCCATCAGCGGCGATGCCTGATGAGCACGAACTTACCCAACTGGCGCTGCCGTTGCCTGAGCAGGCGCAGCTTGATGAGCTGGAGGCGACCTGGCGCTGGCTGGAGGCGCGTGCGCTACAGGGGATCGCGGCTACGCTAAATCGTCACGGCCTGTTTACCACGCCGGAGATCGCCCATCGCTTTAGCGCAGTAGTACAGGCGCTGTCCGCGCAAGCGTCTCACCAGCGTCTGCTGCGCCAGTGGCTACAGTGTCTGACGGAAAGAGAGTGGTTAATCCGCGAAGGTGAAAGCTGGCGCTGCCGCATTCCGCTCAGCGAGATTCCTGAGCCTCAGGAAGCGTGCCCGCAAAGCCAATGGAGCCAGGCGCTGGCGCAGTATCTGGAAACCTGCATCGCCCGGCACGACGCCCTCTTCTCCGGGCAGTGTTCTCCGCTGGAATTGCTGTTCAACGAGCAGCATCGCGTTACCGACGCGCTGTATCGCGACAACCCCGCCAGCGCCTGTCTGAATCGCTATACCGCGCAGATTGCCGCCTTGTGCAGCGCAGAACGGATTCTGGAGGTTGGCGCCGGAACCGCAGCCACTACCGCGCCGGTGCTGAAGGCCACGCGGAACACGCGACAGTCGTACCACTTCACGGACGTCTCCGCGCAGTTCCTCAATGACGCCAGAGCCCGTTTCCATGATGAATCGCAGGTGTCTTATGCCTTGTTCGACATCAACCAGCCGCTGGATTTCACCGCCCACCCGGAGGCGGGTTACGACCTGATCGTTGCCGTCAATGTGCTCCACGACGCCAGCCATGTCGTCCAGACGTTGCGCAGATTAAAACTGTTGCTGAAAGCCGGCGGACGTTTGCTGATCGTTGAAGCGACGGAGCGAAACAGCGTATTCCAGCTGGCGAGCGTGGGCTTTATTGAGGGATTAAGCGGATACCGCGATTTCCGCCGCCGGGATGAGAAACCGATGCTCACCCGCTCCGCATGGCAGGAGGTTCTCGTTCAGGCCGGGTTTGCAAACGAGCTGGCGTGGCCCGCGCAGGAATCGTCGCCGCTGCGCCAGCATCTGCTGGTAGCGCGTTCGCCTGGCGTAAATCGCCCGGATAAAAAAGCCGTGAGCCGCTATTTACAGCAGCGCTTTGGCACCGGTCTGCCCATTTTACAGATCCGGCAAAGAGAAGCGTTATTTACGCCGCTGCATGCCCCGTCTGATGCGCCGACTGAGCCAGCCAAACCCACGCCAGTTGCCGGGGGGAATCCGGCGCTGGAAAAACAGGTGGCTGAACTCTGGCAATCGCTGCTGTCTCGCCCCGTGGCAAGGCATCACGACTTTTTCGAACTGGGCGGCGACAGCCTGATGGCGACAAGGATGGTCGCGCAGCTAAACCGGAGAGGGATTGCCAGGGCTAACCTTCAGGATCTGTTCAACCATTCGACGCTGAGCGACTTCTGCGCCCATCTACAGGCGGCTACGTCAGGAGAGGACAACCCGATACCCCTTTGCCAGGGCGACGGTGAGGAAACCCTGTTTGTCTTCCACGCTTCAGACGGCGATATCAGCGCCTGGCTGCCGCTCGCTAACGCGTTGAACAGGCGCGTTTTCGGCCTGCAAGCAAAATCGCCGCAGCGCTTTGCCACGCTCGACCAGATGATCGATGAGTATGTCGGGTGCATCCGTCGTCAGCAGCCTCACGGCCCTTATGTGCTGGCGGGTTGGTCGTATGGCGCGTTTCTTGCGGCGGGCGCCGCACAACGCCTGTACGCCAAAGGCGAGCAGGTTCGGATGGTGTTAATCGATCCCGTGTGCCGACAGGATTTCTGTTGCGAAAACCGGGCGGCCCTGCTGCGCCTGTTAGCCGAAGGACAAACGCCTCTGGCACTGCCCGAACATTTCGACCAGCAGACGCCCGACAGCCAGCTTGCCGACTTTATCAGCCTCGCTAAAACGGCCGGTATGGTGTCGCAAAACCTGACGCTGCAAGCGGCAGAAACGTGGCTCGACAACATCGCGCATCTGCTGCGTTTACTGACTGAGCATACGCCGGGCGAAAGCGTTCCGGTCCCCTGTCTCATGGTGTATGCCGCCGGGAGACCCGCGCGCTGGACGCCAGCAGAAACCGAGTGGCAGGGCTGGATAAACAACGCCGACGACGCTGTGATTGAAGCCAGCCACTGGCAAATCATGATGGAAGCCCCCCACGTTCAGGCTTGTGCGCAACACATTACGCGCTGGCTTTGCGCAACCTCAACGCAACCGGAGAACACGTTATGATGCCGTCCGCCTCCCCAAAGCAACGCGTACTGATTGTGGGCGCCAAATTTGGCGAAATGTACCTGAATGCCTTTATGCAGCCCCCGGAGGGGCTGGAACTGGTCGGCCTGCTGGCGCAGGGAAGCGCCCGTTCAAGAGAGCTGGCTCATGCGTTTGGCATTCCGCTGTATACCTCGCCGGAACAGATAACCAGGATGCCGGATATCGCCTGTATTGTCGTGCGTTCGACCGTCGCCGGAGGAACCGGTACGCAGCTTGCCAGACACTTTCTGACGCGCGGCGTACACGTCATTCAGGAGCATCCCCTCCACCCGGATGACATCAGTTCCTTACAAACGCTGGCGCAGGAACAGGGCTGCTGCTATTGGGTAAACACGTTTTATCCGCATACGCGCGCGGGACGCACATGGCTTCGCGATGCGCAGCAGCTGCGTCGCTGCCTGGCTAAGACGCCGCCGGTAGTCCACGCCACCACCAGCCGACAGTTGCTCTACTCCACTCTGGATTTGTTGTTGCTGGCTCTGGGCGTTGATGCCGCCGCCGTGGAGTGCGACGTGGTTGGCAGCTTTAGCGATTTTCACTGTCTGAGACTCTTCTGGCCGGAGGGAGAAGCCTGCCTGCTGCTTCAGCGCTATCTCGATCCTGACGATCCAGATATGCATAGCCTTATCATGCACCGCCTGCTGCTGGGCTGGCCGGAAGGTCATCTTTCGCTGGAGGCGAGCTACGGCCCCGTCATCTGGTCATCCAGCCTGTTTGTCGCAGACCATCAGGAGAACGCCCACAGCCTCTACCGCAGACCGGAGATCCTGCGCGATCTGCCGGGTCTGATGCGCAGCGCGGCGCCCCTGAGCTGGCGCGACTGCTGCGAAACCGTCGGGCCGGAGGGCGTCAGTTGGTTGCTACACCAGTTGCGCAGCCATCTGGCGGGCGAACATCCACCAGCGGCCTGCCAAAGCGTACATCAGATCGCGTTATCACGTTTATGGCAGCAGATTTTACGTAAGACCGGCAATGCGGAGATCAGACGCCTGACGCCGCCGCACCACGACCGGTTAGCCGGTTTCTACAACGATGATGATAAGGAGGCGCTGTGACGCAATCTGCAATGTGCATCCCGCTGTGGCCCGCCCGGAACGGCAATACTGCGCATCTGGTCATGTGCCCTTTCGCTGGCGGCAGCAGTAGCGCGTTTCGCCACTGGCAAGCTGAGCAACTGGCTGATTGCGCGCTTTCTCTGGTGACCTGGCCGGGGCGCGATCGCCTTCGCCATCTGGAACCGCTCAGAAGCATTACACAACTGGCGGCACTGCTGGCGAACGAGCTGGAAGCATCCGTATCGCCTGACACGCCGCTTTTACTCGCCGGGCACAGCATGGGGGCGCAGGTGGCGTTTGAAACCTGCCGACTTCTGGAGCAACGGGGGCTTGCGCCACAAGGACTGATTATTTCCGGGTGCCATGCCCCGCATCTGCATTCTGAACGCCAGCTCAGCCATCGCGATGATGCCGACTTTATCGCTGAGCTGATAGACATTGGCGGATGTTCTCCTGAACTGCGGGAAAACCAGGAATTAATGTCGCTGTTTCTTCCTCTTCTGCGCGCTGATTTTTACGCCACCGAGAGCTATCACTACGACTCGCCCGACGTCTGTCCGCCGCTGCGCACGCCTGCGCTGTTATTGTGCGGCAGCCACGATCGCGAAGCCTCCTGGCAGCAGGTCGATGCCTGGCGTCAGTGGCTGAGCCACGTTACAGGCCCGGTGGTGATTGACGGCGATCATTTCTATCCCATTCAACAAGCCCGGTCCTTTTTTACGCAGATTGTCCGCCATTTTCCCCACGCATTTTCTGCAATGACCGCGTTGCAAAAACAGCCCAGTACTTCAGAAAGGTGACGCATGAATTCTTCCTTTGAATCTCTGATTGAACAGTATCCCTTACCCATTGCCGAACAGTTGCGCCACTGGGCGGCCCGTTATGCCTCGCGAATTGCCGTCGTTGATGCAAAGGGGTCGTTAACCTACAGCGCGCTTGATGCACAAGTTGACGAACTTGCCGCAGGTCTGTCATCACTGGGTTTGCGTTCGGGGGAGCATGTAATTGTGCAGCTTCCCAACGACAACGCGTTTGTTACCCTGCTGTTCGCCTTGTTAAGACTGGGCGTTATCCCCGTGCTGGCGATGCCCTCGCAACGGGCTCTGGATATCGACGCGCTGATTGAGCTGGCGCAACCCGTCGCTTACGTTATTCACGGGGAAAACCACGCAGAGCTGGCCCGACAGATGGCGCACAAACACGCCTGCTTGCGTCATGTTCTGGTCGCTGGAGAGACCGTGAGCGACGATTTTACGCCGCTCTTCTCCCTTCACGGTGAGCGACAGGCATGGCCGCAGCCTGATGTTTCCGCCACCGCGTTGTTGTTGCTCTCAGGCGGCACAACCGGCACGCCCAAACTCATCCCGCGCCGACATGCCGACTATAGCTATAACTTCAGCGCTTCTGCTGAACTGTGCGGCATCAGCCAACAGAGCGTGTATCTCGCCGTCCTCCCGGTGGCGCATAACTTTCCGCTGGCCTGCCCCGGTATTCTGGGAACGCTTGCCTGCGGCGGAAAAGTGGTGCTGACCGACAGCGCCAGCTGTGATGAGGTGATGCCTTTAATCGCGCAGGAAAGAGTGACTCACGTCGCCCTGGTTCCGGCGCTGGCGCAATTATGGGTGCAGGCCAGGGAGTGGGAAGACAGCGACCTTTCGTCGCTGCGCGTCATTCAGGCAGGCGGCGCCCGGCTCGACCCGACGCTTGCTGAGCAGGTTATCGCCACCTTTGACTGTACCCTGCAACAGGTTTTCGGTATGGCGGAAGGCCTGCTCTGTTTTACCCGGCTGGACGATCCGCATGCCACCATTCTCCACAGCCAGGGGCGCCCGTTGTCCCCTCTGGATGAAATCCGCATCGTTGATCAAGACGAGAACGACGTCGCGCCGGGCGAAACCGGGCAATTGTTAACGCGCGGCCCTTCTCCCATTTCGGGCTATTACCGCGCCCCTGCCCACAACGCGCAGGCCTTTACCGCGCAAGGGTTTTACCGCACAGGCGACAATGTCAGGCTGGATGAGGTGGGGAACCTGCACGTTGAGGGACGCATAAAAGAGCAGACCAACCGCGCCGGAGAAAAAATAGCCGCGGCTGAAGTGGAATCGGCACTGCTGCGTTTAGCGGAAGTGCAAGATTGCGCGGTGGTCGCCGCGCCGGACACGCTGCTTGGCGAGCGGATTTGCGCGTTTATCATCGCGCAGCAGGTGCCAACTGACTATCAGCAGTTGCGTCAACAACTGACCCGTATGGGGCTCAGCGCGTGGAAAATTCCTGACCAAATCGAGTTTCTGGACCACTGGCCGCTCACCGCCGTCGGCAAGATAGACAAAAAACGCCTGACGGCTCTCGCCGTCGACCGTTATCGCCATTCTGCCCAATAAGCGCAAACCGACCCGAAACAGGTTGAAATAAACCCGTTTCGGGTAGCACTACTATTAGAAATAGTTATCATTTTCAATTCACCATTGTCGGTATTTTTGGCGTTTCGCCGTCTTACAGGGACTCACAACAATGAAAATGACACGGCTTTATCCTCTGGCCTTGGGGGGATTATTGCTCCCCGCCATTGCTAATGCCCAGACTTCACAGCAAGACGAAAGCACGCTGGTGGTTACCGCCAGTAAACAATCTTCCCGCTCGGCATCAGCCAACAACGTCTCGTCTACTGTTGTCAGCGCGCCGGAATTAAGCGACGCCGGCGTCACCGCCAGCGACAAACTCCCCAGAGTCTTGCCCGGGCTCAATATTGAAAATAGCGGCAACATGCTTTTTTCGACGATCTCGCTACGCGGCGTCTCTTCAGCGCAGGACTTCTATAACCCCGCCGTCACCCTGTATGTCGATGGCGTCCCTCAGCTTTCCACCAACACCATCCAGGCGCTTACCGATGTGCAAAGCGTGGAGTTGCTGCGAGGCCCACAGGGAACGTTATATGGCAAAAGCGCTCAGGGCGGGATCATCAACATCGTCACCCAGCAGCCGGACAGCACGCCGCGCGGCTATATTGAAGGCGGCGTCAGTAGCCGCGACAGTTATCGAAGTAAGTTCAACCTGAGCGGCCCCATTCAGGATGGCCTGCTGTACGGCAGCGTCACCCTGTTACGCCAGGTTGATGACGGCGACATGATTAACCCCGCGACGGGAAGCGATGACTTAGGCGGCACCCGCGCCAGCATAGGGAATGTGAAACTGCGTCTGGCGCCGGACGATCAGCCCTGGGAAATGGGCTTTGCCGCCTCACGCGAATGTACCCGCGCCACCCAGGATGCCTATGTGGGATGGAATGATATTAAGGGCCGTAAGCTGTCGATCAGCGATGGTTCACCAGACCCGTACATGCGGCGCTGCACTGACAGCCAGACCCTGAGTGGGAAATACACCACCGATGACTGGGTTTTCAACCTGATCAGCGCCTGGCAGCAGCAGCATTATTCGCGCGCCTTCCCTTCCGGTTCGTTAATCGTCAATATGCCTCAGCGCTGGAATCAGGATGTGCAGGAGCTGCGCGCCGCAACCCTGGGCGATGCGCGTACCGTTGATATGGTGTTTGGGCTGTACCGGCAGAACACCCGCGAGAAGTTAAATTCAGCCTACGACATGCCGACAATGCCTTATTTAAGCAGTACCGGCTATACCACCGCTGAAACGCTGGCCGCATACAGTGACCTGACCTGGCATTTAACCGATCGTTTTGATATCGGCGGCGGCGTGCGCTTCTCGCATGATAAATCCAGTACACAATATCACGGCAGCATGCTCGGCAACCCGTTTGGCGACCAGGGTAAGAGCAATGACGATCAGGTGCTCGGGCAGCTATCCGCAGGCTATATGCTGACCGATGACTGGAGAGTGTATACCCGTGTAGCCCAGGGATATAAACCTTCCGGGTACAACATCGTGCCTACTGCGGGTCTTGATGCCAAACCGTTCGTCGCCGAGAAATCCATCAACTATGAACTTGGCACCCGCTACGAAACCGCTGACGTCACGCTGCAAGCCGCGACGTTTTATACCCACACCAAAGACATGCAGCTTTACTCTGGCCCGTTCGGGATGCAGACATTAAGCAATGCGGGTAAAGCCGACGCCACCGGCGTTGAGCTTGAAGCGAAGTGGCGGTTTGCGCCAGGCTGGTCATGGGATATCAATGGCAACGTGATCCGTTCCGAATTCACCAATGACAGTGAGTTGTATCACGGTAACCGGGTGCCGTTCGTACCACGTTATGGCGCGGGAAGCAGCGTGAACGGCGTGATTGATACGCGCTATGGCGCACTGATGCCCCGACTGGCGGTTAATCTGGTCGGGCCGCATTATTTCGATGGCGACAACCAGTTGCGGCAAGGCACCTATGCCACCCTGGACAGCAGCCTGGGCTGGCAGGCGACTGAACGGATGAACATTTCCGTCTATGTCGATAACCTGTTCGACCGTCGTTACCGTACCTATGGCTACATGAACGGCAGCAGCGCCGTCGCGCAGGTCAATATGGGTCGCACCGTCGGTATCAATACGCGAATTGATTTCTTCTGATTATTGTAAAAGGGATACCGAAAAGGTATCCCTTTTACACCACTAGTTAAAACCAGTAACTCAGCAGAGTCGCAAAAAATATTAATCCATAGTGATTATTTAAACAATGAAATTGCGATTAGGATAAATAGATTTAACTTTCTCGTTCCTTTCTCTCCTTATACTAAAGAAATAATCATATCAAAATAAAAATTCACAACAGTGCAACATTAAAAAATACAACCAACAAACAATCCTATATACAAGGCACATCTCCAGAATATAAAAGCACAGACAAACAACCTAAAAAAACAACCCCATACATATAAATTATTTTATAGGTAAAATAGATTATATATTCTCATAGCTACCATAAACTATACTAGCCTGAACTATATTTATTCTGCTGCAATCAATGCATACATAACACAAATATCACTCAGGTACACTACTCAAACCACGCTGGGATTTTTCCTCAAGTTATAATCATCACCCCGAAAATCATTCGGCATTTACTCATTAAATAGTCACCCCATAGGCCTGTACATGTTTACTCAGAAATATACATCCTTTTCTCTGTCATAACCCCTCTAATTAATCATAAATAAATACTTGTGACACCAATCTTTTTCCTTAACGGAACGAATTGTTGTGTAGAAGGAGATAATATTATGTCAAAAAAAATATCAGCCATTGCTTATAACTCATTATATGTCAACCTGGGTCACTATAACGGAAGCAGTTGAGATCACTACCAAAGCCATAAAACAAAAAATTACTCCTAGCGATATTTATCGTCATGCCTTGAGTGGCAACATCCTACTATCGGTCTATTTCCAGTCTCCTGTGATACTTAAGAAGATACAAACTTTTAATGGAAAAATAAAATTCAGGCAGTTTGTGGGAGACCTACTTGATAAACTATGCATGCTTGACAGGGACGGTTTTATTTATGGTCAAAATTTAAGACTCTGTACAGAAGCCAGATATATTTGTCCTGTGCAACAAATTATAGATACCCCCCTGTTACGCAAACTCAACCAGTTTCGTACGTTTGTTCGTAATGTCCGCCCGGGTGATGAACTGGATGTCCAGGCACAAGTTAGTGAAAAAAATTTAACCCCGCCGCCGGGTAACAGCAGTGGCAACCTTGAGCAACAGATAGCCAGTACTTCACAGCTAATTGGATCTCTGCTCGCCGAAGATATGAACAGCGAGCAAGCGGCAAACATAGCACGTGGATGGGCCTCTTCTCAGGCTTCAGGGGTAATGACAGACTGGTTAAGCCGCTTCGGTACCGCAAGAATCACGCTGGGCGTGGATGAAGATTTCAGCCTGAAGAACTCCCGTGACGGCAACCCTCGAAAATGGCGATTCGATGCAACAAACAGTGAACTATGTGCCGAACGTCACGAATGCTGAAATCACGCTGGCAGCCTCGAAGGACCCGGTGATTGCCGACAATAACGATCTCACGACACTAACAGCACCGTCGCTGATACAGAGGGCAATGCGATAGCCAACACTGAGGTAACATTTACTCTACCGGAAGATGTGAAGGCGAACTTCACGCTGAGCGATGGCGACAAAGCGGTTACTGATGCCGATGGCAAAGCGAAAGTCACGCTGAAAGGTACAAAAGCAGGCGCTCATACCGTGACAGCATCGATGGTTGGCGGTAAGAGTGAGCAGTTGGTGGTGAACTTTACTGCGGATACGCTCACTGCGCAGGTTAATCTTAACGTTACCGAGGACAATTTCATCGCCAATAACATTGGAATGACCAGGCTACAGGCAACAGTGACTGATGGAAACGGCAACCCAGTAGAAGGTATAAAAGTTAATTTCCGTGGAACCTCCGTCACGCTAAGCAGCACCAGCGTTGAAACGGATGATCAGGTTTTCGCTGAAATTCTTGTGACAAGCACCGAGGTCGGACTAAAAACAGTTTCAGCCTCTCTGGCAGATAAACCTACTGAAGTCATCTCGCGATTACTGAATGCCAAGGTAGATGTTAATTCTGCGACGATTACCAGTCAGGAGATACCTGAAGGTCAGGTCATGGTCGCACAAGACATAGCAGTTAAAGCTCACGTTAACGACCAGTTTGGCAACCCGGTGACGCATCAACCCGCGACATTCAGTGCAGCGCCATCCTCGCAAATGATCATCAGCCAGAATACGGTCTCTACTAATACGCAGGGAGTAGCCGAGGTCACCATGACGCCTGAAAGAAACGGCTCGTATACTGTAAAAGCATCCCTAGCGAATGGAGCTTCACTTGAGAAACAACTGGAGGCTATTGATGAAAAACTGACACTCACGTCCAGTCCGCTTATCGGTGTCAATGCTCCTAAAGGCGCTACTCTGACGGCAACGCTAACCTCTGCAAATGGCACTCCAGTGGAGGGTCAGGTCATCAACTTTAGCGTAACGCTAGAAGGTGCGACGTTAAGTGGCGGAAAAGTGAGAACCAACTCTTCAGGTCAGGCTCCAGTCGTTCTGACCAGCAATAAAGTCGGTACATATACGGTGACTGCATCGTTCCATAACGGCGTCACAATACAGACACAGACAACCGTGAAGGTTACTGGCAACCCAAGCACCGCACATGTTGCTAGCTTTATCGCTGATCCGTCGACTATCGCCGCCACCAACAGTGATTTAAGTACCTTAAAGGCAACGGTTGAGGATGGCAGTGGTAACCTGATCGAAGGTCTCACTGTGTACTTCGCCTTAAAAAACGGCTCCACCACATTAACGTCATTAACAGCGGTGACCGATCAAAACGGAATCGCGACAACAAGCGTGAAAGGAGCGATAACGGGGAGCGTCACTGTAAGCACAGTCACAAGCGCAGGTGGAATGCAAACAGTAGATATATCGCTAGTGGCAGTCCCAGCAGACGCCTCGCAGTCCATCCTTAAGAACAACCAGTCATCACTGAAAGGGGACTTTACCGATAGTGCTGAGCTACATCTTGTTCTGCACGATATATCAGGCAATCCGATCAAAGTTTCTGAAGGGATGGAATTTGTGCAATCAGGTACAAACGTGCCCTATATGAAAATTAGCGCAATTGATTACACTCAAAATATCAACGGTGATTACAAAGCTACTGTTACAGGAGACGGAGAGGGTATCGCAACGCTGATCCCCGTATTGAATGGTGTTCATCAGGCGGGTCTGAGTACCACGATAGAATTCATTAGCGCGGAAACCAGACCAATGACCGGTACAGTGTCAGTGAATGGTGCAAACCTACCGACAGCTTCATTCCCTTCGCAGGGATTTACCGGGGCGTATTATCAGTTGAATAATGACAACTTTGCACCAGGAAAAACGGCGGCTGATTATTCGTTTCAAACTCGGCCTCTTGGGTAGGCGTTGATGCTACTGGTAAAGTGACATTCAAAAATGACGGTGATAGCAATACTGTAATAATCACAGCGCCCCCAAGATCCGGTGGTGCTATTTACCAAACAGTTCCGCATGAATCGCGTTCGGTGTGACTATGATCATTTTCGGTGAGTATTGCTTTGATCCAAAGGCTGGTTTTCTGTGATGATTAACCAGCCTCAGAGTATTGATGACACCACCGTTCATAACAGATCGGCATTACTATGCATAAGTACTGCCTCAAATTCTCGCCAAAACACTTTTTAATGCCTTTGCGAATTCATCCAGACTTATATTGTCAATTTTTTGCCCAACGATGACTGACTCCAAAACATCGGCCATTGCGGGCCATCGCGTTTTGTAATCAGCATAAATTGCAACAACAGGGGTATTATAGGCACTTGCCATATGTAATATTGAGGTGTCAGGAGTTATTGCAATATAAGCATCTTTTATGATTGCTGCTGAATGTTTAATAGAGGGTGATAAGGATAAACGATAGACATTATTATAACAATCCACTAATGCCCTGGCTTTATCTTCCCCTTTGGGTCCATAAACGATCACTATTGGAATATCTGTTTCACTTTGAATTTTTGCTATTATATTTTCTGCAATCGAAAATGAAAATATACGTTCCTGCGAGCTACCTTCTAAATTGAGCGCAATGTAAGATCCTAACGATCGCATTTCCTCGCGCACCTCATCGAGTACATCATCGCTTAATGGCAATTCATATATTGACCTGACTGCCGGAAAACCCGCCTCACGC
>ERZ837380.3199-NODE-3199-length-15683-cov-3.775467_pt1 | contig 15683 bp, 5 predicted proteins | sample MGYA00519685_ERZ837380 | MGnify/ENA primary metagenome ERZ837380 (study PRJEB31850, sample SAMEA3708817) | human gut metagenome | biome: human gut; feature: human-associated habitat; material: faeces | place: China | collected 2014 ...
CAATTTGTCCGGTGTCGAAGATAGAATCCGGACGGCCGCAGGTGACAGATATTTTTCCTGTATCCCGATAACCGCCCATCCGTCATGGATCGGACAGAGATGGAATAGACGGTCGGTAAAGCCATCCAATTCTACAGTCTGTTTACCGGTCAGTTCAGTGGCTGTCTGATTATTCCAGTCGAATAGAATCACTCGTTTTTGTTGAGGTGTTGGTTTGCCGGTTAGTGTTTCGCGTAACAGATAATCTTTCGGGTCTATTTCGGCGGTTACTTTCCGGTGTTTGGGTGAGGTGTTGAGGTTATAACAAATGACGGATACAGCCTCGTCACCGGTAGGAGCGAATACCCGGTATGCCTTTCCGTCTTGCAGTGGATTGGTCAGTACCGATTCCGGGGTCGGAATGGCAGGGGCTTCCGGGCGGAATATTTTGCCCTCTTTATCGATCAGTGGGAAAATATTCTCTTTTACAAATTCTTTCGGAGAATCGGACAGGTAGACCGGCCCGCCTGAAATAGCCTTGGAACGAGCCATCAAACAGCCACAGATCGTATCGCTGGAATGAAACATATCGTGATCCGGCCATACGGTTTGCCCTTGCAGTAATGTGTTGGTGTATGACTGGAAGAGATGCGACTTTGCCATGTTCTCATTGTATTTCTTATAGTCAATGCTGACACGGGCAACTCCGCTATGCAGGGTGTGGTCCGTGTTAAGTACGTTTTGAGCCATGCAGTTCATCAGTCCCACCTGCTGTGCGTGAGTTTGCTTTTCCAATGCCAGATTACACTCTTTCGCCTGACGTACGACTTCAGTAGAGCCCATGTAAAGCGGTAAGGTGAATGCCTGATTGTCTACTTTAAGAAAATCGAATCCATGGGTTTTCAGAGAGTGAACGTAATACTGGTAGAACGTGTCGATATTCGGGGTGCTTTTACCGGGCAAAAGACTTCCATTGAAAGAATAGAGGCTGTTTTTTACATGGGTTGGAAAATCATTATCGGGGGAGATTCCCATCCAATATCCGGAGAGGGCATACCACAATCCTATCCAACGTATTTTATCTTTGTTTTTGTGTGCCATGATCGGAGCCCATCCGTTCGGGAAACGTTGGGGATCGGGGGTAAAACTTGTCAGTTGACGATTCTTGTTGGCCAGGTGACCATCGTCGATCAGTACGTAACGTACAGGAACTCCGGAGGTTTCGATGGCATCCAGGTCATTCAGGATTTTTGTTTCATCAATATCGAAATGGTAATGTTCCCAGGTACACCATCCCAGATAGTTCAGAGCCTCAAAATAGTTCTTTTCCGTGCGCTTTTGCAGGGCCGATACGTTCCGGTCGGATATCAGGGTTTCGTAAGCCTCCCGGAATACCTGATAAATGTTGCCGGCACTTTGAACCAGTGCTACCGGTACTTTGTGTTCGAGCCGGTCGGTTCCCAATGTCGATACATATAAATTGAGCGAGCCGTCGGTATTTACCTGAAACCAGCTGAGGCTGTTATCACCCGCTATTGCTTTGGTGAACAGATAGCTTCCATCGGTCAGTTGCAACAATAAAGCGTCTCCCAGTGTAGAAGGACGTGCGTTGGAAGGAATACCCGGATAGTCGTCCCGGGTAAGGTCTGTCAGATGATTGAACATCCAAGGTAAGAGGCGATTGGTATTGTTGGGCCATTCGTAATCTCCGGGGCGGGAATCTCGGCTGAAGAATGTCCCCCGTACATAAGACGGCAGTTGGATGCGGTAGCATATAGTGGTTGCATTCTCAGGAACTGCATTCTCATAAATGACCGGTTCTGCCGTTCTGTCCAGGCGAATGGTCTGGGGCATTGGAGAGGCGTTTACATCTTTAAACGATTTACCTTTTTCGTAGATAAAAGAACTTTGGGCAAATACAGCCGTCAAAGGAGCGACCGTACTTGCCAAAGTAAGCAAACTTATGATGAAATATCTTTTCATGCGTATGAATTAGTTGACAGAAAAAGCACTGAAATTTATAATATCGGGTAATGCAATGGATTGCAGTACGGTCAGCCGTAATGCCGTAGCTTCTACCGGATCGAATTTTTCGATGCGTTTGTGTCCGACAGATTCTCCGGAACAAACTGTTTGCCACTTTCCATTTACCTTGGCTTCTACTTTATATTGGCGGATACGTTCTCCGTTCTGTATGTTTTCTTGAATGATGCAGTAGTTTACCGGTTGCTTTTTGTCCAGTTTCAAGGTCAAACTTTTTTTCTGTCCCGATGTCTGGGCTAATGGAGAAGAGAAGCGACGATTGATTTCTGTACCGAATTCTTTCAGGCGTTGTTCGTCTCCTGTAGGTATTAATCCGTTCGGGTCGGGTGTCAGGCCTAAAATCAGGGTAGCGTTCCGTCCTACTGATTTTTCATATTTATCCATTAGTTCGTTCAATGGATAGATGTTGTTTTCGTCATCCGGTTCCCAGAACCATTCGTGACGTCCGTTGGCTCCACGTAAAGGAGTATCTGCCATGGCCGGTACCCAGTATTTTCCATCTTTGTCGCCATGCTTCAACAGTTCGATTTGATCGACATTGCTTTCTATCCGTTTGTGATGTGAACAGGGAGCGGGGAAGGTGGACCAGCAGGGATAACCTACGGTACCGGTCTCGGAACCACCCCAACGGAAATCTGCACGATCTATATTATGATAGAACAGGCAATTAGGCTGATATTTATTCACAATAGGCTCTACGTCCGGTCCGTCTCCACGAGGATCATCGGCGCCGCCGTCAAACCAAATCATGTATAGATCTCCATAACGGGTACAAAGTTCGGTCACCATCTTTTCACACAGTCGTTTGTACCATGCTTGCCGGTTGTGAGCAAATTCTCCTTCTCCTTCTGCCTTAAAGTTATGTATGCCCAAAAGAGAATTCCACCGGATACCGATGTAGATACCCGGTTGTAAGCCGTATTTGCGGCAGGAGTTGACAAAGTCACGGACGATATCCCCTTTGCCGTCTCTCCATTTTACGGCTTTGAGGCAATAAGGATTTACGTCACTCTGCCAGAGACCGAAACCGGTTTCATGAGTGGCAGTCAGTACGGCAAACTTACATCCGGCTGCTTTGGCTGCCAGCACCCACTGGTCTGTGTTTAGTTCCGTAGGGTTGAATATGTTGTAATCTTCTATCGGATTGATGCGGTTGTTGCCTTGTCCGTAGCGTACTCCGTCGAACACATGCAGATCATAATGGAATACGGCTCCCATTTCCGCTTGATGCCATTTCAACTGAAAGGGCTTGGGAACGGGGATAGTAGCCTGTTGCGCCAAGCAATAGACTGAGCAAAAAAGTAAGAGTAGGGTGGTGTTGATTCTGTTCATGATTATTTAAGTTTTATATATTGGGCAAATGGGTCATTGGTCTTTTCAAGCCATGTTTTCAGTTGCCGGTTAAATGTATGGGTAAGTTTCAATTGTTGGCTGGCAATGTTATTCATTTCATGGGGATCATTGGTACGATCGAAAAGAATGACATTATCGATCTTTCCGTCTGTTGCGTGTACGGCATATGTATATCGGTCGGTACGGAGTCCGCGATAACCTGTTGCATGGTTATCGAATTTTACGAAATAGTATGGTTGTACAAGATCTTTTTTGTTTTTTCCGGTCAGTACTTCATTGGACAGGTCGAATGTCTGTACTGTTTCCGGGATTTCTTTATTGAATCCCATCATTGACAGGAGTGTGGGGTATAGGTCGGCAAAAGCAATCATCAACGGGTCGCTTTTACGTGGTTTTATTTGATCCGGCCAAGATAGAATCATGGGGATACGCATAGACTCTTCATAGAAGATATCTTTTCCGGCATTTTCGTGAGCACCCATACAGATTCCATGGTCAGAGGTAAAGACCACGATCGTATTATCAAATAAATTATTTTGTTTAAGGGCCTCGATGATTCGCCCTACATTTTCGTCTACACCGGTGATGCAGGCATAGTAGTTCCGGATGTTATTTCGGAAGTAGTCTCCCATTTCCGTACCTTTGGCCGGGATATCGGGACGTCCTTTGCAAAGCGCCTCTACATCCAGATCTTTGTATATCTCTTTATATCGGTCCGGCACCAATTCATATCCCGTGTGTGGAGGATTCATCGATACCACCAATGCAAACGGTTGTTTTTGGTCTTTCTGTTCGTTGATGTATTCGATAGCTTTGCTTGCCTCGTATTCCGGCCCCCATTGGTTGACATAATAGAAGCTGTCTCGTGGAGCAGTGGTATTCCAGTACATCGGTTTCAAATGGTAATCATATGTTCCATAAGCTATCCAATGGTCGAAACCGTGGCGACGTTCGGGTGGACACCATTCGTTCCATGCCACTTTCCCGCGATTATTGTAAGTGTCTACATAGGGCTTGTAGGGTGCATCCAAATGCCACTTTCCGATGTATCCCATATTGTATCCCTGATCTTTAAGCACATCGCTCCAACAGCGGGCGTTTTGGGAAAGTTCCACTCCGTAAGGAGCGGTTTCGGAGTTACAGTTCCCGGTTACTTTACTGCCAATGGGATACATACCGGTCATTAGCATTCCTCTTGCCGGCGATGATACCGGATAACTACTGATAGCATTGGTGAAGTTAATTCCTTCGGAGGCAAGCTTGTCCAGGTGGGGAGTCTTTACAGGTTCTTTACCGATGCAACCGATGGCATCTCCACGATATTGGTCGGCCATGATGAAGACTAGATTGAGAGTCGGTTGCTTTTCTTGTGCTTGTAGTCCAGTGCTCAAAATAGGCATGGTAAGCAGTGCTTGAGGGATGATATTTTTCATAATGCTGTAAAGTTACTCTTTTTTGGGTAGAATACAATTTTTATTGAAAATAATAAGATCTCCTCCTTTTTGGGGGAGGAGATCTTGTCTTGAGTAAGATATTTAATCTACTGAAAACTAATCTCCTTCAGGGAGACTGCTCGTTTCTATCTTCCATCCTGGATTTTGATAAATCGTAGAGGTTGTATAGTCGGTTGATCCTTCTTCTGCTGTCGTCAGACGGAAGTGGTCAAAAGCAATTGGATTTAAATATTTATTTTGGTTCCAATTATAGCCATTGTATGCAATGTTGTTTGTATTGATCCGGTAAGGACGTAAGTACTGACTTTCTGATTTAGCTGATACATTAGCATTATTGTTACCTGATTCAATCAGATTAATGACAGAGAGAGTGACGTCTGCAACTGGTATTGGGCTAGGAGTTTTGTAACGTTGATAATTTTCACTCCATAAATCGAATCCTTCTACGTGATAACCTTGCATCATGTCTAGTGCACGCCAGCGTTTCAGATCATTTAGGCGTAATCCTTCGGCCGCAAATTCGATGCGACGTTCCCGACGAATATTATACAAAGTGGTTGAAACAAATTCAGAACCTGAATAGCGGGCAAAATCGATCTCTTTACTCAGATCTGTAGCGTCTATTGTTTTTTGAAAATCGGTATCCATTCCTGCTCGATTTCGTAAAGCTTTCCAGTATTTGGAACTGTTGGCATCAAGCGAGTTATTCAGTTCATAATCAGCTTCCATATAATTCAAGTATGCCTCTGCTGCACGGAATATGACACAGGCTGTAGTTGATGGGAGTGTAGGTCCTTGTGCGGCATCTGTTGCTAATCCCTTTTTTACTGAATAGCCGGTGGGACATTTGTTTTCGTTCTGTCCAAGTACAATTGGTGCACGATAATAATAACCATATCCTTTGACTAGATATTCAATGTTACTTCCCCCTTCAGATAAGAGATCTCCAGGTAATAAAGTATTATAAGTTAGTCGTGGATCACGATTGGTTGCAACTGCTTCATAAGTTTTATCTCCTTGATAACCAGAATTGTTTGCGTATATCGGCAAGCCATTTTCCATCAAATAACTTTGCATCATACTACGAGTCCATCCGGTATTTCCACCTCCATTGCGTTGGATGTAACCGACAACAAAATGGTTGACTGCCGGAGTTAAACTGGCGTCGTAGGCTCTCCACAATAACACTTCCGAAGCGTTAGCTAATGATTGGCTGTTGAATAACGACGGATAATCGTTAAATAAAGTGTATTTATCAGCTACTATTTGAGCGGCAGTTTTAGCTTCTGTCAGGAAGTATTTAATTTCAGAATCAATATTGATAGTGAAGTCCTTTAAATAATCTTTGTTTGCTCCTGGCCATCCCGGACCTCCTGGTACACGTGCGGTCCCTTTGTGGTATTTTTCCCAAGTACCTTCAAATAATGCCACACGACTTTTCATGAGGGCAGCACAGTCTTTGGTTAGGCGATTGCTCATTGGTGGGGTTGCTTTCATATAATAGTAAGCAGAATCTAAATCTTGTATGATGAAACGTGCTACTTCATTGCGTGGGCGCCGTTTACTTGCCTCTCTAACTGTTTCATAATCTTCCGAAATCCAATGTTTTAAGATAGGGAAATCACCGAGTGCAACTAATTTAGTAAAGTAAATATAAGCGCGAAAGAAATACATTTCTCCCAGATAGTGCATATTGTTAGCTTCTACTCCACTAAGTTCACCGGCTTCCAGTCGGGGACGTACCTTATTGATGAAATAATTGACATTCCGGATTTTCCCAAAATCCCAAGCACCTCCACTTTGAGCCACACGTGTTTCTCCCTTTACAAATGAACCGTTTGGATTACTTGCTGCTTGGTTGTCACTATTATTGTCTGTTGCAAATACTCCCATACTGTATTGGCCTGGAGTGTGGGATGGAAGTTGATCATATAGATTAGCCGAATAGGCTGCTAAATCGCTTTCTGCCAAAAGATATTTGTCGGTAGGTACGGCATCTAGTGGCTCTTTGTCGAGAAAGTCATTGCAAGAGCATAAAACACTTGCTAAACTAAAAATATATAATAGATTCTTTTTCATTGTTCTTGCTTTTTAAAGAGTAATATTTAATCCAAATGAAATAGTCTTTGACAGCGGATAAGTCTTTCCGTTGCTAAATCCGTTACCGGCTGTTGCTTCTGGATCGAACATATCGGCAATACCACTGATTGTGAATAAATTCTCTCCACTGACATAAATGCGGAGCTTTTCAATTTTTGCTTTATTCATCCAAGCTTTGGGGAATGTATATCCTATTTGCAGATTTTTCATACGCATGTAAGCACCATTTTGCAGATAACGCGTTTGAGTTTGCTTGTTTTTGTTTCCTTTGTCTCCTAAGTAGGCTTTGGGATAGTAGGAGTTCAAATTTGCTCCGAATATAGAAGTTGTATTTTCAGGACGGAAATAATCAAGATGTTCGTCAAAACCTACTGATTGCCATTCTCCTCCATCTGCTCCCCAGAACATTGGTCCGCTCAACCATAAATCACGTTTCATGACTCCTTGGAAAAACATTTGAATATCGAAACCCTTCCAGTCAGCTCCTAAGCTTAAACCGAAACGAAGGCGTGGAGTGCTATTTCCGATTTTCTTTAAATCACCATGGTCTGTGGCAGTACTGTTTCCTTTGTCTACTATACCATCACCATTAAGGTCTCGATACATGATATCACCTGCACCCCAAACTGAACCTATTTTACTCTGATCATTGCTAGCCAGCCATTCGGTCATCTGTGCGTCTGTTTGGGCAATACCTTCAGTTTCATACCCCCAAATTTCTCCGATAGTCATTCCGTTGTAATAAAGAGTATTTCCATTAGAATCCCATAGGGCTTTAGAAGCGTTTGGATATGAAATTACTTTGGCGCGGTTGTCAGAAAGGTTAAATCCTATATTATAGTTAACTTTTCCAATATTATCTCTCCAATTGGCCTGTAGTTCCCATCCTTTATTTTTCAACTCAGCATTATTGGTATTTGGCAGAGCAGTTCCTAATATTGCACCGACTTCGGCTGCAGGGCCTACCATGTCTTTCGTTCTACGTATGAAGTATTCAAAAGTCATGTTCAGACGATTGTTGAACATACCAAGGTCGATGCCTAAATTGGTATTATAGATTTTTTCCCATGTGAGTGTACTGCTGACCATTCCAGGAACTCCGGCTGTTGTTGGTCTACTGCCGTCCATTAGCCAATTGCCACCATTGGCTGTTACACTTTGTGTTAAATAGAACGGATAGTAAGAGTCTGTGTTCTGGTTACCGAGCATACCCCATGATACGCGGGGTTTTAGTGTATTAATAATGTTGTTAATTGGTTCAAAGAATGATTCACGTGCTAAGTTCCATCCCAAAGAGAAAGAAGGAAATACATTCCAACGTTGATCTTTTAAAAAGCGGGATGATCCGTCGTAACGAACATTTACTTCAGCCATGTAGCGGTCTTTGTAACTGTAGTTGAGACGTCCGAAGAACCCGGCTGTAGACCAATCATTGTATTTTGAACTATTGATTTTATCTTCTCCCGTTGCTGCACTAATTTCTGGAATGAGACTACTAATCACGTCAGGACGTTGTGCGGCAAGTTCGCGATATACATATTCTTCGGTATTCATTCCGACTAAAGCTTTGAAATAATGATCTTTTATTTGTAATGTGTAATCGGTGTACACACTTGTCGTATAAAAGTTACTATTGTGGTATGCTGAACGTGCAAATGAAGATCCTGGTGAGTAACTTCCGCTGAAAGCCAATGCTAATGGATTACCGTTTACGTCGTGCTCATAGATTGGATTAAGGTTGGTTTGCTTATTTTGGTTGATGACTCTCATACCTGCTTCTGCATAGATATTCCATCCTTTTAGCGGATGAATAACTAATTGTCCCTGAAGATAAATATTGTCATTATGTGTTTTGGCACGTCCACCGTCAGTCAATTGATTGAGTTTTCCATTTCTCATATAATAACCGTTCGGATCTTTAAAAGGCATCATAGGCCACATACGTGCAATGTCATGATAAAGAAGTCCACCTTCCTCAAGATATACTGGATTGTCAAGATCAAAACGAACAAATTTGGTATTAATGTTGAAATCTACATATTTGTTGATTTGGGTATTGACTTTTGCTGTTGCGTTGTAACGTTTATAATTATCATTTCCATAACGAAGATTACCATCTTGGTTTAAGTAGCTCCCTGAAACATAGTATTGTAACTTCTCTGTTCCTCCATTTAAACTGATATTATGTTCGTTTGACCAGGCCCATTGAAAATGTTTTTTCCACCAGTTTACGTTATCATTTGCTTTTTCGTGGAAATGCCAGTTGGTACCGTTAGCTATGGTGGTGGTTGTAATCTCGCCTGCCATATACTTTTGGATACGGTCAATGGTCTCTTCATCAAAGATCACACTTCCTCCTTGATTAATGGCTGCATCATTGAAATAATTGGCAAAACGATAGGAATCAAGTTGATTAGGAAGGCTGGTTGGTCCGGAATAGCGGAAACTATTGTTATAGTTCACTTGCATTTTGCCCGCTTTTCCTTTCTTTGTAGTGATTAAGATAACACCGAATGCAGCACGTGAAGCATAGATGGAAGAAGAAGCAGCATCTTTCAAGACAGAAATATTTTCAATATCTTCTGGATTCAGATTATTCATATTGCCTTCCATTCCATCAATCAGTATAAGTGGTGAGGCACTTGATCCTTTACCAATGGTTCCTGTTCCACGGATGTTTACGTTCATTGTTTGTCCCAACTGTCCCCCTAAATCAGGAGTCGATAGATTTAAGCCTGGAACTACACCTTGCAGGGCTTGACCGACTTGTGATACCGGACGTGATGCTAGTGCTTTGGTATCTACACTTGTAACCGCTCCGGTCAGATTTACTTTTTTCTGAGTACCGAAGCCTACTACCACTACTTCATCAAGAGTTTTTGAATCTTCACTTAACTCAATCCTGAAGGATGTTTGTGTACCATTGAGAGGAATTGACTGAGTGGTGTAACCTATGTAGGAAACAGTCAGTATACCTCCTTTGCTAACGTTTTTTAGAGAAAACTTACCTTCCATGTCCGTGATGGATCCATTGTTCGTCCCTTTTACTTGGACTGTGGCACCGATGATTGGCTCATTGAGCTTTTTGTCAATCACAGTACCCGTAATGTTCAATTGCTGTGCATATAATGTAGTAATGCCAAGCAACAACATGAATAAGATTGAAATTTTTTTCATTCGTTTCTTATTTAAAGTTATACATAAGGTTTAATTACATGGCAAATGTACAGGGATTGAGAGATTACGTAGGGGCATGTCTATATCATTCAGCATACACGTTTAATTCAATACCATGTTTTTTTTGAATCTCTTTTGTATGTTTAGGCTTTATTTCGTTCTTTTGCAATAAATTGATTATTAATATGAAGAAGCTAAATCTCTTTTTATTGGTTTTGTTTATATGTAATTGTCCGGTCGTTTCTGGTTATGCTTTTTTTGATAGAGATATTCGTCTGTTAACCATGCAGGATGGGCTGGCGGATAATACTATTACATCTATCTACAAAGATCGGGATGGCTTTATGTGGTTTGGTACTAATAATGGCTTGAGCCGTTATGATGGTAAATTAATAAAAAACTTCTCTTCTTCACCAGCGTATATGTATGTTTCCGAAATTGTAGAGATGTCAGATCGATATTTGGGAGTTATCGCTGGAAATACTTTATATTGTTTTGCTCGGTCGCTGGAGAAATTTATACCGATCGTCCATGCAACGGATTATAGTTCTGTACATGTCTCTCACTTATTACCTCTAGATAATAACTCTTTTTGGGGACTGTCAGGGAATAAATTATATCTATATACACAGGAAGAAGTTAAAAATGAGAAAGGAGAGGTTGTTCAGATTAAATTGAAATGTGAGAAACAGTATAAAGATTTGATTGATTCTGGTGATAATTTCTGTGCAATGTGTTATACTGATAATCATGAAATGTTATGTTTGGTTACACAGCAAGGAAATTTGCTATTGTTTCAGCCTGAATCTTCGGAGAAATCTAAAAAGATATCTTTGTGGAAAAATAAAACTTGGGATGCAACTTCGGTATTATATGATAAAGGAGTGGTATGGGTTTCTACTATTGGACACGGTATTCTGCGTTATTACGTTTCTTCTGGGTATATAGACAGAATTACTTATAAGGAAAATAATAAAGAAAACAGTCTATCCCATACAGATGTTTTTCAAGTTATTCCAATTAATAATAATCGTTATCTTGCAGTGACTTGGAGTGGGTATACTTTATTATTTCAGGATAAGAATGATCCGAAAAGAATGATGACAGAAATATACTATAATACAGCTTCACAACTTCACCGCAACTTAGAAACAAGAATGATTTCAGCGTATTACGACCCCAGTGGGATTGTTTGGATAGGTACTAATGGGGGAGGAGTGATTTATTCTGATCTCCGGTCACAATTTTATAACCAATTTCATCAAGAGAGGCATAATGAAATTTGTGGTATAGTCATGGATAATAGAAAATATGTTTGGATGGCTACGTTTCATCAAGGGATTATGAAAAGTGAGCAACCTTTTGAACCAGGAAGACGAATGAATTTTACTAGGGTTGGTACTCCGGATATTCAAAGTAAAAATACAGTTCTTTGTGCCATTAATGATAATAGAGGTTCACTTTGGTTTGGAAATAGGGATGGAACATTAACTTCATATAATGAGGCAACAAAACAATTTCGATTACATTTTTTACAAGATAGAGGTAAAGTGAATACTGTGTCAATTTGGGCATTATATTGGGATACTAATCGAAATTTATGGGTAGGTACTAATGATGGAGTTTGGAAATTGAATATAGATTCTGGATTTTGCATAAAAATCCCTATTGAGATTTTGTTTAAGGACCCTACTCCTATTTGTATACGAGCTATTGCCGGCACGAAGGACGGAACTATATGGTTAGGTACAAGTAATGCAGGAGTTTGCAAATTGAAAATTGATTCTAGAGGAGAGATGTCTTTAGAGACAGGCTATGAGAAGAAAGCGAATATCAAAAATAATTCGGTTCGTTCTTTGTTAGTATCTTCTGATGGTAATGTATATGTAGGTTATATGGATGGTTTCGCTATTCTTTCACCTAAAAAGGATGCAATACGTGAGTATTATACAACTAGAAATGGATTATGTAGTAATTTTATAGGATGTCTGGTTGAAGATAACCGAGGACATATTTGGTTGGGAAGTAATTCGGGAGTCTCTCGTTACAGTAGGCATCAGCACCTTTTTTATAATTATTATATAAGTGGAAGCAATCGTTCGGCATTACTTGCTGATAATACACTATTTTTTGGCAATAATAAATCGCTCACTTATTTTGATCCGGATGACGTGGATGGTCATTTGGATGAAGATCAGGTTCTTATTACTGGACTTGAGGTAGATGGTCGTCCTGTAGGGATTGGGGATAAAATAAATGGGCAGACTGTATTGGCAGAAGGCATTTCATATACTAGTTCGATTACTTTGAGTAATGAAAATCGTGACTTTGTTTTATCTTTTAATAATCTTTCTTATGCAGAGGAACAACAGAAGTACAATTACCGCTTATTACCATATCAGACGCATTGGTTGGTTTCTAACGATGGAGAGAAGGCTACTTATATGAACTTACCCGAAGGGGATTATACATTTGAAGTGAAGAATATTTATCCTGACGGGAAAGATGGAAAGGTTACATCACTCCAAATACATATTCTACCGCATTGGAGTCGTACATTGCCTTTCCGATTATTTATTTTACTGTTATTGGCCGGTGGTGTGGCTTATTTGATTCGTCTTGTCAAACATCGTCAGATGCGTATGGAACGTGAAATGCGCATGGAACATGAACTTCTGTCAGTAAACTTAGAGCGTGAGAAAGAGCGACAAATCCGGATGGAGCGTGAGAACTTTTTTACAAGTGCGGCACATGAACTACGTACGCCGCTAACCTTGATTCTTGCCCCATTACAGGAATTATTGGAACACATAAAGGCATCCGATCCACTGTATAGCAAGCTATATACCATGTATAAAAACAGCTCCTCGCTACATACACTGGTCGATCAGTTGCTCTATGTACAAAAAATAGAGGCCGGGATGGTGAAACTGCGTTTGTCAGAAGCGGATATTGTGGAGCTAGTGAGAGAAGTAGCAGAGTCTTTTCGCCAAATGGCAGGGATAAAAGGATGTACATTTCAGGTAAGACTTCCGGAAGATCCTGTTTTCCTATGGATAGATACGGAGAAAATAACTTCGTCGGTCGGAAATCTACTATCTAATGCTTTTAAATACACTTCTCCCAATGGAGAGGTATTGCTCACTCTTACCCGTATGGAACAGGATGGAAAGCCTTTTTGCCAGATAACAGTATCGGATACGGGTGAGGGAATACCGGATGAGTTTCAGAAGCGCATTTTTGACTCTTTCATTACGGGTGATAATTCACCGGCTTTCTCTACCAAAGTAGGCATTGGACTGCGGATTGTGAAAAATACGATGGATCTGCATCATGGACAGGTCATTCTTGATAGTGAGCCGGGAAAAGGTTCTACATTCGTATTATTGATACCGGAAGGTAAATCTCACTTTACCGGTGATTTATATGAAATAGTAGATTATCGCGGGCATGAAACGGAACCGCAGTTTCAACCTCTATCTGTACAGGAAAAATTGGAAGAAGGAGTTCCGGTCACAAAGAAAACATTGCTGATTGTTGAAGATAATGTAGATGTCCGTCAGTATATTCGCTCTTTGTTTGTGACAAAATACACGGTACTTGAAGCGGCTGATGGTGAGGAAGGGGTCCGGATTGCTACCAATGAGATACCCGATCTGATTATCTCGGATGTAATGATGCCGGTTAAAGATGGGTTTGCCTGTTGCCGGGAGATACGTGAACGGCAAGAGACCGCTCATATTCCTATCCTGATGTTGACGGCCAAGGCAGAAGATGCAGATGTATTGCAAGGATCTTATAGTGGGGCGGATGACTATATGATGAAGCCTTTCAATCCGGAAGTATTGAAAGCAAAGGTAGAGAACCTGATTCTTCAGCGCGAACGTCTGAAACGCATTTATACCAAAGCATTGATGTTGAAACGAGAATCGGTTGAAGATGAAGAGGCGGATGACGAATTTATACAAAAACTCATTCACGTGGTTGAGAAGAATCTGTCTAATGAGAACTTCAACGTTAAGATGTTGGCCGAACAACTTCACATGAGCCAGCCTACTTTATACCGGAAGGTAAAGCAACGCAGTGAGTTATCTGTGGTCGATATGATCCGGAGTGTGCGGGTGAGTAAGGCTGCTTCGTTGATTATGGAGAATCGTTACTCCATTCAGGAGATTTCCGAAAAAGTAGGATTCAGTGATGCCCGGACATTAAGGAAGCACTTTACGGAACAATTTGGTGTGCCCCCTTCAAAATATATGGAGAATAAATGAATAAATTTGAAGGAAAGAAAACTCATCACAGATTAACAGACTACACTATGAGAAGATCGGCCGGATTGATAATCTGCACATTGTAGGTTACTGTAATCTGTTGATCTGTGTTGAGAAAGACTTTCGACTTCATTCCTAAAAGTTAATCCTTCTTTTAAGTTGGCCTTTAATTCAGGATAATGGGTTTATATTTAGGAACTAATGCCTTCATAACGATCCATCCAATCAGGTAGGCTACCGAGCAGATACAAAAGATAACGAAATAACCAGCCGGTTTCCCGACAAAGCCCATAAATACCATTTGAGTTTTGTCGGCGTGTACAAACAGCTCGCCGGCTGAATACTGGAGAATCATAGAACCTACTCCTCCTGCCATACCGCCAATACCGGTGATGCTGGCAATGGCGCTTTTAGGAAACATATCGCCTACGGTAGAAAAAATATTAGCCGACCATGATTGGTGGGCAGCTCCCCCGATACCGATCATAATAACCGGAAACCAGGGAGAGATGGTTCCTAATGGCTGGGCAAGTAATACCAACAGAGGAAAGAATGCAAAGATCAGCATAGCTCTCATACGTGCGGCATACGGGTTTAGCCCGGTTTTATGAATGATGATCGTAGGGAGTTTCCCTCCATAGATCGATAACATTGTTATAGCGTAAAGTGTAAAGATCAATGCTCTTCCCAATCCTTCGGAGGTTTTGATGTCGAACTGGGTATTCAGGTAAGAAGGTGCCCAAAAAAGGAAGAACCACCACACTCCATCCGTCATAAACTTACCGAATGCAAATGCCCAGGTTTGTCTGTAGGTGAAACATTGCCGGAAAGTCATACTTTTCTTTTCCTCGTTCTCTTTTACAGTTGCTGTGTAGGTTTCATGTTTGTCTTGCTCGATATATTCGAGTTCGGCTGAGTTTACAAATTTGTTTTTAGAGGGAGCTGTGTACATGAATACCCAAAATCCCATCCACACGAAGCCAAGAGCACCGATGATGACGAATGCCATTTCCCATCCCCAGGCTTTAGCCAGTAATGGAATGCTGAGAGGGGCAATCAGGGCACCGATAGAAGCTCCGGCATTAAAAATGGAAGTAGCGTAAGCCCGGTCTTTTTTCGGGAAATATTCGGCGGTAACTTTAATGGCAGCCGGAAAATTGCCGGCTTCACCGAGTGCTAAAATACAGCGTGCGACTAAAAAACAATACATGCTTATGGTGGCAAGTACCACTACTACATCACCGGTAGCAGCGATTAGTTCGGCTGCGCTATGCATTCCTACATATTCTTCGGTTATAATTCCACA
>ERZ837380.3225-NODE-3225-length-15561-cov-14.926738_pt1 | contig 15561 bp, 13 predicted proteins | sample MGYA00519685_ERZ837380 | MGnify/ENA primary metagenome ERZ837380 (study PRJEB31850, sample SAMEA3708817) | human gut metagenome | biome: human gut; feature: human-associated habitat; material: faeces | place: China | collected 2014 ...
CCTTCGGTTGTCAGCCTCCTGCCAGCTTGCGGTAGGCGTTCAGCACCTGATAGGCCGGGATGCTGCTGCCGGGGGCAAATTTGCCGTTCAGGTGGCGCTTCATCAGGCCCTGCTCCACGCACCACTGGGCTGCCTTAGCGGTATCCGGGTCTGCCACGTCTGCAAAGGCCGGGGCCTCGGCAGGCTCGGGACGGCCTGCAGTGTTCCACAGCAGCAGCGCGGTCTGGGCGCGGTTCTCGGGTGCAGCCACGCCTTCCGGCAGCAGGGCTTGCAGCTTCTGGCCGGAAACATAATTGTACACGCCGTAGCCCACAACGCCAGCCGCCACTGCGCCTGCCGCTGCCACGATGACGACCGCACCGCCGCCGTCACCGCCGCCGGTAGAGCCGCCGGGGGTGGTGCCGCCCGGGGTATCGCCGCCGGTGGAGCCGCCGGGGGTGCCGCCCGGGGTCAGACTGCGGACATAGCCGCAGACGTTGCAGGTGGTGTCCTTGTCGTCATCGTAGACATGGGCTTCGGTGTCCTGCACCGTATGGCAGATGGGACACTCCATCCAGTGACTGTGCTCGTCGTGGGTCATTTCCATCTTGTGGTCGTGCTCAAATCCGCCCGGAGTCAGCGACACCGAATAATGCTTTATTGCGCAATATTCCGTATCATCGTTCTGGGTCCAGCTGAGCTCTGTTTCCCGTCCGTTCACTGTACAGACGGTTTCCTCGCTAAACTTATATCCGGGTTTTGCGTACAGACCCACCTGAAGGGTGTACCGTTTGCCCGGCCTGAAGGAGCCGGTGATCGGCTTGCCGCCTACACCATCGCCCTCGACCCAGTAGATCTTGGCGTCACAAACGTCTGCTCCGTTGTCCAGAATAACAACAGTCTCGTCCGGCATTTTGCCATTTTTGGGGGTGTTTACACGGAGATTCACCTGCTTGATTCTGGTAATGGTCAGCACCTGCAGACTGAATACGCTGGTCAGTCCATTGCCGCAATCGTAGGTGTAAGTTACCTGCGTTGCACCCGGGTTCACCTTCAGGGTGTTGCCCTCCACAGTGCCGCCAACCCATTCACTGGTCTTAGTTACGTCAAACTCAGCAGGGAGGGTACTCAAGTCAAACGTACGTTCGGTCTCATCAATGGTAATGGGGTACTTGTTTCCAGTGCACTTGAGGTTTTCTTGCGTTAGCTTGGTGTTTCTGCTTAGGTTCAAAGATGTCAGCTGGTTATCGGAGCAATTCAGCTTCTTCAAGTTGCGAAAATTCGAAATGCCCTTCAGGCTGGTAATTTCCATACCGCTGACATCGATCGCAGTGACAAATTTCCATTCGTCTGGATCCAGAATTCCATTCGGTTTTCCATCCGGTCCGTTGTCTCCGTTATCAAACGTCGTTCTGATATATTCCAGGAACGTTTTGTCCGGAAAGTTTTCGCTGTTCAGGGGAACCCAGATATCGACGTAATCGTCCGCAAAGGCGCTGAAGGGCAAAAAGGTGAATACCATGGCCAGCGTCAAAAGGGCACTGACAAGGCGCGTTCGGGTTGAGAATCGCTGTTTCATGGGGTGCTCCTTTCTGTTGTAAAAAATATTTTTTTCAGGGCCCCATTCGGGAGAAGCGTCAGCTTCCCCCGAAAAAAGGGTACCCTTTTTCAAAAAGTGGTCATTGCCCGGCAGGGGGCAAAATGATCCTTCGGTTGTCAGCCTCCTGCCAGCTTGCGGTAGGCGTTCAGCACCTGATAGGCCGGGATGCTGCTGCCGGGGGCAAATTTGCCGTTCAGGTGGCGCTTCATCAGGCCCTGCTCCACGCACCACTGGGCTGCCTTAGCGGTATCCGGGTCTGCCACGTCTGCAAAGGCCGGGGCCTCGGCAGGCTCGGGACGGCCTGCAGTGTTCCACAGCAGCAGCGCGGTCTGGGCGCGGTTCTCGGGTGCAGCCACGCCTTCCGGCAGCAGGGCTTGCAGCTTCTGGCCGGAAACATAATTGTACACGCCGTAGCCTACAACGCCAGCCGCCACTGCGCCTGCCGCCGCCACGATGACGACCGCACCGCCGCCGTCACCGCCGCCAGTAGAGCCGCCACCCGGGGAGCCGCCACCCGTTTCACCACCCGTGGGGCCGCCGGGGGTGCTGCCGCCAGTAGAGCCGCCGCCAGTTTCACCACCAGTAGAGCCGCCCGGGGTATCGCCGCCGGAGGGAGGCGTTACCGGGGGCACGATACCGGCATTGGGGTCATCGGTCTCGGTAACATTCAGGGTAAAGGGTTTGTAGATTTCTCCAACGCAGCGGTACTCGTAGGTCACCTTTCCGCCGCCTTCTTGCACCGTCAGGGTGCCGTCAGCGTTTTTGGTGGCACCCTTCAGGTTTCTGACCCGGCTTATATCAAAGTTTCCGGGCAGGATGCTGGGGTCTAAGATACGGGTCTTTTTGTAGACCTCAACCTTATATTTGTTGCTGCCGGTGAAGATTACCGTAAGATTTGTGCAGTTGTCTGCCTGCAGCGATGTGATCTTATTGGAGACGAAATACAGCTCGGTCAGTTTGGTGTTCTGGCTCACATCCAGCTCTGTCAGCCGGTTATAGCCGCAATCCAGATACGTCAATTCCGTATTCTTGCTCACATCCAGCTCCGTCAGCCGGTTATAGCTGCACTTCAGATACGTCAATTCCGTATTCTTGCTCACATCCAGACTGGTCAGCCGGTTGTGGCCGCAATTCAGCTTCTGCAATGCTGGATTCTGACTTACATCCAGACTGGTCAGTTGGTTTTCAAAACAAGCCAGCTCCTGCAATGCCGTATTTTGACTTACATCCAGACTGGTCAGCTGGTTTTCCCAACAAACCAGTTCCTGCAACACCGTATTCTTGCTCACATCCAGTTTCGTCAGCCGGTTATGGCTGCAGTTCAATACCTTCAGGTTTGGAAAAAACTGAAGGCCAGACAGGTTACTGATGTACTTATTCTCGACATCGATCTCAGTGACTGCGTACCGCTCTGCCGGTGTCAGAACACCGTTACCATCTTTGTCAAACTGTTTGAGGAGATATTCCCGGAATGTTTTGTCCGGGACATTAGCATCAGTGATATAGACGGGGCCGTAACTATCCGTAGCCGCAAAGGCGCTGAAGGGCAAAAAAGTGAACACCATTGCCAGCGTCAACAAGGCGCTGACAAGGCGCGTTCGTTTTGAGAATCGCTGTTTCACGGGGTGCTCCTTTCTGTTGTAAAAATTTTTTCAGGGCCCCATTCGGGAGAAGCGTCAGCTTCCCCCGAAAAAAGGGCACCCTTTTTCAAAAAGTGGTCATTGCCCGGCAGGGGCAGAATGAGCCTTCGGTTGTCAGCCTCCTGCCAGCTTGCGGTAGGCGTTCAGCACCTGATAGGCCGGGATGCTGCTGCCGGGGGCAAATTTGCCGTTCAGGTGGCGCTTCATCAGGCCCTGCTCCACGCACCACTGGGCTGCCTTAGCGGTATCCGGGTCTGCCACGTCTGCAAAGGCCGGGGCCTCGGCAGGCTCGGGACGGCCTGCAGTGTTCCACAGCAGCAGCGCGGTCTGGGCGCGGTTCTCGGGTGCAGCCACGCCTTCCGGCAGCAGGGCTTGCAGCTTCTGGCCGGAAACATAATTGTACACGCCGTAGCCCACAACGCCAGCCGCCACTGCGCCTGCCGCTGCCACGATGACGACCGCACCGCCGCCGTCACCGCCGCCGGTAGAGCCGCCGGGGGTGGTGCCGCCCGGGGTATCGCCGCCGGTGGAGCCGCCGGGGGTGCCGCCCGGGGTCAGACTGCGGACATAGCCGCAGACGTTGCAGGTGGTGTCCTTGTCGTCATCGTAGACATGGGCTTCGGTGTCCTGCACCGTATGGCAGATGGGACACTCCATCCAGTGACTGTGCTCGTCGTGGGTCATTTCCATCTTGTGGTCGTGCTCAAATCCGCCCGGAGTCAGCGACACCGAATAATGCTTTATTGCGCAATATTCCGTATCATCGTTCTGGGTCCAGCTGAGCTCTGTTTCCCGTCCGTTCACTGTACAGACGGTTTCCTCGCTAAACTTATATCCGGGTTTTGCGTACAGACCCACCTGAAGGGTGTACCGTTTGCCCGGCCTGAAGGAGCCGGTGATCGGCTTGCCGCCTACACCATCGCCCTCGACCCAGTAGATCTTGGCGTCACAAACGTCTGCTCCGTTGTCCAGAATAACAACAGTCTCGTCCGGCATTTTGCCATTTTTGGGGGTGTTTACACGGAGATTCACCTGCTTGATTCTGGTAATGGTCAGCACCTGCAGACTGAATACGCTGGTCAGTCCATTGCCGCAATCGTAGGTGTAAGTTACCTGCGTTGCACCCGGGTTCACCTTCAGGGTGTTGCCCTCCACAGTGCCGCCAACCCATTCACTGGTCTTAGTTACGTCAAACTCAGCAGGGAGGGTACTCAAGTCAAACGTACGTTCGGTCTCATCAATGGTAATGGGGTACTTGTTTCCAGTGCACTTGAGGTTTTCTTGCGTTAGCTTGGTGTTTCTGCTTAGGTTCAAAGATGTCAGCTGGTTATCGGAGCAATTCAGCTTCTTCAAGTTGCGAAAATTCGAAATGCCCTTCAGGCTGGTAATTTCCATACCGCTGACATCGATCGCAGTGACAAATTTCCATTCGTCTGGATCCAGAATTCCATTCGGTTTTCCATCCGGTCCGTTGTCTCCGTTATCAAACGTCGTTCTGATATATTCCAGGAACGTTTTGTCCGGAAAGTTTTCGCTGTTCAGGGGAACCCAGATATCGACGTAATCGTCCGCAAAGGCGCTGAAGGGCAAAAAGGTGAATACCATGGCCAGCGTCAAAAGGGCACTGACAAGGCGCGTTCGGGTTGAGAATCGCTGTTTCATGGGGTGCTCCTTTCTGTTGTAAAAAATATTTTTTTCAGGGCCCCATTCGGGAGAAGCGTCAGCTTCCCCCGAAAAAAGGGTACCCTTTTTCAAAAAGTGGTCATTGCCCGGCAGGGGGCAAAATGATCCTTCGGTTGTCAGCCTCCTGCCAGCTTGCGGTAGGCGTTCAGCACCTGATAGGCCGGGATGCTGCTGCCGGGGGCAAATTTGCCGTTCAGGTGGCGCTTCATCAGGCCCTGCTCCACGCACCACTGGGCTGCCTTAGCGGTATCCGGGTCTGCCACGTCTGCAAAGGCCGGGGCCTCGGCAGGCTCGGGACGGCCTGCAGTGTTCCACAGCAGCAGCGCGGTCTGGGCGCGGTTCTCGGGTGCAGCCACGCCTTCCGGCAGCAGGGCTTGCAGCTTCTGGCCGGAAACATAATTGTACACGCCGTAGCCTACAACGCCAGCCGCCACTGCGCCTGCCGCCGCCACGATGACGACCGCACCGCCGCCGTCACCGCCGCCGGAGGGAGGCGTCACCGGGGGTTCCGGAGGCGTTACCGGGGGTTCCGGAGGCGTTACCGTGCCGTCCGGGACGACCTTCACGTTCAGGGTAAAGTCTCTGCTGAGGCCCTTGCCGCAATCGTAGGTGTAGGTCACCTGGGTCGCGTTTTTGTCCACCGTCAGGGTGCTGCCGCTCACAGCGCCGCCGCTCCAGTTGGTGGCCTTGGTCACGTCAAATTTGCCGGGGAGGGTGCTCAGGTCAAAGGTGCGGGAGGTCTCTTCAACATTGATGTCGATTTGGTTGCCGGCTGCGTACAGTGTCGATACAACCGTTGGGCTCAGATCCAAGCTGGTCAGGCAGTTTTCCATCACTTGCAGGTTTTCCAACGCGTGGTTCTGGCTCAGATCCAAGCTGGTCAGCTGGTTTCTGGTGCAAGACAGCCACACCAATGCTGGATTCTTGCTCACATCCAGGCTGGTCAGCTGGTTTCCGTAGCAACGCAGTTCCTTCAATTGGGTATTCTGGCTCACATCCAGGCTGGTCAGCTGGTTTCTGTAGCAAGACAGCTTCTGCAATGCTATATTCTCGCTCACATCCAGACTGGTCAGCTGGTTTTCGGAGCAATTCAAATACTTCAATGCTTTATTCTGGCTCACATCAAGACTGGTCAGCTGGTTATTGTCGCAATACAGCTCCTCCAAGTTGGGGAAGAACTCAATGCCCTTCAGGTTCGTGATTTTTTGTCCGTTGTATCCGCCTGAGACATCGATCTTCTTGACAGCTTTCCGTTCCGCCGGTATCAGCCTATTATCGGGCTTTTTGTCAAACTTCGTTTTGATATATTCCCGGAACGCTTTATCCGGGAAATTTTGTTCGGACAGTTCGATGGTGCTATCATCCGTCACCCCCTCTGCCGCAAAGGCGCTGAAGGGCAGGAAGGTAAATACCATGGCCAGCGTCAGCAGAGCACTGACAAGGCGCGTTCGTTTTGTGAATCGTTGTTTCATGGGGTGCTCCTTTCTGTTATGGGTTGTATTGTTGCAGGGCGTTTTTTTGGGCGGGGGCGGTGAGGGCATCCAGAGCGCTCATCACGTCCCGGTAGTTTGGGGGAAACCTGTTTTCCCCGTGGGCTTCGATGCGGGTGCCGTCGGCAAGGACGGCTTCCAGCCGGAAGCTGCTGCCGTCCAGCACGTTGGGGTCATGGCTGGAGAAGCCTGCCCAGCCGCCCACGCCGTGCTCTTCCAGAATGGCCTTGGCCTGTTCCAGAAGCTCCGGCCCGGCCTGCTCTTGGTACACTTCTTCGTGGTACAGCTCCAGCTCCACCCGGGTGCCCTCGGGGGTGCGGGTGAGGCAGGTGCGGGAGATGGGCTGGATATAGCTGCCCTGCTCCCAGAACTCCAACGTTTCAAGGTCAGCCAGCGCCGGGGCGGAGGCCGCAGGCTCCGGGGGTGTTGGGGCGGGGCGGCTGGGGCTGCGGCTGAGCAGTGCCGCCCCCACCGCCAGCCCCAGCAGCACCAGCGAGAAAGTGCGCATGGGTCGTCTCCTCCTTTCTGTGCGCATGGGTCAGTCTCCTTCACTTGCCGTGGGGGGCAGAATGGTCATCCGGCCGTCCACCACTGCGTCCAGCATCTCGTGCTCCCGGAAATACTCCATCAGAATATCCTGACAGGAGGTTGCCACGCTGCGGGGCTTCTGGAGCTTGCAAAGGGTGTCGTAGGAGATGTTGAAAAAGCTTTCGATGTTTTTAAAGTGGTAGTTCTGCAAGCCCACGGTGAACAGGGCGTCATCGCCGATCTCCTTGCCCACCTCCCTGCCGCAGTAGGTAAAGTAATCAAAATCGCCCTTGCGGCGGTCGTACCGCAGGCGCAGGGTGGAGGGCAGCTGGTAGAACTCCGTATGACCGGTGTAGGCTTCCTCCCGCAGCATGTAATGGAGCATCTGGCGCAGCTGCTGGCCGGTCACCTTGAACATGAATACGCCGTCATCGTAGGGGAAGCCCTCGATAAGGTCGCCGTAGGTAACGATGGGGCCCAGCTTTTCGGCCCGGATGCTGCCGGAGCCGATCAGCATCACATCCACCCCAAGGCTGCGGGTAAAGATATCGGCAAACAGGTTGCCCAGCTCGGTCTCCTGCGTGCGCTGGGGGTGGGTAAGCTCCCGGCGGAAGCGCCCTACGATGTGGCTGTACTTTTCGTCCACCTGACTGGTGAAGCGGTGCAGCACCTGCTCCATGGCTGGGCTGCGGGGGCAGGTCTCGGCGCAGATGGGCACGGTGCGCCATGTGTAGGAATCGATGCAGTTGTTGTCGGTGTCCACCACGATGTCAAAGCGCCCGATCTGGTCGGTGCCGGTGCCCGCCTGCGCAATGACCACGCCGTTTTCCTCCACCGCGTGCTCCGGCAGGGTGTGGCTGTGCCCGCCGATGATCAGATCCACTCCCCACGCCGGGTCCAGCTGGCGCGCCAGATGGCGGTCCTCCTCAAAGCCGATGTGGGTCAGCAGCACGGTAAAATCAATATCGATGCTGTTGTGGGCGTTGCAGATCTTGCCCACCTCGGCGGCAGCTGCGGCGGTGTCCACAAAGGAGCCTACCAGAGATTCGGATTTGGTCTGGTTGATCACGTCCTGCGTGATGATACCGATGAACAGGATGTTCATGCCGTCCATCCGCAGGATCTTGTAGGGGGTGAACAGCCGTGTGGGGGTGTTTTTGATGTAGAGGTTTGCGTTGATGATGGGAAAGCGCGCGCATTTTTCGATGAACAGCAGATGTGCGATGCCGTAGTCCACCTCGTGGTTGCCAATGGTGACCACGTCCGGGGCAAGGGCGTTCATGATCTCGATGGTGGAAAGCCCCTTGTATTCGGAATCAATGACCGAGCCCCGGAACATATCACCTGCAATGACGTAGATGGTGTTGGGCTGTTCTGCCCGCACCTTTTCGATGTAGCCGGACAGCATGGAAACGCCGCCCACCAGTTTTTCGTCCACCTGCTCTGCCAGAAAGTCTCCGTGCAGATCATTGGAGTGGAGGATGGTGATCGTTTTGGTGTGTTTCATGGTGCATTCCTCCCGGTGTGGGTCGGCGGCGGTGGTCACCCCATGGCCTCCTGCCGTGCAAAGTAGACCGTGTTGACAAGGCTCAGATAGCTCTCCTGACCGTCCAGATAGAACTTCAGGGCAAGGGTGTCCTCGTCCTCCAGCGTGACGGCGTAGCGGGAGCCGTCCTCCCCGGTAAAGGTGGCGTACCACTCCTGATTGGAGCGGAAGGGTACCTCCGGGGTGCCCTCCTGATAGAACAGGTCGGCTTCCTCCACGTTCAGCTCCGGGTAGGGGGTGATGTAGCTGGCGGTGAAGGGCAGCTGGCTGCCCTCGGTGTCGGCATCGGTGGGCAAAAAGCACATCCGGTCGGCGTCTGCGGGGTCGGTGTCAAAATAGCCCTCGTCGGTGTCGCGGCCGGTCTCCAGCCAGTTGCCTTCCAGCGACCATGGGCTGGTGTCGGTCTCCCAGTCGTCCCCTTCCGGGTAGATGGTAAAATCGCACACGCCCTCGGCTTCCACCACATGGCCGTTCTCGCCGGAAAGGAAGGGGCTGAACACCAGCTCTTCGCCGGTGCTGGGGTACAGCTCCACCTCGGTGTTGGGGGCGATATCGCTGATGTTGCACAGCAGCAGGATGGGCTGGCCGTCCTCGCTGTAATAGAGCTGTTTACCGCGCTGGAGCGGGTTTTCGGCATCGTCTGTCAGGCTCGTCTCGTAGACGAACAGGGTGGCATCCGGGTCCTGCGGGAAGATGCAGTACAAATCGCACCCGCCATCCGGTGCCACGACCCAGTGATCCTGCGGGATGTCATAGACGAAGCTCCACAGCTGGCGTAAGTCCGGCTGGCTGTCCAGCACCTTCTGCACATCGGTGGTCACCTCGTAGGAGCCGCCCAGATACAGCACACAGACGCGGTATTCGTCCTCCCCTGCCAGAAGGCGCATGTAGGTCACGTCCTCCGGCTCGGTGTACTCCTGTTTGGCGGAGGACGATGCGATCATGTTGTCTCCGTCCAGCATTTTTTCGGGCTTGGAGCTGGACGCGCTGCTGCCTTTGGACGACCCGCCGCAGCCTGCAAGGCCGATGGTCAGCGCCAGCAGGGCTGCCAAAAGTTTGATCTTTTTCATAGGTTCTCCTTTCTCATGCCCTGCCGGGGCGCACCTCAGGGGGCAGCGCCGGGCGTTGGGTGTTGGGAAAAATCGTCTACGCCCTCCACCGGCACAGGGCGGCTGGTCTCGGCGGAAAGCTGCGGGTTCCAGTCCAGCGGGCGTCCGGTGCTGCAATAGACCGTTACCATGGTGTCGGTGTCCTCCCTGCTGCCGTTGCACAGCAGCAGAATGGGCTGGCCACCCTGCCTGCCGTAAAGTTCCTTACCCGTCTCGTTCGGGTACTGAGGATTCTGCTTTTCATAGACAAAAAGCGTATCCTCCCTGCGCACGGCAAAGATGCAATATAGCTCCCGCCCGCCGCCCGGCGCTGCGATCCAGCGGTCTGCCGGGATGTCCGCAACGAACTGCCACGGCTGTTCCGGTAAGCTGTCCAGCACGGCGTGCACATCGGTGGTGCGCTCCGGGACGCTGCCCAGATAGAGCACCCCGGCAAGGTCTCCGTTTTCCCCGGCCAGCTGCCGCATTGCGGCAAGCTGCTCCGGCTCAGCGGAATCGGCACCGGAAGCCGCTGTGCTGCTGCCCTGCCCGGCGCTGCCGGGGGCGGGGCGGACGGGGTCGCCGTCCACCGCACCGCACCCTGCCAGACTGAAAGCCAGTGCAAGCAGTGCTGCAAAGGTTTTCATGGCTTTCATATCAGCTCCTTTTGTTTCAGGCCCACGGGTCGGCAGATTTCGGTATCCGGATACCGGTCATCAGGTATTGCTCCCACAAGAACCACTGCCCGTCGCCCTTGCGGCGCAGCTTGATGGGGCGGGGACTGTCGGCGCCGCCGCAGGGGATGAACAGCTTGCAGTAGCCCTCCTCGGTGTTGGAGGTGTGGTTGCTGCCCACCAGCAGGGTGAAGGGCTGGCGGGGGGTATAGCCGTTTTCCGGCGACGCACCCACAAAGTAGGAGAACGGGATATAGCTCTTGCCGTCCCGGAAGCGGTCGTTCAGGAAGGAGATCTCCTGCCCGTTCAGCGGGCGGGGGCCCCGCAGCCAGTTGAGCATCTCCAGCCCGATGTTTTTATCGGCACCGTAGGCGCACAGCGCGCAGACGGTGAGGGCTGCGGTCTTAAAGGGGGTGTCCAGACTGGCCTCCGGCAGTGCCTGCATCTGGGCAAGGCTTTCCGGCAGAGCCTGAAAGGTAAAGGTGACGGTCTGGTTGCCGGAAACATTTGCGGCGGCCTGCTTCATCTTATCAAAAAGTCCCATGAAAATACTCCTTTCTGTTTCAGCTGTGAGGGTTCAGCTCCGGTTCGGGTCATGGCGGGGCACGGTCCGCCTGCGGACGATCTTCTGGTTCAGATCCAGACTGAGGTTTACAAAATAACCGTTTTCAAAATACCATGCAAGGTCTTTAGTGTCCATGCCAACGCTGTTGCACAGCCACCGCAGGGGTACCTCCGGCCCGGAGTGGCTCTCCACCTTGCGGGCGATGGTTCTTGCATGGTAGCGGCGTTTTTCGTTGCGTGCGAACGGAACAAGGGGCACTGCGCCCACCACGATCCAGAACACATAGCCTCCGATGTGGGAATAGTCCTTATCCTGCAAACTCAGGCAGAGGGTATACAGCCCACCAAAGGAGCAGAACACGCAGAAGGCAAGCCCTGCGTTCCGCAGCCATTTGAGGACACGGGGAATCTCGCCGCGGGCTTTTTCCGAAAGATAAGGGTTCATAAACATACTCCTTTCAGAACGAGCCGCCTCCACCGCCGTGGGTGGTGCCGCTGGAAGAGGTGTGGGTGGAGCTGCCGCCGGAATCGCTGGAGCTGGACTCCTTCGGCCGCTCGGTGCGGTGCACGTCACGGTACAGGAACAGATCCCGCTGGTTGGTCAGCTTCATGCTGCCCTCCCGCACATAGCTGGCGGCATTCTCCTGAAACGCCACGCTGCGCAGCTGGCTTTTCATCACATGGACGACGACCCATGCCAGCACAAGGCCGATGCCCAGCGCAAGGAACAGGTACATGAGAGACAGCGGCTCCCGGGGCAGGTTATTCACATCGTAGGGGTGGCCCGCCCGGGCAGCGTCGATGTAAGTATCCGACCATTGGACAAAGGTGCGGAAGGCACCGGCGTAGTCTCCATCGGCCATGAAGGGGGTTATCTGCTCGCCAAGGTACTGGATGCCGGCATCCGTAAAGGCGGTGATGCCGTAGCCGCAGGTGGAGATATGCCACTTGCGGTCGCCTACGCTCACCAGCAGCAGCACGCCGTCCATATCGGAGCCGTAGCCGAACTGGCAGAAGTCATACAGGTCATCAGCATAGGCCTCCATGCTGTCGTAGTCCACGCTTTCCAGCGACTCGATGGTGGCAATGACCACATCAAAGCTCTGGCGGACGCTCAGCTCCTCCAGCGAAGCCTCCAGTTCATTATCCTCGTCCTCGGTCAGAACTTCTGCGCTGTCGTTCATGCGGTAGTACAGGTCGGCAAAGCCGCCCTCCACCGCAAAGGCCGGAACAGCCAGCGCCGCCGCAAGAATCAGTGCTGCCAGCGCCGCAAAGAGGGAGTGCAGTCGGTTGGAAGTCTTTTTCATCGTTCGTCCCTCCTTTACAGGATCCGTGCCAGCCACAGCAGCCACATCACGCCGTAGGACGCGGCGGAAAGGGCAGCCGTAAGGCCCAGCATCCACTTGCGGGCAGCGCCCTTGTCCACGGGCAGGTCACCCACGAATTTTCCGGTCTGACCATTCATGGCAAACAGGTAGTTTTCGCCCCGCCAGCTGGTGCTCAGCAGCCAGACCGGGAACAGGGCGTACTTTGCCTTGCCGCCGTGCAGCTGGATGCTGCTGTTTTCCACCTTGACCGAATCGTAGCCGGTAACGGTCTGCTGGAACGTCTCCTCAGTGGAGCGGCGGATGCGCTTGTTGGCCCGCTCGATGCTGTCCTCGGCGTTCACATCGTATTTGTCCGCCACATAGCCGGCCAGATAGGCGGTCTGGAAGGGGATGGCATCCTGCATGGCAAAAGGCTCGATGGACTCCATCAAGTCGTCCTCGATCTTGGACGAGCCGTCCACCGGCACTGCGTCAAATCCCAGCGTACCGTCCCGCCGGACGGAGTAGTAGTTGGTCTCGGTATAGTCGTATTTGCTGTCCGACCAGCAGCGGGTCCGGGTAGCGGTGAACCGCAGCTGAGCGTCGGCGTCGCTGTCGAAGAGCCAGAAGGGCACATACACACCCTTGATCTCGTCGATGTGGTTCTGGCTGCGGAACACCCGGGGCAGCAGGGTCTTGCCCTTGAGATGTTCCTGCAGCTTTGCCTTGGCGGCCTTTTTGTCCAGCTTGAAGGGGATGATGAGGTCGGGCCGCAGGGCCCCGGCAAACTGCCCGGTGAGGACGATGGGGTTGCCGCAGAAGGGGCAGGCGGACGCCGCCATGGTGTCATCGCCCACGATCTCGCCGCCGCAGCTCTTGCAGCTGTAAGTATGCAGACCGGAGGTCTCTCCTTCTGCCCAGCTGCCGCCGGGGGTGGCCCACTCCATCTCGCTGGGCTTTTCGTCCTTCAGTTCCTCATCATAGCCCTTGAGCGTATCCACGTCGAACTCGGTGTCGCAGTAGGGGCATTTCATCTTCTGGGTGGCGCTGTCAAATTGGATGGCGCCATCGCAGCAGGGGCACTTATATTCCAGCATTCCTGCCATAGCGTTTCCTCCTGTTGTTTCAAAGGGGGCCGGGGGCTCTTCCCCGGCCCCGCTGTTTTTGCGTCAGTCTTGCCGCCAAAGCGGTCGGCTCAGAAGTCCGTGGTGATGCGGAACACCACCGGTTCGTCCGGCTCCTTGGCGGTCTTGCCGTAGTGGCCCACTGCAAGGAAAGCGTTTTCTTCCAGCGGCAGGAAAACATCAAAGGTGCAGAAGTCGCCGCACAGCTGGCACAGGGTCTCGCGCTCGCCCACAGGCAGGGATTTTTCCAGGAAGGTGCCGTCCGGCCCGTACAGCTCCCACATATAGCCCGTGTCCAGCAGATAGCCGTTGGGGCGCTTCATCATCACGGCGTTAAAGCTGCCCACCGGCTGCGAGCTGCGGGCCAGCTCATTGCCGTCCAGATCAAAGGCAGCAAAGTAATCATCGCCGTTGGATTCCAGCTCGCCCACCGTCAGCAGCTCGTCCCCGCTGAGGTTCAGGGAGGATATGCTGTAGAAGGGGCCCATCTCGTTATCGCCCTCCAGCGTCAGCTCGGTGTACTCGCCGTCCTGCACCAGCACCGGCGCGGAGTTGGTCCGGTAGAGCACGGTCAGATCCCGGTCCTTGGAGGAATAGCAGCGGCCCCAGTAGTCCAGTGCGTCGCCGGGCTCCTCCGGGTCGCTGCTGTTCAGATCGTAGCAGTAGACATCAAAGGTTTCCAGGACATACAGGATGCCATTGCGGTCGATGCTGAGGGCGTCGCTGCCGTCAATGTTGTACTCTTCCACCGGGGTCAGCCGGTCGTCCTTGATGGCATACTCGAAGATCTTGGCAGACTGCTCTTCATTGTCCTCGTTGTAGAAGCTGAAGAAGTAATTGCCCCGGTAGCTGTCCGCTTTGATCAAATGATAGGCACCGCATACCTCGCGGCGGACGTCAAAGGGAATGTACTGTGCCTTGAAGGTGTAGTCGCCGATGGTCAGTTCCCCGGTCTGGAACTGGGTCACAGGGGGCCCTGCAGGGGCGGCTTTGTCCTCTGCAGCTTCCGGCTGTGCCGAAGCGGACGGGGCACTGCTGCTGGAAGCCTGTGCACTGGAAACGCTGGAAGCGCTAGAAGCGCTGGCAGCACCGGAGCCGCCGCAGGCGGTCAATCCGAGGGCGGCGGTGGCAAGGCCCATGGCCTTGAGGAAATCTCTGCGCTGGATCTTTTTCATATTCGTTCCTCCTTTTTCAGTCACTGCACCTTTGCAAAAGCTTCATCGGCCCGGCGGCTGTACAATGCCATGCCGCCGGTCTGGGCATCGTTTGCCAGATTGATGTTCTCCACAAAGCGGGCCTTCTCCTCCTCGGAGAGCTGCCCGCCCTTCATGGCGGCGGATGCCACGGCACCCATGGCACTGATCATGCCCACCTGGCCCTTCAGCTCCCGCTCTTCTGCCTTGGACATCCGGCGGCCAAACAGGCTCGTCTCGTTGTCGTGGACCCCGAAGATGTGGTCCAGATGCTGCCGTGCGATGTGGGCATAGCCGATCTCCCGCTGGTCCCGCTTGCTGAAGCAGATGACCAGCTCCTGCTTGATGTAGGGGTGGGGATGCATGCCCCGCTGGGTCTGGGCCTCGGTGATGCTGCGGGGCTGCACCAGCTTCAGCTTCAGGCCGCCGCCGTTGAGGGTGGGTTTCTGGCCCGGCTCCTTGGCGGGGGTCTCGTCCAGATACTCCTCATAGCTGGCGATCTGGTCGTAGCGGATCAGCTCCGGCATCTTGCCCCGTCCGCCGGTGCGATCGTCGATGTACAGCATTCCAAGCTCATCGCAGAACACCAGCCCCATCTGCGACGGGGTGGAGGGGTATGCGTTGACCCGGAACTCGGTCTTGTCGAACACCTCGTCGAACACCCGCTTCATCCGGGCCATATACTCCATGTGCTCCTTGGCCTCGTCCAGCGTCAGCTCGCTGAGCCGGATATATTTGGAGCACTTGTTGCCGCAGTCATCGCAGAGGAACTGTCCGTCCCGCAGCTTGGAGCGGTGCAGGGTGCCGCACTCCTTGCCGCAGACGGCGCAGTTCTGTTTTGCGAACAGGTTGGAAAAGAATCCCATCATGGTATGCTCCTTTCATTGCTCTGTATTTGTCAGATCAGGTCTGGTCGCTGTCGTCAAAGGGGTCGCCGCACTCCGGGCAGAACTTGGGCGGGTGAGCGGGGTCTGCCGGTTCCCAGCCGCACTTGTCGCACTTATACTTGGGGGTACCAGCAGGCTTGGGTTTGCCGCACTCGGAGCAGAACTTGCCCTTGTTCACCGCGCCGCAGCTGCAAGTCCAGCCCTCTGCTGCCGCCGGGCGGGGCTTGCCGCACTCCGGGCAGAATTTGCCGGTGACGG
>ERZ837380.3231-NODE-3231-length-15548-cov-6.450784_pt1 | contig 15548 bp, 20 predicted proteins | sample MGYA00519685_ERZ837380 | MGnify/ENA primary metagenome ERZ837380 (study PRJEB31850, sample SAMEA3708817) | human gut metagenome | biome: human gut; feature: human-associated habitat; material: faeces | place: China | collected 2014 ...
TTGGATATGAGGAAGGCAGAGCCTCGAAAATCTCCCTGCGGCGGAATGGCAAAACGGTGTTCAATTTCGACCGGGGCATGGATATTCCGCCGGAGGATGAGGAAACCGAAACTGCACTGGCAATCCTGCTGAAACAGTACAACTGATTCTTCCAAAACCAAATCCCACAAACCGGAGCCGAAAGGCTCTGGCGGTCGTACCGGAAAAATTTCTATTGGTGTATCTTACACAAGAAACCGTAGAAATTTCGGCGTTTTTTCTGTTCATTTAGCCGCTTGCTATCCTTGCTTTTGTATGGTAACATGGTTACAATGGGGATGGAATCTGGATTACAAAACAGCCCCCTTGAGGGCGTTAAAATAAATGATACAGACTTGCTTTTTGGCAGGTCTTTTTTGTTAGGAGGTGATGGCGTGGCAAAATTCAAACCGACTCGTTTTATGGCGGAGGATTCCAAGTATAACAAAAAGGCGGCAGACTATGCCGTCTCTTTTATTGAATGCCTCAGCCACACCAAAGGCACCTGGGCTGGAAAGAAATTTGAATTGCTGGACTGGCAGGAACAAATTATCCGTGACCTGTTTGGAATCTTAAAACCGAACGGCTATCGGCAATTCAACACGGCTTACATTGAGATTCCGAAGAAAAATGGCAAATCAGAACTTGCCGCTGCGGTTGCCCTGCTGCTCACCTGTGGTGATGGCGAAGAACGTGCCGAAGTCTACGGCTGTGCTGCCGACCGCCAACAGGCTGCCATAGTGTTTGATGTGGCTGCCGACATGGTGCAAATGTGCCCTGCCCTTTCCAAGCGAGTGAAAATCCTGACCTCACAAAAGCGTATCGTGTACATCCCGACCAATAGTTTCTATCAGGTGCTTTCGGCAGAAGCCTATTCCAAGCACGGTTTCAACATCCACGGGGTTGTGTTTGATGAACTGCATACGCAACCCAATCGGAAATTGTTCGATGTTATGACCAAAGGCTCCGGTGATGCGAGAATGCAGCCTTTGTATTTCTTGATCACCACAGCCGGAACGGACACAAATTCAATCTGCTATGAGGTACACCAAAAGGCGAAAGACATTCTGGAAGGCAGAAAACATGACCCTACTTTCTATCCAGTGATTTATGGTGCAGATGAATCGGAGGACTGGACAGACCCAAAGGTCTGGAAGAAGGCAAATCCGTCACTGGATAAAACTATTGGTATGGATAAGGTGGTGGCTGCGTGTAATTCTGCAAAGGAAACTCCCGGTGAAGAAAATGCTTTTCGACAACTGCGTTTGAATCAGTGGGTAAAACAGGCAGTGCGTTGGATGCCGATGGAGAAGTGGGACAAATGCAAGGTGGCTTTTGATGAAGAGATGCTTGCAGGTCGTATCTGCTACGGTGGGCTTGACCTTTCCAGTACAACAGATATTACAGCTTTTGTTTTGGCATTTCCTCCAACTGAAGACGATGAACATTATTATATTTTGCCCTATTTCTGGTTGCCGGAGGAAACACTGCCCCTCAGAGTAAGACGTGACCATGTTCCATATGATGTATGGGAACGGCAAGGCTACCTGAAAACGACTGAGGGAAATGTGGTTCACTACGGTTTTATCGAAAACTTCATCGATGAACTGGGACAGAAGTTTCACATCAAAGAAATTGCATTTGACCGCTGGGGTGCAGTGCAGATGTCGCAAAATCTGGAGGGGCTTGGTTTCACGATGGTACAATTCGGGCAGGGTTACAAAGATATGTCACCGCCGACTAAGGAATTGATGAAGCTGACTCTGGAACAGACGCTCGTACACAACGGGCATCCTGTTTTGAGGTGGATGATGGATAATATTTTTATTCGCCGTGACCCTGCCGGAAACATCAAGCCGGACAAAGAAAAATCCACAGAGAAAATTGACGGTGCGGTTGCCATGATTATGGCTCTTGACCGTGCAATTCGCTGTGGATGTGTTTCTGATGAGTCGGTTTATGATTTGAGGGAGATGCTGATTTTATGAATCGTATTGATTTCTGGTTAAGTATATGCTATTATATTAGTGGGTGATTATAGTGGCAAATCGTACTCCTACACACGTTATCGAGACAAAATCAAGAGATAAGATAAGAACAATAATTGATAATTATCAGAATGGAGATGCATTATTCCGTGAGATAAGTGAAAGGGATTACGGCATAGATGCCGTACTTGAACTTTTTCATGAAGGTAACCCTACTGGAAAATTCGCATTATTACAATTGAAAGCAACTGAAAAAACTATAGTTCCAAATAAAGATAATACTTTTATATCCGTACCTGGTATTACTCTTGCCAATGCCAATTATGCACTTCAAAATAATATTCCTGTAATTCTTATCTACACTTCAATTACAAAGAATACTGCTTTTTACTATTCTTCACTACAAGATTTAATTACTGAAGAAATAGTTCAGAAGATAAATAACAATTTATCCAATAAAACAACGGTTCGAATTCCTATAGAAAACTGTATTCTTGATAATATACAACCACTAATAAACCTTATTGAGGAATTTTATATATAATGGGAGTTATATTATGAATATTGATAATCTTGTTAATGAGCTTACTCCAATAAAAGGAGATTTCAATGATTTGAGTAAATTTGATTTTCCAGGTGTATACATAATTTATGATGGAAATGACGAAATAGTATACATAGGAAGTGCTTATACAAGGAATATTTCAGAAAGATTAAAACAGTATATATCAAAATCTAAATCAGGAAACACTTTAGCTAATGATATTTGTAAACTGGATTTTAAGGTGGAAAAAACTGATGCTATTAGTAATGAGCAACGTGAAAAAGCATTAAAGAAAATACGAAAGTTCAAAATACTTGCCATTAGGCATAATGATTTAGAGTATAATTTGATTCAACAATATAAACCTAAATATAATTTGAATGGTAAAACAGCAACAAAAAAATAATAAATGTTTAAGCACTTGCATTTGCAGGTGCTTTTTTGTACACTGAAGGAGTGTGACTTTCATGGGAATTTTCAGCGGACTATTCAAGTCCAGAGATAAGCCTACCAACAGCTACGACAGTCCATCATACACATACTTTTTTGGCAGAAGCAATGCAGGAAAAAGAGTCACCGACAGAACAGCCCTACAGCATATTGCGGTTTATGCCTGTGTGCGTGTGCTGTCGGAAGCAATTGCACAGCTGCCACTTCATGTATACAAATACAACGATAAGGGAAAAGAGCGAGTGCCACAGCACCCGCTTTACTTTTTGCTCCACGATCAGCCAAATCCAGAAATGACATCCTTCGTATTCCGAGAAACCCTGATGTCCCATCTGCTGATTTATGGCAATGCCTATGCACAGATCATCCGAAACGGCAGAGGTGATGTTATCGGACTGTATCCTTTGATGCCTGACAAGATGAAGGTTGACCGTGATGAGAAAAACCGCCTGATATACATTTACAGCCGTTACGATGAGGCAAATCCAAATTTGAAAGAACAAGGTGACATCGTTCTTTATGCTGATGAAGTTCTCCATATTCCGGGTCTTGGATATGATGGTCTGGTGGGATATTCGCCGATTGCACTTGCGAAAAATGCGATCGGCATTTCTATCGCCTGTGAAGAATATGGAGCATCGTTTTTTGGAAATGGTGCTTCACCAAGTGGCGTGTTAGAACACCCTGGAGTAATCAAAAATCCAGAACGTGTGCGTGATGCTTGGCAGAGGGCTTACGGTGGCAGAAATGCCCATAAGGTCGCAGTTTTGGAGGAGGGCATGAAGTTCACACCCATTGCAATTCCGAATAATGAAGCACAGTTTCTGGAAACCAGAAAGTTTCAGATCGAGGAGATTGCAAGAATGTACCGTGTACCGCTCCATATGATTGGCGACCTTGACCACGCAACATTCAGTAACGTAGAGCATTTATCCCTTGATTTCGTGAAATACAGCCTTGACCCTTGGATTGTTCGATGGGAGCAGTCCTTACAGAAAGCACTTCTTTCTGATTCTGAAAAAGGACAGTATTTCGTGAAGTTCAATGTGGACGGACTACTGCGTGGTGATTATGCTTCCAGAATGCAGGGATATGCCACCGCAAGACAAAATGGCTGGATGTCGGCAAATGACATCCGAGAACTTGAAGATATGAATATGCTTTCAGACGAAGAGGGTGGAAACCTGTATCTCGTAAATGGCAGCTTTACAAAACTCGCTGATGCAGGAGCATTTGCAAATCCAAAAAAGGAGGAGAAAACCAAATGAAGAAATTTTGGAACTTTATCCAAAACGAAGATACATCAGAAACAGAGCTTCTGTTTAACGGTCCTATCTCTGAAGATACCTGGTGGGGCGATGAGGTGACACCTGCTTTGTTTCGTGATGAACTATCAAAAGTCAGCGGAAACTTGACAGTCTGGCTGAACTCGCCGGGCGGCGATGTGTTCGCTGCAAGTCAGATTTATTCTATGCTGAAAAATCACAAAGGCAAGGTTACCGTGAAAATTGATGGTATTGCTGCATCAGCTGCGTCTGTTGTGGCAATGGCAGGCGATGAAACTTTGATTGCACCGACTGCTCTAATGATGATTCATGACCCCAGCACTTGTGCTATGGGCAACAAGGCAGATATGGAAAAGGCTATCATCTTGCTTGATGAGGTAAAAGAAAGCATCATCAACGCCTACGAAACCAAGTCCCATCTCAGCCGAAACAAGATCGCAAAACTGATGTCCGATGAAACATGGCTCAATGCAAAAAAGGCTCATGAGATGGGATTTGTGGACGGGATTCTGTTTGCAGATAATAAAAAATCCATTCCCGAAAATGGAGATGAACCGGATAAGAAAGAACCTGATGAGGAGAAAACTGAAAAAGAAGATTCTTTGACCGCAATGACTTATTCCAAATCGAAGAATCTATCTGCATTCTTATCCAAAGTATCTGCATCAGCAGAATTCGTTACAGGTACACCGATTGACCAGCTTGAAAAAAGGCTGGCACTTTTGAAATATTGATTGGAGGAATTGATTATGGCTATGACAATTCAGGAACTGAGAGAAAAGAGAAAGAAGGCTTGGGACACTGCCCGTGATTTTCTTGATAGCAAGCGAAATGCAAACGGCGTGCTCAGCGAGGAAGATTCCAAGACCTATGATGCAATGGAACAGACCATTGTCGATCTTGGCAAGGAAATTCAGCGTCTGGAACGACAGGCTGAAATCGAAGCGGAAATGAACAAGGCAACTTCCACTCCTGTTCTCGGAAAACCCGCAACTCCGACTGTTTCTGAAAAGACAGGTACAGCGAGCGACACTTACAAGAAAGCTTTCTGGAACAGCGTCAAAAACCGCAACTGGATTGATGTACACAACGACTTGCAGGTTGGTACAGACGCAGAGGGTGGCTATCTTGTGCCGGATGAGTTTGAACGAAAACTGGTGGAAGCGTTGGAAGAAGAGAGCATTTTCCGCCAGATGGCAACGGTCATCAAAACTTCCAACGGCGACCGCAAGATTCCAATTGTGACTTCCAAGGGGGAGGCTGTCTGGATGGACGAAGAACAGCAGTATTCTCTTTCTGATGATACGTTCGGACAGGCATCGCTTTCTGCATATAAGCTGGGAACAGCAATCAAAATTTCTGAGGAACTTCTCAATGACAGCGTATTTGACCTGCCGTCCTACATTGCAAAAGAGTTTGCACGCCGTATTGGTGCGAAGGAAGAAGAAGCATTCTTCGTTGGTGACGGCAAGGGAAAACCGACCGGCATTTTCAACGCAACAGGCGGTGCAGAAGACGGCACTTCCACCACAGGTACAAGCATTACATTTGATGATGTCATGGAACTCTTCTATTCTCTGAGAAGTCCGTATCGTAAAAAGGCAGTGTGGGTGCTCAATGATTCCACAGTGAAGGCACTTCGCAAGTTAAAGGACAACACAGGTAACTATATCTGGAATCCGTCTGTGCAGGCAGGTGTTCCGGATACCATTCTCAATCGCCCTTACAAGACATCCAGCTATGTGCCGGAAATCAAGGCTGGCAACAAGTGCATGGCATTCGGCGACTTTAGTTATTATTGGGTGGCTGACAGACAGGGACGTTCTTTCAAGAGACTGAATGAACTCTTTGCTATGACAGGTCAGGTTGGTTTCCTTGCTTCGCAGCGTTTGGACGGCAAGTTGATTCTTCCGGAAGCAATCAAGACACTTACCATCAAGAAAGCGTGATGCTATGATTACGCTGAAAGAGGCGAAAAACTATCTGAGAGTGGATTATGAGGAGGACGATAGTCTGATTCAGAATCTGCTTTCTACAGCAAAAAATCTGGTAATGGACGTTGGTAGGTTAGATGATGAAAATTTTACAAAAAATGAGGATATCGTGCGGACAGCGATGCTTTTCGCACTTGGGTATCTTTATGAAAACAGAAGTAATCCTGATTACAAAAAGCTGACCTTAAATCTTCGTTCAATTCTGTTTGCACAGCGAGAGGGTGTGATGTAATGGAAATCGGAACTTTGAATCAAAGAATTACCATTCTGGAACACAGGACTGTTATTGATGAGATTGGAAATCACATCACCAAGTGGGAAGAAACATTTTCTCTGTGGGCAAAGGTAACTGTGAAAACAGCAAGTGAAACCACCGATGCAGGAGTTACCAAAGAGGTACAAAAGCTTGAATTTCTTGTCCGTCAAAGTCCTGCATCGATGAACATCAACAGTACCAATTTCCGTATTCTTTTTAGGAATAACATTTACAATGTCACCGGAATTACTCCTTTATACGACCACAACAACTACATGAAAATCGATGGTGGAATACGAAAGGCAGGTGCTTCCGATGACTACAGTTGATGCAATGGATGATGAGATTATGAAAGGTCTGACGGAATATGCAGACCTTGCAGATACGTCAATGAAAAAAGCAGTCAGAAAGACTGCAAAGTCTGTAAAAGATGAAATATCTGCAAATGCTCCAAAGCGAACGGGTGCGTATTCAAAAAGCTGGACTGCCAAAAAGACAAAGGAAAACAGCCATTCTCTTGAAATGACTGTCCACAGTAAGAATCGTTATCAACTGGCACATTTATTGGAGAAAGGCCATGCCAAGCGTGGCGGTGGTCGTGTATCCGGCAAGCCGCACATTGCTCCTGCAGAAGAAAACGGTGTGCAGTTGTTAGAACATTTGATCGTGGAGGCGTTGTCATGACTTACGAACAAATCAATGAGATGATGCAGGAGATGGGGCTGCCTTTCGCCTACCATCATTTTGCCGAAGGCGAAAGTCCTGAACCGCCTTTTCTGCTGTTTTTATCCCCCGGAGAAAATACATTTTCGGCGGATAACTCCATGTATTTCAGCTTTAAAATGCTGGATATTGAACTCTATACAGATGTGAAGAATCCTGAACTGGAAAAGCAAGTTGAACAGGTTCTGAAACGTCATAAAATCTATTACACAAAATCGGAAGTATGGATAGAGTCCGAAAAACTCTATGAAGTACTGTATGAAACGGAGGTATAACCAATGGCGAACAAGAAAAACAAGGTTAAATTCGGTTTGCAGAATGTCTACTGGGCAAAAATCAATGAATGGGGTGAAGATCCTGACGGCAACAAAACTGTCCCTGCATACGGTCCGTCAAAACATCTCCCCGGTGCTGTATCGCTTTCTATTGAAGCAAACGGCGAGGCAGAAAATTTTTATGCGGACAATGGCGTTTATTATGTCATCAACAACAATGCAGGATATACAGGTGACCTTGAAATTGCTCTTATTACGACAGAATTTGCAACTGAGATCTTAGGCGAAATTTTGGATAACAACGGCGTTCTGGTGGAAAAGAATGATACGGAACTTGCTCAGTTTGCACTGATGTTTGAGTTCTTAGGCGATAAGCATCATATTCGACACGTGATGTATTGCTGTTCTGCTTCTCGACCTGCAACGGAATCTGCAACAACAGAGGAAAGCACGGAAGTCAAGACGGAAAAGCTGTCGCTGAAGGCTACCCCTTTGCCGACAGGTCTTGTGAAATCCAAGACAACAGAAAGTACTACAGAAGCGGTTTACAACAACTGGTTCAAGATGCCGTATAACCCTGATACGGTCGTGAAATCTTCCGCCAAAACATCTTAAGGAGGTAAAGCATGGCTATTAAAAAGAATATTACAATCGATGGTATTGAAGTTCCTTTCAAGGCAAGTGCGGCAGTTCCACGTTTGTATCGTCTGAAATTCAGACGTGATATTTATAAGGACTTTGCATCACTGAAAACTGAAGTCACTGAGGGCGATGAAAACAAAAGCGAAATCGGAATTGAAAGTCTTGAAGTCTTTGAAAATATCGCATATATCATGGCAAAACACGCTGATTCCAATGTTCCCGACAACCCTGATGATTTTTTGGAACAGTTCAACACATTCAGCATTTATGAAATTCTTCCTCAGCTTATTGAATTGTGGGGACTGAACACAGCAACGCAAGTAGAATCTAAAAAAAACATCGCCAGACTGACCGCCCGATGACAACCCCTCTTTTTCTCCTGAGATGCAAACAGCTCGGTCTTTCTATGACCGAGCTGGATTTGCTTACGATTGGATTAATAAACGACATGTTCACGGAACGTGAGAATGATGAATATTCAGGGTGGAATGAGGTCGCTGGACAGGCGGATTTTGATGCGTTTTGAATCAACAAATGTGTGCTTGTAACCAAGCTAATAACTGTTCAGAAGATATTTCTCCGGCAGCTACACCAAGAATCAACCGTGTTAATTCTTCACCTTCATAATCAACATCAATTCCATTTAACATTAGAAAAATAAGCATTACATGAGTTCCGATTCTCTTGTTTCCATCAACAAATGCGTGATTTTTAATTAAACTGTATCCTAACTGTGCTGCCTTATCCATTATTGTAGGATACTATTCTATTCCTGCAAATGTTTGAAACGGAGCATTCAAAGCCGATTCCAGTAAACCTTCATCACGTATTTCAGGTGAACCTCCTGACTGAGCAATGACATCTCTATGAAGCAGTATAACTTGTTGTTTTGTCAGACGAATCATTTCGCAAGCTCCTTATATACAGCAGCATTTCGTTTTAATAACTTTTTGGAAATTTCAAGAACATCTTCATCAGATGCAGTTTCATCTGTTTCGGTATCATCAAATACCCGTATTTCATAGCGTGGCTTATTGTTCTTAAAGATGATTGCTGTTCCATATTGGTCAACCGTTCTGGCAACCATAGAAAAATTCTGGTTTGCTTCGGTCATAGAAAAAATTGTGTTTGTATCAATGTTCATACGAACACCCCCTTTTTATTTATTATATCATAAAGTTAGGATAAATTCAACCTATTTTTCAAAAAAAGTGAGGTGAAACCACAGTGGCAAACAGAATCAAAGGCATCACCGTTGAGATCGGCGGTGATACGACCAAGCTGTCCAAAGCATTAGAGGGTGTAAACAAGAACATAAAAAAACACCCAGTCACAGCTAAAAGACGTAGAAAAACTCCTGAAACTTGACCCGAAGAACACAGAACTACTTTCACAGAAACAGAAACTTCTCGCTGACAGCATTTCTGCTACAAAAGATAAACTTGCAACGCTGAAAACTGCCGCAGAACAGGCAAATACTGCTCTTGCAAATGGCGACATCACACAACAGCAGTATGATGCATTGCAGCGTGAAATTGTCGAAACAGAAAATGAACTGAAACGTTTGGAATCAGAAGCCAAAAATGCAAATTCTGAACTTGCTAAAATCGGTGAGGCAGGACAAGTCCTCCAGAATGCAGGCGATAAAATTTCAGGTGCAGGTGAAAAACTTCTGCCTGTTACAGCAGGTGTGACGGCTCTTGGAACTGCTGCTGTGAAAACCGCCTCTGACTTTGATTCTGCAATGTCAAAGGTTGCTGCTGTATCCGGTGCAACGGGTGATGATTTACAGGCTTTGCGTGATAAAGCACGTAAAATGGGTGCAAAAACAAAGTTTTCAGCGTCAGAAGCTGCTGAAGCGATGAACTATATGGCGATGGCAGGTTGGAAAACAAATGATATGCTGTCAGGTATTGACGGCATTATGAACCTTGCTGCTGCATCAGGCGAAGATCTTGCCACAACATCGGATATTGTCACAGATGCACTCACTGCATTTGGACTGACAGCACAGGATAGCGGTCATTTTGCTGATGTGCTTGCGGCTGCAAGTTCTAACGCAAATACAAATGTATCTATGCTTGGTGAATCGTTCAAATACTGTGCTCCTATCGCAGGTGCATTGGGATTTTCATGTGAAGATACAGCTGAGGCACTTGGTCTTATGGCAAACGCAGGTATCAAGTCTACACAATCCGGTACTTCTATGCGTTCCATTATGACCGCACTTTCGGGAGAAGTCAAATTCTGCTCTGAATCCTTTGGAAAAATGGAAATTGCAACTACCAATTCAGACGGCTCTATGCGTAGTCTTTCTGATATTTTAGCGGATTGCAGAGTGGCGTTCGACCAGATGTCCGAATCCGAAAAAGCGAGTGCCGCAGAAACTCTTGTGGGCAAAAATGCCATGTCGGGATTTCTTGCTCTGATGAATGCTGCTCCTGCGGATATCGATAAATTGTCAGGTGCAATTGCAAACTGTGACGGAACATCTTTACAAATGGCGGAAACCATGCAGGACAATCTTGCAGGACAGCTTACCATTCTGAAGTCACAGCTTGAAGAACTGGCTATCTCTTTTGGAGAAATTCTGATGCCTGTTATTCGTGACATCATCACCAAAATACAGGGATTTGTGGACAAGCTAAATGCCCTTGACCCTGCAACCAAACAAACCATTCTCAAAATTGGATTGATGGCTGCGGCTTTAGGTCCGCTTTTGATTGTGGTGGGCAAAACAATTTCTTCTATCGGAAGTATGATGACATTCATTTCAAAAATTCCGACAATGATTGCAGGTGCTAAGACTGCATTTTCAACGCTTGGTGCGGCAATCGGCGGTATTTCTGCTCCTGTAGTGGCTGTCGTTGCGATTATTGCTGTACTTATTGCAGCATTTGTAAATCTATGGAATACCAATGAGGACTTCAAAAACAGTATTCTTTCCATCTGGGAACAGATAAAGTCTACCTTTGAACGTCTGACATCAGGCATTGTTGACCGAATCAACGCTCTCGGATTTGATTTTGAGAGTTTTGGTGAACTGCTGAAAGCGATGTGGAATGGATTATGCAGTGTGCTTGCTCCTGTGTTTGAGGGCGTATTTCAGCATATTTCGGATATTTTCACCTTTGTGACGGATACCATTCTGAGCGTGCTTGATGTATTTATCGGTTTGTTTTCGGGAAACTGGGAACAGTGCTGGAGAGGTATCAAGGGCATTTTTACAGGTATCTGGGATTTTGTAGTCAACCAGTTCAGCAATATAATGAACACGCTGAGAGGTGTAGCAGATGTATTTCTCGGTTGGTTCGGAACATCATGGAATGAAGTGTGGACATCAATTAAGGACTTCTTTGTTGGAATATGGGACAGCATCTGTTCCGCTTTTCAAGCTGTTGCTGACTTTTTCACAAACATCTGGAATGCAATCTCCACGTTCTTTACAACGATAGCGACTGCGATCTATACCACAGCAGTCACGATTTTCACTTCTGTATATGACTTCTTCGCAGAAATTCTGACCAGTATTCACGACTTTTTTGCCAACATTTTCAATGCAATATGGATGGTTATTTCAACTGTCTGCACCGCTATTTATGATACGATTTCAAGTATCTGGAATGCAATTTACAGCTTTATTTCTCCGCTTTTGGAAGCGTTCAAATATCTGTTTGAAACCATTTTTCAGGCAATCCATATCATTATCAGCAATGTAATGGATTGGATCTTGGAAAAGATACAGACTATATGGAATGCAATTATTGCATTTCTCACGCCTCTGCTTGATGGAATTAAAATGTTTTTTGAAACAATATGGAATGCTATTTATACAGCAATTTCAACGACATTAAGCACTATTTCAAGCGTTGTTACATCGGTCTGGAACGCAATTTCAAGTTTCATTTCAAGCATAATGAACACCATAAGCTCTGTCATTTCAAGTGTATGGAATGCGATCAGCGGTGCTGTTTCAAGCGTGGTAAATGCTATCCGAAGCACAGTATCTTCCGTCTGGAGTAGTATTTCTTCCACAATTTCATCGGTGATGAATACCATTCATTCAACTGTGACAAGCATCTGGAATAACGTGAAATCTTCAATCGGTTCTATTATCAGCGGTATTTACACCACGATTAAGGGCGGTTTTGACAATGCTGTCAATTACGTCAAAGGGCTTGTATCGGATGCGTGGAACTGGGGACGAGATATTGTTTCCAACATCATTGACGGTCTGAGAAGTATGATCGGCAGTCTTGCTGACAGTGTATCAAACATCGCCGATACGATTCGCAGTTATCTGCACTTTTCTGTTCCTGATGTAGGTCCACTGACAGACTTTGAAAGCTGGATGCCTGACTTCATGAACGGCTTGGCGGACGGTATCAACAAAAGCAAAAAGGTCGTAGCAAAGGCAGTTTCAGGTGTTGCGGATACAATGAGAGTAACGCTCAATTCTGATCTCAACTACAACCTTGACGGTATGACAGGTGCGATTATGAACGGCAGTTCTGAAAGTTCTGTTGTCAATAATTACTATAATAATGACAACAGCCGCACAGTGAATCAGACCAACAATAGTCCGAAGTCACTGTCACGGCTGGAGATTTACAGGCAGACGCGGAATGCGGTGGATATTTAAAAGTTAGTGCAGAAATTGAAATCCCATAATAACAACACCAAGCACCACAAGAATAATACCTGTAGCACGATTTAATGTTTTTGGCTTTGCCTTATTTGCAAATACTGCCGCAATTCTTGCCCATATCAGCGTAAACACAATGCACAATACCCATGTCAGAATATTCGGTGTTCCACCAATTTTAAAATGCGATATAGCACCCGTCAATGCGGTAAAAGTCATAATAAATACACTTGTGCCTACAGCAGTTTTTAATTCATATCCCATAACGCTGGTCAGAATCAGAAGCATCATCATTCCGCCACCTGCACCAACAAATCCGCAAATAAAGCCAATAATAATTCCACAGATAATGGACTGTATAGCACGTTTTTTCGCTGATGTTTCCGCCATAGATTCTTTAGTGTTCATAACAGGACGAACAATAAATTTTATTCCAAGCAGAAACGTCATAAATACCGAGAAACCGCCCATTGTTGCGGATGGCAGAAGACTTGCCACATAGCTTCCGACAACTGTAAAAACAAGCACACTTGCCATCATAATTAATCCGTTTTTAATGTCCAGATTCTTATTTTTATGATAAGTATAAGCGGAAACTGCACTTGCCAACACATCAGAAGAAAGTGCAATGCCGACTGCCATATAAGGGTCAATGCCTAAAAAAGTAATCAACATCGGACTGATAACGGCGGCAGCACTCATTCCTGCAAATCCTGTTCCAAGTCCTGCACCCATACCTGCAAAAAATGTAACCAGAATAGTCATTATTGTTTCCATTATTCTTTTTCCTCCAAAATTTCATCTGAGTTTTTACTGATAACCTGCATAACTTCTTCAAAAGCTTTCCTCATATTATCATCAATATGGACAAACAGCTTTTCAAAAAACATTTTTTGCAATTGCTGACCTCGTTCTATGATTGGTTTGGCTTTCTTCGTACACTGTAATTCTGTTTTACGCCTGTCACCTTCTACAGCCTGTCTTGTCAAATAGCCTTCCTGAACCAGACGTTCAACATTTACCGATACCAGATTTGCTTTGATATGGCGTATCTCTACAATATCTCTTGCATTTTTGTATTTCGGATTATTTCCAAGAAACATCAGAATATCAAATGCAGTTTGCGACAAACCCAGTTCTTTACAAAGGGGCTTACACACTTTACTGTATGCAAGTGAAATTTTTCTGGGAATTTCAATACTGAAGTTCATATTTCCTCCTTAAATTCTTTTTTGAATAGTTCAATTTTGAAGTATTATATCATATTATTATCTTTTTGTCAATGAAAAGCAGGTGAAACTTTGTTCTACACTTTAATTCTTGAAAACGAAACAGGTCAGAAAATTGATCTATCCAAAACAGCAAGCCGATATATGTTCTCCAAAATCAAAGGGCTTGATCCTCCGACAGGAACAGTCAGCACATCAAATTATGCAGGAATGAATGGCTCATATCTGAACAACGCCTTCATTGAAAAGCGAAACGTGGTCATTCCCTTTGAAATGCGTGGATTTGATGTGGAACTTCGCAGACATGAACTATATCGTGTGGTCAAGCCGTCCCGTTACATCAAGATATACTACTCCACAAAAAATATCTCCGTTTACGCCGAGGGTATCGTGGAAACCTGTGAAATGGAGAACTTTGAAAAGCTGACTAATGGGCAGATCTCCATTCTCTGCCCCGATATTTACTGGTATTCCACCGAAACGCAGACAGCGGAATATTCTCGTGTCAGAGGTGCATTTCATTTTGTCTGCCCTGACAATGATGACCCTTTTCCCATCGGTGTCTATAACACGCAGGATATGATGACTATCAACAACAGCGGTGATGAGGTTGGTTTTACTCTTGAAATCAGCGGCGGACCTGCGAAAAATCCGACCATTTACAACGCTCTGACGGACGAATATATGCAGATTTCAGGCGATATTCAAAAAGGCGATGTGATTACCATAACTACCAAAACAGGCAATAAAACCGTTCTTCTGGAGCGTGAGGGCGTTGTGACAAACATCATCAACCGGCTTGTATCCGGTTCAACATGGCTGAATCTGAAAGCAGGCGAAAATAAATTCTACGTCCGTGCATCAGATGGGCTGAACAACATCAAAGTTCGCCTGATACACCGAAATGCGTACTTAGGAGTGTGAGAAATGCAGATTGAAATTTACAATATGATTCCTGTTGGCGAAAATATCTCCATATCACTTGAGGCTGTCTGCGACAGTTTTTCTTCGCTTTTGTGGGATATTGAATACTACAAATGTGGAGAATTTGAGGTGTATATTGCCGCAAGTCCCCGAAATATCGAGATTTTTCAGACAGGCAGAATTGTCGGGCGTGATGACGATAAGGAGCATTTCGGACTGATTGAATCCGTGGAACTGGAAACCGATGCAGAGGACGGCGACTATCTCATCGTCAAGGGCAGATTTTTAATGTGCCTGCTTGAAAGAAGAATTATCTATCCAACACTAAATTTTACAACAATGACAACATACGGAATAATCATTCAGAAAGCTGTAGGAAGCAACGCTTTAGCAAGCGGAAACAGGCTGATTCCGGGCTTGAAGCTGGGAGAAATTCAAGGTGCTTGCTGGTCGCAGACCACAAAATTACAGGTCAGCTATGAAAATCTGATGGAATGGATATACACCATTTGTGAGAAGATCGGCGGAACAGCAAACATTCGTCTAAGTAAGATTGCAGAGGAACAGTACGAAA
>ERZ837380.3242-NODE-3242-length-15504-cov-4.084666_pt1 | contig 15504 bp, 16 predicted proteins | sample MGYA00519685_ERZ837380 | MGnify/ENA primary metagenome ERZ837380 (study PRJEB31850, sample SAMEA3708817) | human gut metagenome | biome: human gut; feature: human-associated habitat; material: faeces | place: China | collected 2014 ...
ATTAGAACAAATATCTGATGATGAATATAAAATTATTGCAAATTTTGATATATATAAAATCAATATTTTAAGAGGAAACAATTATAAATATGTATTAACAGATAAAAATTTATATAGATGTTCTAAAGAATTTACAAATACAAATTTAGAAATGCTAACATTGTTTAGAGAAAATTACGTTTCAGAAGTTATGCTTGGCAAGAAAGAAATAGGAGATTTATTTTCAATAGTTTTACCAAAGGTTAAAAATGCAATAAAAATAGAGGAAAATCTAAAAAAAGAAGTCGAAGAATACATACCAGAGAAATTAAGAGTAAAAGTATTTCTTGATTTTGATAAAAACAATTATGTAGTTGCAGATGTAAAACTATGTTATGGAGAAAATGAATTTAATCCATTAAACCAAAAAGAAGAAAAAAATTTCAAATTTCCTAGAAACATAATAGAAGAAACAAAAGCAATGAATATTTTTAGGAAAACAGGATTTATGTTTGAGCCTCAAAATTTGAGATTTATTTTACCAGATGATGAAAAAATATATAATTTCTTATCAGAAGATATAAATTTATATATGAAAAAATTTGAAGTATTAGTAACAGAAAATTTTAAAACCAAAGAAATAGTAGCGCCTAAAGTTGGTTCTTTAGGAGTAAGAGTAGAAAATAATCTATTAGAAATAGATTTGAGCAAATTAAATATAAACCCAGAAGAGTTACAAGAAATGCTTGCTAAATATAAATTAAAAAAGAAATTTTATAGGTTAAAAAATGGAGCATTTTTGCAATTACAAGATAGTGAAGAAGTAGAATTTTTAGATAAACTTATAACAGGAACAGATATTGATTATAAAGAACTAGAAAATGTAACTGTTAGATTACCAGTAAACAGAACCTTATATTTAAATCAATTATTGAAAAAAATGAAAAATACAGAAATAACAAAAGATAAACAATACAGAGAAATAGTAAACAATCTAAATAAAGATTTATTAGAAGAAGAGAATATACCACAACAATTTGAAAATATATTAAGACCATATCAAAAAACTGGATTTCAATGGTTAAAAACACTAGATAATTATAGATTTGGAGGGATACTTGCAGATGATATGGGGTTAGGAAAAACAATTCAAGTTATATCTATGCTTGTTAGTTATAAAGAAAATCAAGAAGAAAACAAAAAAACAAGTTTAGTAGTATCACCAAGTTCGCTTGCTTTAAACTGGAAAAATGAAATAGAAAAATTTGCACCAGAATTAAATATCAAAGTTATTAGTGGAAATGCAAACCAAAGGAAAGAAATAATTAACGAAATAGAAAGATATGATGTAATAGTAACATCATATGATTTATTAAAAAGAGATATAGAAATATACAAAGAAAAAAATTACACCTTTAGATTTATCATTGCAGATGAAGCTCAATATCTAAAAAATAATAATGCTAAAAATGCAAAAGCAATTAAACAAATAAAAGCAGATTCTAGATTTGCATTAACAGGAACACCAATAGAAAATTCACTTGCAGAATTATGGTCAATATTTGACTTCGTTATGCCAGGCTATTTATTTAGCTATAAAAAATTCAAATCAACCTATGAAACTGCAATAGTAAAAGACAATGATGAAGATGCAATAAAAAAATTAAAAATGCTTATAGAACCATTTGTTTTAAGAAGAACTAAAAAAGAGGTACTAACAGAGTTACCAGAAAAAACGATTACAGTATTAAAAAATGAAATGGGAGAAGAACAAAGAAAAATTTATCTATCATATTTAGTTAGAACAAAGCAAGAATTACAAGATGAAATAAACTCAAATGGTTATGAAAGAAGTCAAATAAAAATACTAGCAGCTTTAACAAGACTAAGACAAATTTGTTGTCATCCAAGTTTGTTTATTGATAATTACAATGAACCTTGCAGTAAATTAGAACAATGTATGGAAATATTAGAAGATGGAATAACAGCAGGTCACAAAATATTACTATTTTCAAGTTATACATCAATGTTTGAAATAATAGAAAAAGAATTAAAGAAAAGAAATATAAAATATTTTAAATTAACAGGGGCAACCAAAGTTGATGAAAGAGTTGATTTGGTAGATGAATTTAATCAAAATGATGAAATAAAAGTATTTTTAATTTCATTAAAAGCTGGAGGAACAGGCTTGAATTTAATAGGTGCAGATATGGTTATACATTATGACCCATGGTGGAATATATCAGCAGAAAATCAAGCAACAGACAGAGCTTATAGAATAGGACAAAAAAATAATGTACAAGTTTATAAATTAATAACAAAAGATTCTATCGAAGAAAAAATTTATGACTTGCAACAAAGAAAGGCAACTTTAACTGATAATATGTTAGATACAAAAACAACATTTATTAGCAAACTTTCAAAAGAAGATATTATGAATTTATTTGAATAAAGGAAAAATGGAAAGGGAAAAAAAGGACGTCCCCTTTTCCCTTTCTATTTAAGTAGAGGAGAATTATGAAAGATTATATAACAATAATAGGAGGAGGGCTTGCAGGAACAGAGGCAGCCTATCAAATTGCCAAAAGAGGAATAAAAGTAAAATTATATGAAATGAAACCAGTCAAATTTTCAGAAGCACATTCTAATAAAAATTTGGCAGAAATTGTGTGCAGTAACTCATTTAAATCTAATTTACTTACAAATGCATGTGGACTTTTAAAAGAAGAACTTAGAAAACTAGATTCATTATTAATAAGAATTGCTGATGAAACTAGTGTACCAGCAGGTCAAGCCTTAGCGGTAGATAGAGAAGAATTTTCTAAAAGAGTAACAGAAGAGATTGAAAAAAATCCTTTAATAGAAGTAATCCACAAAGAAGTAGAAAATGTGGAAAATGAAGATGGAATTGTTATTATAGCGACAGGTCCATTGACTTCTGAAAAGTTAGCAAAACAGATAGGAAAATTAACAGGAGAAGATAAATTATATTTTTATGATGCGGCAGCTCCAATTGTTTTAAAAGATAGCATAGATTTTAACATTGTTTTTTATGGTAATAGATATGAACAAGAAAAGAAAAAAGATGAAACTGTAGAAGAGTGGGAAGATAGACAATCTAAACAAGAAAAAAGTTATATTAATCTTCCAATGAATAAAGAAGAATATGAAAGTTTTTGGGAAGAGCTTGTAGAAGCGGAAGTTGTTACATTACATGATTTCGAGAAAAAAGAAATATTTGAAGGTTGTATGCCAATTGAAATAATGGCAAAAAGAGGAATAGATACTTTAAGATTTGGACCATTAAAACCAGTGGGATTTGATGACCCAAGATATGCTAAAAGACCATATGCAATAGTTCAATTAAGGCAAGATAATACAGATGCAACAATATATAACATTGTTGGATTCCAAACTAATTTAAAATTTGGAGAACAAAAACGAGTATTTAGTATGATACCTGGACTACAAAATGCAGAATTTGTTAAATATGGAGTAATGCATAGAAATACGTATATAAATTCAACAAAATTGTTAGATAATACATATAATTTAAAATCAAATAATAATATATATTTTGCAGGACAAATAACAGGTGTAGAAGGGTATGTTGAGTCAATTTCTTCTGGAATGCTTGCAGCACTGAATGCTATAGAAAGATTTTTTGATAGTGGTAAAAAGGTGGAGGTTTCTGAATATACTGTTATTGGAAGTTTGGCTAAATATATATCAACTCCAAATGATAAGTTTCAACCTATGAATGCTAATTTTGGTATTTTGCCTGAATTAGATGGAAAGAAGATTAGAGATAAGAAGGAGAGATATATGAAGTTAGCTGAGAGAAGTTTAGAAAATTTATAGTGAGAGGCTACTAAATAATTGTTAAAAAAGTAAATGGTGAGAAATGATATGAAATAATTGTTTTTTCGGCTCGATACATAATTTAAGAAATTCTAAATTAATTTTTTGGCACCCTTTCACTTAGTCCTCGCTGACGCTCGACGCGAACATTTTCCAAAAAATTAATTAAGATTTTCTAAAATTATTTCAATCGCACTCAAAAAAAGTATTATAGCATAGGTTAACATCAGAGCTATATCCAAACCCAATTTTTATTGAAAAAGTTTTTAAAAATATATTGACAAAAATTTTAATAAATAGTATCATAAATTTACATATGAACATATAATCATATAAACAGATAAAAGGAGAAAAAATAAATGGAAGATAATTTATTAGAATGCACTGTTATACACGAAGAAACAGTTAAAAAAATCAAACAAAAAATGCCAGAAGATGGCTATATATATGACTTAGCAGAATTATTTAAAGTATTTGCAGATTCAACAAGAATGAAAGTTATTTATGCATTATTAGAAGATGAATTATGTGTATGTGACATAGCAAATATAGTAGGAACAACTCAATCAGCAATATCACATCAATTAAGAATTTTAAAACAAGCTAAATTAGTAAAGTTCAGAAAAGAAGGAAAAGTTGTTTTCTATAGTTTAGATGATGACCATATCCACGAAATAGTTAAGAAAGGATGTGAACATATTGAAGAGTTATAAATATACACTAGAGGGGTTAGATTGTGCAAATTGTGCAAAGAAAATTGAAGATGAAATAGCAAAAACAAAAGGTTATGAAGATGTAATAGTTAATTTTTCTACTTTAAAATTAACATTCAAATCAGATAATCCAAATGTAAAAAAAGAAGTAACAAAAATTGTAAAAAAATTAGAACCAGATGTAGAAGTTCTAGATGATGGAGAGAAAAAACAAGAAAAAGAAGAACATAATGATTCAGATATAGCTAGAATTGTTATAGGAATTGCAATATATTTAATAGCATTAATTGGAAATTTTGGAACAATTATAACTAATATATTAACAATAATTTCTTTTGTAGTATTATTATACAAAACAGCAAAAAAAGCTTGGAAACAAGTTACAAAAAATAAAGTTTTAGATGAAAATACTTTGATTGTAATATCTGCAATAGGGGCATATTTTGTAGGAAAAATATCAGAAGGAATAATGGTAATTACTCTATATGAAATAGGAAAAATATTAGAATCAAAAGCAGTAAACAAAACAAGAAAATCAATATCAGATTTAATGAATATAAAACCAGAATATGCAAACTTAAAAATTAATGAAGAAATCAAAAAAGTAAATCCAGAAGAAGTAAAAATAGGCGATATTATAATGGTAAAAACAGGAGAAAAAATACCATTAGATGGAGTTGTAATAAGTGGAGATGCACAAGTTGATAATTCAGCATTAACTGGAGAAAGCAAATTAGTAAATGTTACAAAAAATAGCAAAGTATTATCAGGAAGTATAAATGTAAATGGATTAATAGAAGTAAAAGTAGAACAAACATATGAAAATGGTACAGTAAGTCAAATCTTAAATTTAGTTGAAAATGCAACAGACAAAAAAGCAAAAACAGAAACTTTTGTATCAAAAGCTGCAAAAATTTATACACCAGTAATAATAGGCTTAGCACTATTAGTAGCAATATTTATGCCACTTGTAGTAGCTAATGTAACATACAAAGAAAGTATATACAAAGCATTAATATTCTTGGTAATTTCATGCCCATGTTCAATAGCAATATCAGTTCCATTAAGTTATTTTTCAGGAATAGGTAAAGCATCTAAAAAAGGAATATTAATAAAAGGTAGTGACTACTTAGATGGAATAAAAGACATAAAAGAAATAATTTTTGATAAAACAGGAACAATAACAACAGGAAATTTCAAAGTTTCAGAAATACATTCTTTAGATGAAAAATACTCAGAAGATGAAATTTTAGAATATTTTGCAAGAGGAGAAAAACTTTCTAACCACCCAATAGCAAAATCAATTTTAAATAAATATAAAGAAAAACAAGACAAAAAAGAATTAAACGTAAATGATGTTGAAAACTTTGAAGAAGTTTCAGGAAAAGGATTAAAATACACATACAATAACAAAAATATCAAAATAGGAAATTCAAGCTTTACAGGAGCTAAAACAGAGAATATTGTAGGAACAGTATTATATCTAAACATAGATGAACAAGTAGTAGGAAGCATTGTTTTAAGTGATGAAATAAAACCAAAAACAAAAGAAACAATGGAAAGGCTACACAAACTAGGAATAAAAACAAAAATATTTACTGGAGATAAAAAAGAAATAGCAGAAAAAATAGCAAAACAAGTTGGAATTCAAGCTGTAAAAGCAGAAATGTTACCACAAGATAAATACAATGAATTAGACAAAATAATAGAACAAAGAGAAGAAAATAAAAAGGTTGCATTTGTCGGAGATGGAATAAATGATAGCCCTGTATTAGCAAGAGCAGATATAGGAATATCAATGGGAGGAATTGGTTCAAGTTCAGCAATAGAAGCATCAGATGTTGTTATAATGACAGATGAGTTAAATAAAATTGTTGATGGAATTGAAATTTCCAAAAAAACAAATAAAATAATAATTCAAAACTTAATATTTGCAATAGGTGTAAAAATATTAACATTATTATTAAGTCTATTTGGAATAGCAGATATGTGGCAAGCTGTATTTGCAGATGTTGGTACAACTTTGATAACAATATTTAATACACTTAGAATATTAAAATAAATAAAAACGGCACATTGCTTCAAACCAAGCAAATATGCCGTCTTATTTTATTCAAAACAAAAAAATACAAAAAATAATAAAAAACAGTTTTCCAATTTCAAAAAATATGATATAGTATAAAAAAACAAAAGAAAGGGCAGATAAAATGAAACATTCAAAAACAGAAAAAAGAAAATTAGATAAAAAGAAAGTAACAAAAGCACTGATAATAGTGCTTGCAATAATCATAATAGGAGTTATACTATATCAAATAAATAACAATATTGTATTTGATAAAAACAAAAATATAAATTTAGTAATAAACAATAAAAATATAACATCAAACCTAAAAAAAGATATATTTATTCAAGATGATGAAATATATATATCAAAACAAGACTTAGGGAACTTCTTCGATAAATATATTTATGAAGATACACAAAATAATCAAATAATAACAACATATGATACAAAAATTGCAGCCATTAGCTTAGATGAAAATAAAATAAGCATTAATGGTGTAAGTAAAAAAACATATGCACAAACAATAAAAAAAGACGACGCAATTTATTTACCAATAAAAGAACTTGAAGATGTTTATGGAATAGAGATTTCTTATATAGAAAATTCAAAAGTAATAACAATAGACTCAACATCAAAAGAACAAAAGAAAGCAATAGTAACAAAAAATTTACCAGTAAAATCTACAAAAAAATTTATAGCAAAAACAGTTGATAAAATAAAAAAAGGAAGCTATGTAGTTGTAATTTCTGAAGACAAGGGTTATACAAAAATCAGAACAGAAAATGGAAAACTTGGATATATAAAATCTAAATACTTAGCAAATGAAGTAACTGTTAGAGAAAATATGGAAGAAACAAAACAAATTGAGGGAAAAGTAAATTTAGTTTGGGATTATTATTCAACAGTTGCTAAAGCACCAGATAGAACTGGAACTACAATAGACGGAATAAATGTAGTTTCACCAGCATTTTTCCATTTAAATAAAAATGGAGAATTAGAAGAAAATGTAGGAGAAGCAGGAAAAAAATATATTGAATGGGCACATAACAACGGATATAAAGTATGGCCAATGGTTCAAAATTCAGAAGCTGGTTCAATAAATGTGACCTCAAACATAATGAATGACTACAATAAAAGGCAAGAATTAATTTCACAAATAATCATATATTGTGTAAAATACAAATTAGATGGTGTAAATATAGACTTTGAAAATATGAAACAAGAAGATAAAAATATGTATTCAAGATTTATAATTGAATTAGAACCAAGATTAAAAGAAATAGGAATGACATTATCAGTAGATGTAACAGCACCAGATGGTTCAGAAACATGGTCAATGTGTTTTGACAGAAATGTAATTGGAGATGTTGCAGATTATATCGTATTTATGGCATATGATGAATATGGCGCATCAAGCAATAAAGCTGGAACAACAGCAGGTTATGATTGGGTAGAATTAGGAATAAAAAAATTCATCGAAACAGAAGAAATAAAAGAAGAAAAAATCATCCTTGCAATTCCGCTATATACAAGAGTTTGGACAGAAGATAGTTCAGAAAAAATAATAAGCAAAAATACAGTTTCAATGAAAAACACATATAGCATCATTCCAAATGGAGTAGAAAAACAATGGAATGACAGTTTAAAACAATACTATGTTGAATATAAAGATGGAAACAATACAAAGAAAATTTGGATTGAAGATGAAAAATCATTAAAGGAAAAAATAAGCTTAATAAAGAAATATAAATTAGGTGGAATAGCATCATGGCAAAAAGGAATGGAAACAGACAATTTCTGGGAATTTCTAAAAAATGAAATACAAGACTAAAATAATTTTGTAAAATATGCAAAAACACTTGACTTTCTAAGCTTTACAAATATATAATATCAAAAAGAATGCTTGTGGAGGTATTTTAAGGCTAATGCAAAAAGAAGAAATATATTTTACAACAGATAAATATAGTAATTTAACAGATGAACAAATAATAACAGATATCAAAAATGGCGATGAACAAGCACTAGTATATTTATTAAACAAGTATAAAGACTTAGTAAATTCCAAAGTCGGAAAATACTTTATAATAGGTGCTGAAAGAGAAGATATTGTGCAAGAAGGAATGATAGGTCTATTTAAAGCAATAAAAGGCTTTGACAATGCAAAACAAAACACCTTTAAAACATTTGCAAATGTTTGTATAGAAAGACAACTAATAACAGCAATAAAAAGTTCAAATAGACAAAAACACATGCCATTAAATTCCTATTTATCATTAAATACTTCAGCATACGAAGATGATGAAGACGGAACTGAATTAATTGAAACATTTAACAATACTCAAATAGAAGACCCATTAGATACAATTACAAAAAAAGAATATTTTGAAGAAATTCAAAATTCAATTCATAAAAATTTAAGTAAATTTGAAGAACAAGTATTACAAAGATTTATACAAGGTGAAAGCTATGAAGTAATAGCTAAAAAGCTAGATACACCTGTAAAATCTATAGATAATGCTATACAAAGAATTAGAAAAAAAGCAATTAAAAATTTTTTCTAATATGATAAATAATATAGTATCAAACTAAAGTTATTTGTATTTGGTTTGATGCTATATTAATATGATATGCCTGCATAGCTCAGTTGGTAGAGTGCAGCCTTGGTAAGGCTGAGGTCACGGGTTCAATTCCCGTTGTAGGCTCCAAAAATAAAAACCATATAAGTACTGATAAATCAATGCTTTATATGGTTTTATATATTTGAATTAATGCAGTAGCAATGCAGTAGAGAGGTTATTTGATTTTTTTAAGTTCCTGAGCTATAAAATCAAAAGAAATATCTGTATAAATATTATTAGTTATTTTACTTCCTTCAATATGTCCAACCAATTTTTGAATAACAGGTAAATTTAGTCCATTTTCTTGGCATCTTGTAACGAATGTATGTCTTAATCTGTGAGTAGATAAAGTTTCATTTTGATTTTCTAATATTTTATATTTGGCATTTAATCTTGTTAGATAACAATTGATTTCTCCGTCTGTTATAAAGAAGTTTCTATTATAATCCCAAAATAATAAATTATTTATGTTAGTAATTTTATCTGAATACAGTTTTTGAATAATTTTTCTAACATTAGTTTTCATAGGGAATGTTCTTTTCCCTTTATCTATTCCATTTTTCTTGTCATAGGTTTTTGTATGCTTTCCTAAAATAACTTTATCGTGTTTATCTCTGGTAATTGTTCTGTATACTGTAATAGTATTATTTTTTAAATTAATACAATCCTTTGACAAAGCCAATACCTCGCCAATTCGCATGCCAGTATATAATTGTAATAAAAGAATATCATTATATTTGTGAACTGTTGAAGTCAAAATTTTAATTAATTTATTTTCCTCGACTTTAGATAAAGATGTAACAACTCTAGGTGCTTTTGTAGAAATTGGCTTTGTAAGTGTTTCATCTTCCATTATATTATAAGAAATTTTTCTACGAGAGTAAGCTATTTTAAATCCTTTTTTTAATAAAATCCATATTTTATCTATAGTACTATTAGAATATTTTCTCATGTTTTCTTTGGAATCTTCAATATTTTCAACAGTTACTTTTTGAATAGGCTTATTAATCCAACTATTACAGGTTTTTTTGATTTGTTCTAATGTATTTGTATCTCTTAGATATGTTCTATCAGATGTTATTCCATCTTTATTTTTTTGTTCAATAAACCTTTCTAAAATCATAAGTAGAGTATCTTTATTAGTCTCAATGTAGTTTCCGTTATCTAAACTACTTTTTAAATTTGTTACTCTTTTTTTAAATTCTCTACTTTGTTCATTTTTTCTTTGTTTTAAAGTTTTTCTTTTTCCATTATATACATATTGAAATATCCAACATTTTAGTGTTTCACTATAATATAATGAACCTTCTCCATTTCCAACTGATTTTGTTTTTTTGTTTTTTCTTTCCATAATAAAATACCTCCATTTTTTATAATTTATTTTGAATAAACTATTGAAAATGAAAGTATTTTACTATATAATAAAAATACATTCACTTTCGATAGTGTTTGTGTGTGAGAAATATGTACCTTGTCGCAAACTAGTAACATATTTCTCTTTTTATTTGAGCTAAAATTCTCTTTTTAGTTGTTTTACTATTCCTATTATTGTAACTGGAATAGTTTTCATTTCCTCTTTTGTAAATATAAGTGGTTCATAAGCAGAATTTAATGGTTGTAATAAAATACTATTATCACTTTTTTTGCCTTTTTTTATTGTTGCTTCATCACCATTTATAATTGCTACAACAATATCTCCGTTTTCAAAATCATTTTGTTTTTTGATAATAACAATATCATCTTCAATAAGAACAGGGGACATACTGTCGCCGTGTACTTTTAAAGCAAAATAATCTTCACCATTACCAACTAATGAAGTTTCAACATCGATAGTACCAATCCAGTTTTCCTGTGCTAGATAGTTATATCCTGCTTTAACTGTACCCAAAATTGGAATAGGGATTACCGAATTTCCTAATTTATCTACTTTATATGTATTTAAATCTTTTATCATAGGGACATCATAACCCATTAACCAACCTTCAGAAACATCCAAAACATTTGCTAGTTTAAAAATACTTTTTTGTTTGGCTTCATATAAGCCAGATAAGTATTGACTAATTGCAGATTTTGGAATATTAGCTTTTTCAGAAAGTTCTGAGGCTTTAATGTTTCTTATTTGCATAGCTCTTTGTAATCTATTAGAAAATTTATCTTCCATAACGACCTCCATAAGTGTATTATAGTTCATTTTTATATGAAAAGCAATATTTTTTATAAAAAAAGTTAAGAAAATTGAATTTTTTTATAAAAATGTATTGACAATTAAAAAACAAAGTGATAATATAATTTTGGTTCAGAAAACTGAATATAAGGAGGCGAAAAAATGCAAAGTTTAAATGATGAAGAAATAATTTTTGATTTTAGCAAACTTAGAGGTAGAATAAAAGAAATATATGGAACACAAACAGCGTTTGCAATAGCTATGTTAATGAATGAAGCTACATTAAGCAATAAATTAAATAACAATGTCGAATTTTCACTAAAAGAAATGTATAGAGCTTGCATATTATTAAATATAGATTTAAAAGAAATAAAATTATATTTTTTTACACTAAAAGTTCAGAAAACTGAAATAAATTAATGCGACAAGGTACAAAAAGAGAGGATGTGATTAAATGGAAAAAATATTGGAAGAAATTAATTCAAAATTAGAAATATTGGTAAATAAGAAAGATGACTTTGAATTATTGACAGCTGAACAAATAGCAGAAGAAACAGGTATACCAATAAATAATGTAAGGAAACTTTTTAATGATAAAGCTTTAGCTGTTCAAACATATACAAAGCCAAGATTAGTAACAAGAAAAGCTTGGAATGAATTTATTAGCGAAAGAAGGTGAATAAATGAAGAGAACATGGAAGAACTTTAAATTAGATAAAAATAAAGTATATATGAGAATAGGACAAGCAGTAGTATATAGCAGTTTATATATAGCAACATTAGTATTTAGTTATTTAATGTTTTTAAGTGGGACAACATATTAGGAGGGAAAGATGGAAAAAAACAATTTTCAACAAAAGCAAGAATTAGAGAGACAAAAGTTGATAATGGTAGAATTACCAAATTTAATACAAAGAATTTTACATTTGTCAATGATACCTTGCCCAATAAGTGAAGAAATAGTAAAGTTAAATATTAGTGAAATTAAAAAAATAACCAATGCAGAATGTGAGGCTACATTAAGTTATTTAGAAAAATTAATTAAATCCTAATTGTTTAGAAATTAGATTAGCGATAATTTGTGAAGAAACATCTGCAATAAAGTTAATTGAAGTTGATTTGAATTTTGATAAAACATTTTTAGTATCATTCCAAACAGAGTCATCACGAATATTATCTAAAAACTGATGCCCTTTGAAGGTAATTGATTCAACCATTATTATACGGCGTTCAGAATAATTCCAACATATTTTAGCATTTAGATATTCGGCTTCAATAAGTTTATCAGCAGTATACATTAGAGTTTCTTTACTATAAGACTTTATTTTTAAATTATTAATATTTAATTGCCCATTATAAGTTAAATTATTCTCTAAATATAATAATAAATCTCTAATACATTCGTGGTCTAATTTCAAAGTAATCACCTCCATTTGGAGAGATTATACAACAATTTACAAAATTTTACAAGAAAGGAGTTGAAAGAGATGTTTAAAAAAACAAAAGAATTACAAAGTTTAGTAAATGAAAGCAGAAACAGTTTAAAAGAAGCAGAAAGAAAGATAGAAAACAGAAACATATTAATAGCAGTTTTACAAAAACAGAATAAAGAATTAACAAACGAAAATTTAGCAGTACACGAAGAAAATAAAGATTTAAGATTTGAAAATGATGAACAGAAAGAATTAATAGACAGAATAAAAAGAATAGCAACAGCAAATTCATATAACAATGAAAAAGCTATTTTATGCAAAATAAAAGAACTAATTTCAGATGCCGAAAACCAAAATTAGTTCTAAACATAAACTTATATAAATTCATATCTATTTTTAGTATAGCACGAAAAAGTAGATATGTCAAAGGAGAGAAAAAATGAAATATTATAGAAATATGACTACTAATGAAATAGTGGAAAAAGCAGATGCAGAAGAATATGTACTTAATAGATTAGGAATAACAGTAACTCCACTTGGCAAAAATGGAGAAATGACAGTAGAACAGCTAGAAAATATAGAAAGTACAGTTGATTGGTTTTTTAGTGGAAATTGGATTGAAGAAGAAATTAAAGAAGTAGAAGAACCAAGTATATTTGAATTAATTAAAGAGGAGTGTGAGTTAGAGAATGGATTATAAAGACATTGAGAAAGTAAATGCAGAAATAAAAAAGACTGATATAAAAGGTAAGAAATATGCAGAAGTAAGTGAAAGAATATTAGCTTTTAGGAAGTTGAATCCAAACGGAAGAATAATAACAGAAATAATAGATAAAACAGAAAATGATGTAACAGTAAAAGCAACAATATATGATGAAAATGAAAAAGAATTAGCAACAGGGTATGCAAGTGAAATAAAAAAAGGATTAGTAAATTCAATATCAATGCTTGAAAATTGTGAGACATCAGCAATAGGTAGGGCATTAGGGTTTTGTGGATTGGGTATAGACAATGGTATTGCTAGTGGGCAAGATATGGACAAAGTTGAACAATTCAAACAAAGGAACAAAAAAGAAGAAATATATAACAATATATTTATAAGTTATGATGAAGCAATGAAAATAGTTAAAGTTGCAATAAATGAATTATGTAGAAAACAAGGAATTGTAGTAAGTGATTTGTCTTTAAAAATAAATCAAGAAATATGGTGTAGTTTAGAAGAACTAAATTTACAACAGTTAAAAAGATTAGAGTATGAACTAAGTAAAATAAACAATAAAACACATAGATGGCACGAATTATATAATCAAAATTCAAAAATAAAAATAGTCGTTCCTGAAAATCAAGAAGTTGTATATAAATCTAGTCATTATATGTTTGGACAAGAAGCATTAAAACAAGCTGGAGATGACGAACTGTTAAAAGGACAAATAATTGATAGTTATTTGGAACTAGGAACTGATTTAACAAAAGTTATTGAGTAGGTGATTATATGGTAGGAACAAGTAACAAAATAATAACTTATTTACTAGAACAAGCAAAAGATAAACAATTTGAAATAAAAGAATATAAGCAAAAAAGGAGTTTAGATAGCAATGCTTATTGCTGGGTACTATTAGGAAAATTACAAGATAAATTACATATACCAAAAGAAGACATATATCGAGATTTAATTAAAAATATTGGTAGTTATGAAATTATACCAGTTAAGAATGAAGCAGTAGAAAGATTTAGACAAGCTTGGAGTAATCACGGTCTAGGTTGGATTACAGAAACAATGAAAAGCAAATTAGAGCGGTTTTACAAATGTAATTACATATTATGGGTCTAGTGTTTATAATACGGCTGAAATGTCAAAATTAATTGAATTAATAGTACAAGAATGTAAACAGTTAGATATAGAAACAAAATCAGATGCAGAAATAGAAAGTTTATTGAAAGAGTGGGACAAGAAATGAAACGATATTCAATATTAAATAATTTAGATAAATGTTTCTTTTGTGGCAGACCAGCAGAATGTATTCATGAAGTGTACTTCCGGCTCAGCAAATAGGCAAATTTCAATTGAAAATGGATTCTGCGTGGGTTTATGTCACAAAGAACATAATATGTCAAATAACTCTGTACATTACAATAGAAGCATGGATTTAGAGTTAAAAAGAGTATATCAAAAAGAATATGAAAAAGAACATACAAGAGAAGAATTTATAAAATTAATAGGAAAAAGTTATTTAGATTAGACAACAGGGATAGGACAAAATAAAGTTTTATCCCTTATATTGTACGAAATACGAAAGGAGAAAGCAATGGCAGAAAGAAGAATGTTTGCAAAAACAATAATAGATAGTGATGCATTTCTTGATATGCCACACACAACTCAATTATTATATTTTCATTTAAGTATGAGAGCTGATGATGATGGATTCATAAATAATCCTAAAAATATAATGAGAATGATAGGGTGCAAAGATGATGACTTAAAAATACTACTAACAAAAAAATTCTTATTACCATTTGAAAGTGGTGTAGTAGTAATAAAACATTGGCAAATACATAATTACATACAAAAAGATAGATATCATGAAACAAAATACAAAGAAGAAAAATCAATGCTAAAACTTGATGAAAATAAAGCTTATACATTAATGGATACAAAATGTATACAAGATGT
>ERZ837380.3254-NODE-3254-length-15466-cov-2.058530_pt1 | contig 15466 bp, 11 predicted proteins | sample MGYA00519685_ERZ837380 | MGnify/ENA primary metagenome ERZ837380 (study PRJEB31850, sample SAMEA3708817) | human gut metagenome | biome: human gut; feature: human-associated habitat; material: faeces | place: China | collected 2014 ...
TTTTATAAAGTAATTCTCTTTGGGAGCCGGGCGCTCTGGCTTTCTCTCCTTTTCTTTCCGTACAAACGTAGCGAGACGAGGTGTTTTGGTGAAACTCCCCGAATTTGGTTTTTTGGAAAAATGCAAGATTGTCGGCAAAACGCTGCTGGTGCAGGTTTGTTTGTTCATTACGTTGCTGCTGCTCGCGTGGGGCAGCCAGGCTCTGTATGCGAAGCTCGATCGCACGGAATTCCCCACCCCCGTACAGATCACCGACGCCGACAAGCTTGACGAGAACGCCAAAGGGAAGGCGCTGGTGGACGCCATCACGCACCAGATGCGTTATGAGCTGGACTCCACGTTCGGATGGAGCATCAACGATATTTTGTTCAACCGGTTCGTGTTGGACAACCGGGCGTACCGCCAGTACGGGGTGTACCACGCCACCAAGGTGCTGATGGACCTGTATTCCATGACCATCGCCAAGCTCGGCACCAACGACCGCGAGAGCGAAATGCTCTACAAGGCCCGCCTGAACAGCTTTGCCATCGATCCGCGCAGCTTCATGTTCCCGTCCGCCGAGTCGTCCTACAAGAAGGGGCTCAAGCTCATTGAACAGTATAAGGAGAGCCTCGACAAGGGTACCGGCGTGTACAACTGCCGGACCGACGACCTGTACGCCTCCTTCGACCTTGTGATCGGCGAAAACCTGCTCGGGTATGCGCTCGGCCTGCTTGAAAACTCGCAGGAACTGCCGTTCTACACGCTGGACAACCGTATTTACGAAGTACAGGGCATTGTGCTGGTCGTGCGGGACTTCATCAGCGCGCTGTATGAACTGTACCCCGAAATCAGCAGCAAGGGGAACGCGGGCAATATGGCCGCCGCGATCGAATACATGAACCGGATCTGCACCTATGATCCGCTGTACATCACGTCCAAGGTAAACTCCGGCGAACTGATCATTTCGTATGTGCTGTTCGCCAAGAACCGCCTCGAAGACATCCGCAACAGCATCCGCATCTAAGTTTTTTATCAGGTTCAAAGCAAAAGGGAGAACGGCACGCCGTCCTCCCTTTTTTGTCGTCTTCCGGAAACTGGAGGCTACGCGCCGTAGTACTCCTTATACCACTTCACGAACTGCCCGACGCCGTATTCTACGGAAGTCTGCGGGCGGAATCCGGTGTCCGCGATAAGGTCGGACACGTCGGCCCATGTGGCTTCCACGTCGCCGGGCTGCATGGGCATGAGGTTACGGATGGCTTTCTTGCCGAGGGCGTCTTCGAGCGTGCTGATGAAAGTCCCGAGTTCGACCGTATTGTTATTGCCGATATTGTAGATACGCCACGGCGCGGTGCTGGTCGAAGGGTTGGGCTTGGCGCTGTCCCAAGCCGGATCGGGCTGGGGGATGCGGGCCATGACGCGCATCACGCCTTCGATGATGTCGTCGATGTAGGTAAAGTCGCGGCGCATTTTGCCTTCGTTGAAGACCTTGATGGGTTCCCCGGCGAGGATGGCCTTGGTGAACAGGTAGAGGGCCATATCCGGGCGGCCCCACGGCCCGTAGACGGTGAAGAAGCGCAGCCCCGTAGCCGGAAGGCGGTACAGGTGGCTGTAGGTGTGGGCCATGAGCTCGTTGGCTTTTTTGGAAGCCGCGTACAGGCTGACCGGGTGATCCACGTTGTCATGTACGGAGAAGGGCATGGAGGTGTTCATGCCGTACACGGAACTGGACGAGGCGAACACCAGATGCTCTACCTTCCCGTGGCGGCAGCATTCGAGCAGGTTGCCGAAGCCCACGAGGTTGGACTGGACGTAGCTTTTGGGATTGATGAGGCTGTAACGCACGCCCGCCTGTGCCGCGAGGTTCACGACATGCGAGAACGCGTTGCGGACGAATACGGCTTCCAGCGCGGCGTCGTCAGCGAGGTCCGTATGTTCGAAGGTGAAGCCGGGCAGGGCCTGCAACTGCGCGAGGCGATCTTTTTTGAGCTGCACCGAGTAGTAATCGTTGAGATTGTCGATGCCGACGACCGTATGCCCCTCGGCGATCAGGCGTTTGGAAAGGTGGAATCCGATGAACCCGGCCGCGCCGGTGACGAGAACGTGCATGTGGACCTCTTTGGATGATTGATACGTGGGAAAAGATGCCGGATGCGCTTTCCGCGCGAAGGGAGCGCCTCCGATACTTTGCCCGCAAAAAGACAGTTCCATTGCGATAATACGCTGAATTTTTCAAAAAAGGAGACAGATTCGGAAATGTTGCCCCGTCTCCCCCGAAACGCTTCTATCTTCCTGCAATGATGGACTTCAAGAAGGTGATAAGCTGGGCATAGCGTTGCGGCTCCCCGATGAGGTCGTCGACGTGCGGCGTGACCACATAACGGTGCCCGTGCACGATGCTCGGCGAAAGCGGGCGCAGCTCGGCAAGGCCAAGCTCGGGCGGGACCTGCCCGCACATGAGGATGACGCTTTCGGGTTTGAGCGCGGCGATGCCGCTCAAAAACATCCGGGCGTCGACCGTCTGTTCCGATTCGCCGTCCCCATAGGGGTAACGGTTCAAAGGCCAGAACGCATGGCTCCCCTTGGGGAGCGCCATATCCCCGAGCAACCGGCGCAGGAAGTCGCGGTGCGCGGCGTCGGCGTCGCCGCCCAGATCACGGCTGAGGGACGGATAGGACCAGACCAGCGAGGGGCGGGGCGGCGTTTTTTTGAGCAGCGTCTGCCAATAGGCGGGCCAGGCATCCGGGGCCAGAATGTCCGTGTCCGCGATCCGCACAGGTTTTTGCGGGGCGCTGGAAACGGGCTGCGGCTGTGGGGGAGGGGTATAGGAAGGCGGCTGAGGCTGGCGGCGTTCCCCGCGCTGTGGCGGCGCGCTGTGCTGCCGGACGGGAGGCGCGGCTTCGGACGGCTCGGGTTCCGGGCGCGCCAGAAGACGCTCCCTGACCTCGTCGTCGAGGAGCAGGTGCGTGATCCCGGCCTGACGCCACGGGCGGAAGGCCGGGGAAATGTTCAGCGGGACAGGAGCCACGAGAGCAATCTCCACGCAACGTCTGTTTTGGAAAGGTGCGCCCAGCGTTCTTCGCGCCCGGAAGCGTCGGCGACGAAAACCGTGTTGTCCGGCGTACCGAAACCGTCTTGGAGCAGGTTGCCCACGACCATGTCGGCCTTTTTGGAAACAAGCTTGCCGCGCACGGAGTCTTCGAGGTTCTGCGATTCGGCGGCAAAGCCTACGACTTTCTGCTCAGGCCGACGGTCGGCGGCGAGCGTTTTCAGGATGTCCGGATTGGGCGCGAAATGGACATCGAACCCGTCCGGAGCGTCGCTTTTCTTGAATTTTTTGTCGCCGCCCTGTACCGGAGGCACGGGGGAGAAGTCGGCCACGGCGGCGGTAAACACACCCGCATCGCACTGCGGCCACACCGAAGCGGCGGCCTCAAGCATGTGCCGGGCGATTCCGGCGGGGAGCCACGGCGTACCCGGGCCGCAGACGGCCTCGACCCGCGCGCCGCGCAGCCATGCGGCCACGGCGACCGCCGCTCCCATCGTCCCGGTAGACGGGTTGGTCCAGAAACGCAGCCCGTCCCAGTGCTCGCGGGTCGGGCCAAGTGTGACCATAACCCGTATGCCTTCCATATCCTGCGGGGCCAGCGCGCGCAATCCGGCGAGATAAATCTCGCGCAGGTCGGCAAGGCGCCCCTGTCCCTCTTCACCGCACGCCGTGCGCCCGCAACCGGGCTCGACCACGGCGCACCCCCGTTCACGGAGGGTGGCGATGTTGGCTTGCGTGGCCGGATGGCTCCACATGGCCGGATTCATGGCGGGGGCGATGACGGCCTTGCCCCGGAAGGCAAGGGCCTGGCAAGCCAGCAGCTCGTCCGCCTGGCCCTGCGCCAGCCGCGCGATGGTAGCGGCGGAGGCGGGGGCGATGACGAGGGCTTGTGCCACCTGCCCCGGTTCGAGATGGGCGAAGGGCGAGGGAGCCTGCGGATCATCGAAAGGGGCCGTGTATACCGGGGCCGCGCCGAGTGCGGCGAACGTCAGCGGCGTGACGAATTTCTGGGCGGAGGGGGTCAGGGTCGCGCTGACGGAAACGCCCGCGTCCTGCCACTGGCGCACGAGATCGAGCGCGCGGTATGCGGCGACGGACCCGCACACTCCGAGATGGAGGCGGGGCCCGCCGACGCCGCGAAAGGCGAGATGGGCGTCCATTACTGGCTCAGGCCCTGCTGGTGCACGCCGCCGCCAGCGCCGCCCGTGCCCGTGGAGGTGTCGGGCGTCAGATAGAAGGACGGGGAAGAGCTGCCGCCCGCGTCCATTCCGGCGGCGGCCCCGCCGTTGCCCATGGTCGGCAGGACGCCGTCGGCGAGCCGGGTCATGACCCAGATTTCCATGGCTGCGGTGGTGGTCTGCTCGTAATAGTAGATCACCGCGTACCGCTCGCCCTTTTCGTACAGGTGCATGGTCTTGGAGCCGATGGCCGCGCCGCGCAGGTTCCAGCCCTGACGGTTCATGTTCAAGATCATGGCGTTGGCGAGGGAAGGCTTGTCCACGCGGCCTTCGACGGTGATGAGGCCGGTTTTGGTCCCGTCCTGGGCCACGGAAATAAGGCTGCGCTTGGCGTCGACGGACATGTCGCGGGGAATCGGGACATCGGGGAACTGATCAAAGTAGACTTCGCTGCCGTCTGAGGATTTCGTCTCGAACGGATTGGAAATATTGAGGTCCGCGCACCCGGAAAGGGGAAGCAGGGAACAGATGAGCAGCAGGCAGTAAAGAGCACGCATGGGAAACTCCTTCGTCATGGCGGTGTCCGGGAACCCCCGGCTTTTTGTTCATAGCCAATCTTCGCGTGATGCGCAAATGGGGAGCGGGGGGAGGGGGCGGCTTTGTATCGGAATATCAGATAAATGAAACCTCAGCGCGAAGCACTGTGCCGGAACAGGCTCCTGCCATGCAGCCTCCCCACCAGTCGAAAATCTTTGAAGAGGATGGGGGAGGCTTGGAAGGGGAAACTTTCTAAAGAAAGTTTCCCCTTCCCCCTCCAAATGGTTACACGGCTTCTACGCCATCCAATACCGGATCAGCGCCACCGTGCCCATGCCGACGGCAAGCGCGCCGAACAAGCTGCCTTTTTTGTACCAGCAGATGAGCAGGGTGGGGAAGGTGGCGATAAGGAACAGGTTATCCCCGGTGATGTTGAGCTTGCCGTCCGCGAGCAGCAGATCGGGCGCGACCAGCGCGGCGAGCACGGAAACGGGCACGAAGGAGAGCCAGCGCGTCAGGAGCGGCGGCAGTTCGCGCCCCGCCAGCAGCGTGACCGGCATCACGCGGGGGATGAGGGTCACGAGAGCCATGCCGAGGATACAGAGCAGGAGATCGATGTTCATGCTTTCCTCCTGAGTGCGTCGATGTTGCGGTCGCGGTGGGTGACGAGCAGGGCCCCGATGGTGGAGGTGATGACGCTGGCGATGATGACGTTCCAGCGGCCCGTGTCGTACATGGCGAGGATGACCGAAAGCAGCGCCGAGAGGACGGCCGCCAGCGTGTACAGCCGTTCCTTGCACTGGGGGACGAGCAGGGCGAGGAACATGGCGGGCAGGGCGTAGTCAAGGCCGAACAGCTTGGGATCGGGCAGGAAGTCGCCGGCCACCGCGCCTATGAACGTACCGAGCACCCAGCCGCTGTGGGAGGTGAAGTTGGCGGCGTACACCAGCGGAAGCCGCGCCTTCTCACCTGTGGCCATGGCCATGCTGTGCATGGCGAAAACCTCGTCCGTGAGCCCCCAGCCGATGATGAATTGCTGGAAGCGGGTGAACGGCGCGAACCACGGGGCCACGGCGGCGGACATGAGCACATGCCGCAGGTTGATCACGAACGTCGTGAAAACGATGGAAAAGACGGACGCGCCCATCCCCCATAGGCCGACGGCGATGAACTGCCCGGCTCCGGCATAGACGAGCAGGGAAAAGAGCACGGCGTACACGGCGGGGATGTTGTTCTGGACGGCAAGCACGCCGTACGCGAAACCGAGCGGCACGTACCCCAAAAAGATGGGGAACCCGCGCTTCATGCCTGTAAGGATGGCGGAGGAGGAAGAGGCTTCCGGCTCGGCCATGACGGTTGATTCAATGGTGTCGGACATGATGCTGCTGCGAAGGTTAATGGGGGCTGAAGGCTGACAGGAACGACGCAGGCCTCTTGCCGCAAGGACGAAAAGGTCACTGTGGAGGGAGACGGAAGATATATCGAAACGCACAGGGCGTCTAGTTGTAAAAAAATCCTTTGAAAAAGCCGGGCTGCGCTTTATCAGCACAAGGCCGGGATACCTCGTGCGCTTGCCTCGCGCCGGGGAATGCGGCAAGACGGAACATATTCTTTTTTCAGGAACGCCACATGCCTCCCATACGTTTCATCCATGCCGCGGATCTCCATCTGGACGCCGCGTTTTCCGGCCTGTCCCGGGACATCCCCGCCGATTTCGCGGAACGCCTGCGCACAGCCACGTTCACCGCGTTTCGCCGCCTCCTCGATCTGTGCGAGCGCGAGAGCCCGGATTTCCTGCTCCTCGCCGGGGACGTGTACAATCAGGAGGACGCCAGCGTCTCCGCCCAGCTCGCCCTGCGCGACGGGTTCCGGCGTCTGGAATCCTTGAGTATTCCCGTTTTTCTCGTACACGGCAACCATGATCCTCTTGCCTCCCGGCTGCGTTCCGTACGCTGGCCCGGCAACGTGACCGTGTTCGGGGAGCTGCCGGACGCGGTGCCCGTGTTCCGGAAGGGTGAGGGAACGCCTCTCGCCATCATCCACGGCGCGAGCCACGCCTCAGGCCGGGAAACCCGAAACCTCGCCGCGCTCTTCCGGCGCACGGAGGCGTGCGGCCTTCATGTGGGGCTGCTGCACGCCACGCCCGGCGATGCCGATGGAGTGGCCCGGTACGCGCCGTTCTCGCAAGAGGATTTGAAGGCGTCCGGCATGGATTACTGGGCGCTCGGGCACATCCACGACCGCCGCGAGGTCTGCCGGGAACCGCTGGCGGCCTACCCCGGCTGTACGCAGGGGCTGCACATCAACGAGCCCGGCGAAAAGGGGTGCTTGCTGGTGACGGCGGAAGCCCGGCCCGATGGCGGGTATGCGGTGCGCACGTCCTTCCGTCCCCTCGGCCCTGCGGTCTGGAAGACGCTGGATATGGAGCTGGGCGGCGCTGCTTCGCTGGATGAACTGGAAAACCGGCTCCGAACCGGACTGGATCGCGCGGCTGCCGAGGTCTGGTCCGGCTGCGAAATGTTGCTTGTGCGGCTGCGGCTGCAAGGACGCACGGAACTGGACGGTCTGCTGCGCAAGGGGACAACCTGCGCGGAACTGGCGGATCGGCTGCGTGAGGACGGCAGCGGCGTACCCCGGATCTGGATCAAGGATATCGACGTAGCCACCCGGCCCTGTGTGGAGCGGGGGGCTTTGCTGGAGCGCGAGGATCTGCTCGGGGAGGTGTTCCGCCTGTCCGAAGCGGCACGCACGGCTTCGGGATTGCAAGCTTTGCGGGAAGGCCCGCTGGCCCCTCTGTTCGCGCACGCCCGGGCGGGGAAGGCGCTGGAGCCGCTCACGGATGAGGAGCTGGCCCGGTTGCTGGACGACGCGGAAAGCCTGTGCCTTGATCTCTTGGAGAACGACTGATGCGTATCCGTTCCTTTCATATCGACGCGTTCGGGACGCTCCGGGATGTGACTGCCGAAGGCCTGCCCGAGGCCGGGGCCGTGTTCCTCGGCCATAATGAGGCGGGCAAATCCACGCTGCTGGATTTTTTCCGTTCCACGCTGGTCGGCTATCCCCGCACCCGTGACGCCCGCGAACGCGGGTATCTTGCGGGGCAGTCCGGGTTGCTCGGCGGCAGCCTGACGTTGTTTTCGGGTGCGCGCGGCGGTGACATCCGGCTGATCCGCCGTCCCAATGTCGCCAAGGGCGAGCCTCTGCTCACGGACGCGCAAGGCCGCCCGCTGGATCCGGCACTGTGGGAGCGTCTGCTCGGCGGCGTCACCCGCGAGGTGTATGCCAGCGTGTATGGGTTCAGCCTGTCGGAATTGCAGTCTTTCGCCTCCTTAACATCGGAAGGCGTGCGCAATGCCTTGTACGGTGCGAGTTTCGGCATGGCGGGGCTGAAGTCGCCGGGCGCGGCGCTCAAGAAGCTGACCGGAAGCATGGAGGACTTGTTCCGGGCGCGGGGCTCCAATCCTCGTTTGTCCGCCGCGCTGAAAGAATGGGAGGACGTGCGCCGGGATATGCGCCGTGCCGAAGAGGACGCCGCCCGTTACGACAGCCTCGCCGCCGAACGGGATGCGGCGCAAGGGCGGCTTGCGGCGTTGCGCGAGGAACGCGCCGAGCGGGAGCGGGACCGCCGGGTGCTGGAACGCCGCCTGGGGGTCTGGGAGCGCTGGGAGGAATGGCGCCTCGCCGGGGTGCGCCTTGAGCGGCTGGAGCCCGTGCCCGCGACCTTCCCGCAGGATGGCCCCGCGCGGCTGGAGCGGGCGTTGGAACGCCGTTCGGATGTGGAGAGGGCGCTGGAGCAGGCCCGGCAGCGGTTGGAACAGGCCCGAGAAGACTTGGGTTCCCGTGTGGCGGATCGCTGGATTGCGGCGAGCGGCTGCGCGAATTGGCCGGTCGGGCGGCTAGCTGCCGCAACGCGCTGGCGGCGATTCCCGGGCTGTGCGCCGATCGGGAGCGGACGCTTGCCGCCTTGCAGCGCGAACTGGCCGGGCTCGGGCCGGATTGGACGGCTGAGCGCGTCCAAAGGATCGGGCGGCCTTTGTCGTTGCGTGAGGCATTGGAACGTCAGGCCGAGCAGCGGCGCAGCACCGTTTCGGATATGGAAAACGCGCAGGCCGCCGTACGCCGCATTGCGGAGGATACAAAGGCGCTTGAGTCTGAGCTTGAGGAGCAGATGAGGCAGGCGGCAGACGTCCCCGAGCCACCGATGGCTTTGTCCGAGGCGGAGCGGGAACGTCTGCGTGAGGCCATGGCGCGGGCTGAGGAGGCGCGGCGTCGGTTGCCCGAGGCGCAAACCTCGTCCGCCGAGGCGGAGCGGGAACTGGATCAGGCTTTGAGCCGGTTGGCTTTGGAGCCGGGGACGAGCGGCCGGGCGCTCGAAGCGCTGTCCGCAGGGCAGGACGCGATTGCCGCGCTGGCTTCGGAGATTCTCCATAAGGAAGCAGAACGGAAAGACCGCGAGCGCCGGGTTGCGGCGGCTGGTTCCGATGCGGAACGTGCGGGGGAAACGCTGGCGCGTTTGCGTGAGCGTCGGGCGGCATGTCCCGCCCGTTCCGCCGTGGACGCACAGTGGGCGGCATTGCGGCGTTTACGTTCCGCCTTGTCCCGGCTGGCTGTGGAACATGTGCGCTTTACCGATGCCGAATCCCGCTGCGCCGAGCATGGGGCCGCTTCCGGGACGGAATCCAGCCCGGCTCTTGTCGTGCTCGGTTCCGTACTGGCGGTGCTCGGGGTTGCCGGGGCCGTCCTTCGCGGCGTGTTGGAAGTAGCTTTCCTGCGGCTCGGGTCGGTCGCTTTGCCTCTTGAAGGCTGGCTGCTCGGCGCGTTCCTTCTGGTCGGCGGGGCGTTCGTATGGGCCGGGTTTCCACGCCGGAAAGAACGCCGCCCGGAATTTGCCGCCACGGCGGAGCGGCTCCAGCAGCGGCGGACTGCCTGTTTGCAGCGGGTGCAGGCCGTGCAGCGGGAGATCGGGGAATTGTGCCGGACGGTCGGCCTTTCCGATGCGGAAGAGGCAACCGTGGACGCTTTCGAGCGCGCGGTGGAGCTGGCGCGGGAACGGTGCGCCGCCGGGGAACGTCTGGCGGAGGAGATACAGCGCCAAGAGGCGTTTTGCGCCGAAGCCGAACGCCATGCGCAAACGGAGCGGGCCGCTTTGGAGCAGGCATCGGCGGACGAGCGGGCGGCAATGGCCCGGTGGCTGGCATGGTTCCAGACGCATGGCGTAGGTGCTCCTTTGCCCGGCGAGGCGGCGGTTTTCTGCGCCCGCGTGGACAGCGCCCGGATGCGGCTTGCCTCGGCTCTAGCCAAGCGCCGGGAATTGGCGGCGCTGGAGGCGGATCGCGCCGCCTTGCCGGAGTGCGTGCGCTCTTTGCTTTCCGAGGCCTTTTACTCCGGGGATGATGATATACGTGCCGCCGAGGCGGCGCGGAACGCGCTGGATCTGTGTCGTGAGGCCGATCGGCTGCGCGACGAGCGGCGACGCTTGGAAGAGTCGGTTCAGGCCATGACCCTCCAGCTGACGCGCTTGGAACAGTCCCGTCTGGGAGCGGAAGACGCTCTTGAGGCGGCTCGTGCCCGGCAGGTTGCAGCGGATGCGGCATGGGAAGGTTTTCTGGGTGGGCTTGGTCTGGCAGCCGGATTGTCTCCGGCGACGGCCCGGGAAGCGCTGGAGCGGATGGATCGCGTACAGGCGCTGGAAGCGGAGCGCCTGCGGCTTGACGAGGAGCTGGAGCGGCAGGAGCGCGAACGCGATGCCCTCCGTATGCCGCTTCGGGAGATCCTGCGGCAGCTTGGCCGTCTGCCGGATGCCAGCGCGAACAACGCAGCGGAAGAGCCGGATTGGCCCGGATGCCTGGAAGCGCTGTTGCGCGAATGGGAGTCCGCCCGTGCCGAAAACGCCGAGGTTGTGCGTCTCCGCGCCCGATCCGAAGAACAGGCCGTGGAAGTCCGGGAGGCTGAGGCCGTCCATCATGACGCCGTGCGGGAAGTGGAACGTCTCCTCAATATGGCGCAGGTGTCCGATGCCGAGGCGTTTTATCGGAGGCACGGGGCAAAGCTGGAACGGGAAGCGCTCGAGCGCCGCCGCGAAGATCTGGAGGATGTGGCAGAGGAAGTAAAAGCAGAGTTACATATTATTCCGGTCAAACGTGTGGAAGAAGTATTGAAGCATACTGGTCTGATAAGTGAAGATAAATAAACAGAAAAAGAACGTGTCTCTTAATATGTAAGGCACGTTCTTTTTCCATGTTTCATACAAGGTTTGAAAAGAATCGTCGTTAAAATCTGTTGTCTGAAATAAGTATATCAGCTATGATTCCTTCGCTGTATTTGGCTTTTTATATGGTTTTTGAGTGAGATCGGAGCGAATATTTTTTACGACCTCCAGCATCAGTTGTTGCTGCTCATCTGACAGGAGGACAAAATAATCCAGAAACTCTTTCTGCGTCTCATTCACCGGATATAATGTACTTTGATTATCCATGAAAAACTGTGACAGTGTGATATCAAAAGATTCGCAGATATATTCTAATGTTGCGATAGAAGGAATGGTATTTCTCTTACGCATATTAGAAATCGTGGAAGTTGATAATCCGGACAGTTTCGAAAGCTGATAATCGTTTAAATGTTGTCTCGCCATAATCTCGTCAATTCTTTTTAGTACATCCATGTTGAAACCTCCTGAAACTTCTGCCCGTATAAATAGTAGTAAACAATCGTATAAATTGCTTATACAAGTATTCTACCTAGTTTTATAGAAATAAAATAGCGTACATATGTATGCTAAAATTACTCAAGTGTGATATAAAAAATCTGTTTATACTTTTTTTATTTGACAAAATATTAGCAAAAGGGTAGCATGAGTGCTAGAAGTGTCTTATTTCAGTCAGTGTATACACGAAATTTTCAGAGTGTTTGACTTGTGTAGATACATTTTGCATCCATGGTTAGAGTATGGGTGTTTGATCGAATAACGGAACAGGAGGAGAAACTATGTACGATAAAGAGATGCTGGATAACTTTTCCAGAGATTATGCACAGAAATGTCGGGTGACAGACCAGATTTCCGCTGAATTGTTTGACGCAAACGGTGTGCTGCGTGGACTTCGTGATAAAAATGGAAATGGTGTCGTTGCCGGTTTGACCAATATATCAAAAATTGAATCCTTCCGAATGGAAAATGGACAGAAGATCCCATGTGATGGTAATCTCTGGTATCGTGGATACAATGTCATTGATCTGGTAAAAGGATTCGAGGGCAAACGTTACGGATTTGAAGAAGTTACTTATCTGTTGCTGTTTGGCGAACTCCCATCCCCGGCACAGTTGAAAACTTTCTGTGAAGCACTGGCAAATGCACGGCATCTGCCGACGAATTTTACGCGAGACGTTATTATGAAAGCACCGAGTGCCGATCTGATGAACTCTCTGACCAGAAGTGTATTGACACTGGCATCCTATGATGACGGGATTAGCGACAGTTCTTTACAGACGGTTCTGATGCAGTGTATGAAGCTGATCAGTGAGATGCCGATGCTTGCCGTATATGGTTATCATTCCTATAATCACTTTCTTCGGGATGAGAGCCTGTATATTCACCGTCCGCAGCCGGAGCTGTCCACCGCGGAAAATATTTTGCTGATGCTCAGACCGGATAAAAAATACACCGCACTGGAGGCACAGGTTCTGGATGCTGCACTGGTGCTTCATATGGAGCATGGCGGTGGAAACAACTCAACATTTACGACACGTGTTGTTACTTCGGCAGGTTCCGATACGTATTCCGTTATCGCGGCAGCACTGTCCTCTCTGAAAGGACCGAAGCACGGCGGTGCCAATATCAAGGTCGTTCAGATGATGGATGAGATCCGTCGGGAAGTATCTGACTGGGGTGATGAAGATGAAGTAAAAGCATACCTTGGAAAACTGGTTGATAAGCAGGCGTTTGATCGAAAAGGTCTGATCTACGGAATGGGACATGCCGTATATTCCCTGTCTGATCCGCGTGCCCGCGTATTCAAACATTTTGTAGAAGCACTTGCGATTGAAAAGGAGGAAGGCGTTCTGGCGGAGAAAACACTGCCAGGTGACCGCAAAAACATGGTGCTTGCAGGAAGCTACGTTCTCGCGGGGAGAGGCACGGTTGCGGTGACGGCAACGGGCATGGCGACCGAAATTGGACAGATTGCAGCCCTTTTGGCGGAGCAGGAGGAGCGCGAAACGCCCTTGCAGAAAAAACTGGGGGAGACAGGAAAGCTGCTTGGCATGGGGGCGCTGATTATCTGCGGCATTATCTTCGGGATGGGGCTTTTGCGAAGGCAGCCGCCGTTTCCGATGTTTATGACCTCTGTGAGCCTTGCGGTGGCGGCAATTCCCGAAGGACTGCCTGCGATTGTGACGATTGTGCTTGCGATTGGGATGCAGCGGATGGCAAGGAAAAATACGATTATCCGCAGACTGCCTGCGGTGGAAACCTTGGGGAGTGCAGAGGTCATCTGCTCGGATAAGACGGGGACGCTGACGCAAAACCGCATGAAGGTGACACGGCTTGCGGCAATCGGGAAGGGCTTGGAGCAGGACGAGGAAAAGCGAAGGTTCATTCTGACGCTGTTTACGCTTTGCAATGATGTGAAGCGGCAGGGGACAAAAATCATTGGGGAGCCGACGGAAAAGGCACTTGCGGAGGCCGCAGAGGAAGGCGGGGTATCGCTCAAGGGGCTTTGGGAGGAAATGCCCAGAATCGGCGAGGTGCCGTTTTCCTCGGAGCGAAAGCTGATGACAACGGTGCATCCCAGTGGGGGGAAATGGATTTCCGTCACAAAGGGGGCACCCGATGTTTTGCTTGAAAAATGTGCATACTGCCTGGATGGCGGCAGACAGGCTGTATTTGATGGCAGAAGAAAAAGCGAGGCAAGGCTGAAAAACGGCGAGATGGCGGCAAATGCCCTGCGCGTGGTGGCGGTGGCGTTTCGGGAATGGGACGAGGAGCCGCTCTTTTTTACGGCGGAGGAAGTGGAAAGGGATCTGGTATTTGCAGGAATGGCAGGGATGATGGACCCGCCGAGACCGGAGGCGCAGGCAGCAGTGGAGATTTGTCAAAAGGCGGGGATTCGTCCTGTGATGATTACGGGAGATCATGCACTGACAGCACAGGCGATTGCCGCAGAGCTTGGGATTTACCGTGCAGGGGATACCGTGCTGACGGGGCAGGAGCTGGAGCAGATGTCGGATGAGGCACTGGAGCGGGCGGCAGAGGATTGTACGGTTTTTGCGCGCGTTTCGCCGGCACATAAGGTGCGGATTGTGAAGGCATTTCAGAAGGAGGGGCGCGTGGTTGCCATGACGGGGGACGGCGTGAATGATGCGCCTGCGCTCAAGGCGGCGGATATCGGCTGTGCGATGGGGAAAAACGGCACAGAGGTTGCCAAGGGTGCGGCAGATATGATTCTGATGGATGATAACTTTGCGACAATCGTGGAGGCGGTGCGCGAGGGACGCGGCATTTATGAAAACATCCGCAAGGCGGTGCATTTTCTGCTTTCGAGCAACATCGGCGAAATTATGACGATTTTCGTGGCGATGTGCTTTGGCTGGGCAACGCCGCTTTTGCCGATTCAGCTGTTATGGGTGAACCTTGTGACGGATTCCCTGCCTGCGATTGCATTGGGGGTTGACCCTGCGGACGCGGACAGCATGGAGCAGCCGCCACGGAAGGGAAATTCCCTCTTTTCGGACGGCATGGTGAGCAGGATTGCCTTAGAGGGGGCAATGATTGGGATGCTGGCACTGCTTGCCTTCGGGATCGGGCATATTTATTTTGACGAGGAAGGGGCATATATTACAGGGCGGACGATGGCGTTTGCGGTGCTTTCGCTTTCACAGCTGATTCACGCCTTTAATATGCGGTCGGAGCATTCGCTGTTTCGGATTTCGCCTTTGGGGAACCCGATGCTGCTGCTGGCGCTTTTTATCGGGTGTCTGATGCAGATTGGGGTGATTATGGTGCTGCCGCTGGCGGAGATTTTCAAGGTATGTCCGCTGAATGGAACGGAATGGCTGATTGTAGGGGCGCTTGCACTTACTCCTTTGCCTGTGGTGGAACTGGAAAAGCTGTGCGACAGGCGGCGGAGAAAAAAATAAAAAATTGTTATCATTTTTACTTATCGCGCTTGCGTTGGCTCTTTGAATTCTGTATAATAGAAGAAACCAAAGAAAAGGGAGGTTCCCCTCATGAAAGTTGATGTTTCTTTAGATTTATATCGTATTTTTTGTGCAGTTGTCCGCACGGGCAATATGTCTGCCGCGGCAAGAGAGCTGTTTATTTCGCAGCCTGCGGTAAGCATGTCTATTCGCCAGCTGGAGGATCGCATGGGCAGTCCGCTTCTGGTGCGTACGGCGAAGGGGGTTTATCCCACCGCGGAGGGCAAGCTGTTATATACCTATCTGGAGCAGGCGTTGGGACTGATTCAGGCGGCGGAGGAAAAATATTATCAGATGGTACACATGGAGATGGGAGAGCTTAAGATTGGCGCGAGTGATACGGTCATTGCTAATTTTTTGCTGCCTTATCTGGAAAAGTATCATAAGCTGTATCCCGATATCAATATTAAGGTGACGAATAAGACAACCTACGAATCGCTCAGGCTGCTGAGAAACGGCAGTGTGGATGTCTGCTTTATCAATTTGCCGATTGCGGAGGATGAGGATTTAGAGGTAACGCCCTGCATTG
>ERZ837380.3258-NODE-3258-length-15447-cov-10.426390_pt1 | contig 15447 bp, 10 predicted proteins | sample MGYA00519685_ERZ837380 | MGnify/ENA primary metagenome ERZ837380 (study PRJEB31850, sample SAMEA3708817) | human gut metagenome | biome: human gut; feature: human-associated habitat; material: faeces | place: China | collected 2014 ...
CCAGCTTCATTTCCAGGCCGTGGCGGGCAATGCACTCCTGGCAGGTGTGGTAGGCTCGTTTCTCGTCCTCGCGGTTCTGGCGCATCCGGCGCACATCCACGCTGTCGGCCATCCGGGTAATGGGCTTGAGGGCCTTGGGCACTGCCGTGTCGGCGATCTCCCGCACGCCCTGCACCACCTCGCCGCACTCAATGCCGCGGGCAGTTTCCACAATGACGTAATCCCCGGCCTTGATGTCAGCATCGGCGGGGTCAAAATAATAGCTTTTGCCGTTGTCCTTAAAACGGACAGAGATGACTTTTTTCATAGCATTCCTCTTTGGGGTGGTTGTTGTTCTCGTTGTATCTGAGTCGGGCTCCAAATGAGCCTGATATTCCATTCTGATGTTAGTATACCATAATCAAAACCACATTTCCACGAAAAAAATAAAATCGCCGCGTCCGGGCACCGTGTTCAGGCCCAAAAAAATTGGGCGGCGGGTGCAATGATCGGCCCGGCTCGTTCGTATACAACCTGATTTCGACATGAAAATTCTGGAAACGGGTCAAAAAATTGAGGAATTGAGCGGAGAATTCCCCGGTTGCGGAAAAGTATCTTAAGTTTTATAAAAGATTCACCAAGGGACTATTGCAACCCCCTCCCCCTCGTGTATAATAAGGATACTAAAGGAAATTTAAACCCCGCTGCTTGGGGGGCCTAAGAGAAACGGTAGGAAGAAATGGAAAAATTCAGTGTCAAAAAACCGTTTACGGTGCTGGTTGGTGTTGTCATGGTCCTGCTGCTGGGGTTCGTGGCCCTCAGCCACATGCAGACCAACCTGCTGCCGGACATCAGCACGCCGTACCTGATGGTGGTCACGGTTTACCCCGGTGCCAGCCCGGAGCGTGTGGAGAGCGAAGTCTCCGACGTGATGGAAAACGCCCTGGGTACCGTGGCGGGTGTGGACACCATCACCGCCACCTCGGCGGAAAACTACAGCCTGCTGCTGATGAAGTTCTCCGAGGGCACCGATATGAACAGCACCATGGTCAAGGTGTCCAACAAGGTGGACCAGACGGTGTCCAGCCTGCCAAGCAGCTGCCTGACCCCTTCCATCATTGAATACAGCATGAACATGAATGCCTTTATGACGGTTGCCATCAGCCGCGAAGGCAGTGATGTCTACGACCTCTCCGATTTCGTCAGCGGCACGCTGGTGCCCTATGTGGAGCGCAGGGGCGGCGTGTCCAGCATCTCGGCCAACGGCCTCATCGAGAAGATGGTGCAGGTGCAGCTGAGCCAGTCCAAGATCGACGTCATCAACGAGAAGCTGCTGGAGACCATCGACGTCCAGCTGGCGGCGGCCCATGAGCAGCTGGAAGCCGCCCAGGCCCAGATCGAAGCCGGCCGCAAGGAGTACGAAAAACAGCTGAAAAACTACGGCGACATGGTCTCCGATACCGTGATGGCCCAGATGGGCACCGAGGTGGGTGCCGCCGTGACCACCGTCCGGGATAAGGCGCAGGCCCTGCTGGACAGTGTGAACCAGCTGATCGCCGTGGTCAACGAGCCGGAGATCCAGCAGGCGCTGATCGAGGTGCGCGATGGCCTGCAGCATGTGGTGGACCAGTTCAACGAGACGGGAATGCGGGACATTGACTCCCTCATTTCCATCATCGGCGAGCTGCGCGATATCACCGATAAGCTCACCGTTGCCCTGCAGCAGCTGCAGAACCGCCTGAACCTGGAAACGGGTGCCGACGGCAGCACCGCCGGAGATCTGGCGGGCGACCTGGAAGTGCAGCAGAGCATGAGCACCATCTATAAAACGCTGGAAGATACCATCAAGGCCATGGACAATGTGCCCGAGCTGATGAACACGTTCTCCCAGGCGCTGGGCAGCTATTCCAGCCAGCAGCTCTCCGCGTACATGAAGTTTACCGAAGCCCGTGAGATGCTGAACAACTACCAGACCCAGTACGACGAGGCCAACGCCCAGTATGAGGCGGCCAAGGAGAAAGCCCTCGCCAGCGCCGATGTGGCCAAGCAGCTGGATATCGACACGCTGGCCACCCTCATCTACGCCCAGAACTTCTCCATGCCCGCCGGCTACGTCAAGGACTCCAGCGGAAAATCCTGGCTGCTGAAAGTTGGCGAGGAGTACGACAGCGTGGCCGATATCGAGGGCGCGCTGCTGCTCCATGTGGATGGCTTTGGCGACGTCCGCCTCTCCGATGTGGCGGATGTGGAAGTCATTGATAACGCCGAGGCCAGCTATACCCGTCTGAACGGCGAGCGGGCCGCCGTGCTCAAAATTTTCAAGAGCTCCACGGCCAGCGCCAGCACGGTTTCGGATAACTGTCTGGAAGCGTTCAAGGAGCTGGAAGCCCAGTACGATGGCCTGAAAGTGGTCGTTCTGTCCAACCAGGGCAACTACATTACCGTTATTGTCAAGAGCATCCTCACCAGCATGATCGTGGGTGCCGCTCTGGCCATCATCGTGCTGGCCATCTTCCTGAAAGATATCAAGCCCACCCTCGTGGTCGGCATCAGCATCCCGCTGTCCGTTCTGTTCGCCATCGTGCTGATGTACTTCACCGGGCTGGACCTCAACGTCATGACGCTGGCGGGCCTCTCCCTCGGCATTGGTATGCTGGTGGATAACTCGGTCGTCGTCATTGAGAACATCTACCGTCTGCGGGGCCGGGGCGTCCCTGCACCCCGCGCGGCCGTGCAGGGCGCAAAGCAGGTGGGCATGTCCATTGTGGCCTCTACCCTCACCTCGGTCTGCGTCTTCGTGCCCGTCATCTTCACCTCCGAGACGGTGCGCAACCTGATGCAGCCCATGTCTCTCTGCATCGGCTACTGCCTCATGGCCTCCCTCATTGTGGCCATTACCGTTGTCCCGGCGGCGTCCTCCACCGTGCTGAAAAAGGCCGAGCCCAAGAAGCTGGCCTGGTTTGAGAAAGTGCAGGACAAGTACGGCAAGAGCCTGGAGTGGTGCTTCCAGCACCGCGCCATCCCGCTGGGGGCTGCCATCGTTCTGCTGGCTTTCTGCGGCTGGCGGGTCTTCTCCATGGGCATCACCCTGCTGCCGGAGATCACCAGCAACGAGGCCATTGTGGAGATCTCGACCACGGCGGATATGAGCAAAGAGGATTCTTACGATGTGGCCGGGCAGGTGGTGGAAGCCCTGATGGCGGTGGACCATGTGGAAGAGGTGGGCATCACCACCGATACCAGCGTGGCCGGCATCGACGTTGGCCAGCTGGGCCTTCCCAAGGCTATTACCGACCTGCTGAACGCGGCCAACAGCTACGGCAGCTATAAGATCAATGTCAAACTGGATGAGAGCCTCTCCTCCACCCAGATCGAAACCGCCCGTCAGGCGCTGGAAGACGCCCTGGGCAGCGTGGAAAACTGCACCGGCACCGTGGAGATCAGCGGAATGCAGGAGCTCACCAGCATGATGTCCAACGGCCTCAGCGTCAAGGTCTACGGCCCCGACACGGCTACCATCACCCAGCTGGCCGATAAGGTCGTGGAGATGGTCAACAACACCGAGGGCTTTACCAACGCCACCACCGGCCTGGGCAACGGCGACGCCACCATTGAGCTGCAGATCGACCGTGATAAGGTCCGTGCCTATGGCCTGACCGTCGCGCAGGTGTATCAGCAGATCGCGGCGGACCTGACCACCACCACCACCGCCAAGACCCCCGTTGTGGTGGACGGCACTTCCATGACGGTCCAGATCACCGATAACCTGGACCCCGTCACCAAGGAAAACATGATGGGCATTTCCTTTGAGACCACCACCATGTCCGCCGATGGCACCACCACCACGGGCACCTGTAAGCTCAGCGATATTGCCACCTGGACCGTGGGCACGGCCCCCGACTCCCTGACCAGCGAGAACCAGACCCAGTTCGTCACCGTCACGGCGGACACTCTGCCCGGCTACAATACCACCGTGCAGGCCCGTCAGGTCAAGAAGACGTTGGACGCCTACACCCTGACCGATGAGATGCCGGAGGGCTGCTCCTTTGACGTGGGCGGCGAGTCCGGCAACGTCAACAAGATGACCAATGAGATGGTGCAGTGGCTGGCACTGGCCCTGCCGTTCGTCTATCTGGTCATGGTGGCACAGTTCCAGAGCCTGCTGTCCCCGTTCATCGTGCTGTTTACCATCCCGCTGGCCTTTACCGGCGGCCTGCTGGGAATGCTGCTCACGGGCCAGCAGCTGACCATGATCTCTCTGATGGGCTTCATCGTCCTGATGGGCACCGTCGTCAACAACGGCATCGTCTTTGTGGACTACACCAACCAGCTCCGCCTGGGCGGCATGGAGCGCCGCGCGGCCCTCATCGCCACCGGCAAGACCCGTATGCGCCCCATCCTCATGACCACCCTGACCACGGTGCTGGCCATGCTCCAGACGGCCCTGAGCAACGATATGGCCGGCCAGCTGATGCGCGGCATGTGCGTCGTCATCATCTGCGGCCTGAGCTACGCCACCCTGATGACCCTGTACATCGTCCCGCTGATGTACGACATCCTCTTCAAGAAGCCGCCGCTCAACGTGGATATCGGCAGCGAGGAAGACCTGGACGACATCCCGGACGACGCGGCCGAGTTCCTGGCGCAGGCCAACGCGCAAGCATAAATTCCCCTGCAAACAAAAAAATCCTCATGGAGCGCTCCATGAGGATTTTCTTTTTGCAAAACCACCAAAAAATCTCCCAAAATATTGGCTGTTAATTCTAAAAAGTTCTGCCCACAAGCGTGTGAAACTATGATATAATCATAATTATGAAAGATACACTCAGGAGTGCGCCTGCTGGGTGTGAACCAAATGATGAGGAGGCGAGCGCAATGGCACAGTTTCGTTCCAAGCCTTTTGGCGTGACAAAAAGCGGCGAAAAGGTCAACGAGTACATCATCTCCAACCCCGGCGGACTGGAAGTGCATGTGCTGAACTATGGCTGTGTGATCAAAAATATCCTTGTCCCCACAAAAAAGGGCCCGGTGGACGTGGTCATAGGGCATGACACCCTGGCCGACTACGAAAACGACTTCAACTCCCAAGGCAGCACCTGCTGCGGCGCGTTTGTGGGGCGGTACGCCAACCGGATCGAGAACGCGGTGTTCAGTGTAGGCGGCAGGGCCTACCATCTGGAAGCCAACAATGGCAAAAACCATCTGCATGGCACATTCCCGCGCAAGATCTACGAGGTGAAATCCTTTGGCGATACCCTGTTACTGGAGGCGGAGAGCCCGGATGGAGAAGACGGGTTCCCCGGCAATCTGAAAATTTCGGTGCGGTATATCCTCACGGAGGACAATGCCCTGCGGATGGACTACCGGGTGTCCTCCGACGCGGACACCGTGCTGAACCTCACCAACCATACATATTTTAATCTGGATGGTGAGGGCGATGTGCTGAACCAGAAGCTCAAGCTCTACGCGTCCCGGTATCTGGAGGGCAACAACGAGACCTGCCCCACCGGGCGCATCCTGCCCGTGGCGGGCACGCCGATGGATTTTACTTCCGGCAAACCGCTGGGCCGGGACATCGACACGGGCTTTTCCCAGACCACCATGGTGGGCGGCGGCTTTGACCACTGCTTTGTCATTGACCGGGACCGCGGTTCCAGCCAGAGCCTGTGCGCCTGGGCCACCAGCGAGAAAAGCGGCATCAGCATGAAGATGTACACCACTCAGCCGGGCATCCAGCTTTACACGGGCAATTTTTTGCAGGACTGCCCCACCCCGGGCAAGGGCGGCGTGCCGCTGCAGAAATACGGCGGCTTTGCGCTGGAGACCCAGCACTTCCCCTGCAGTCCCTCGCACCCGGAGTTTCCCACCACCATCCTCCGCGCGGGCAAGGTCTTCCGCGCCAACACCACGCTGCGCTTTTTCACCGGACGCCAGTGCGGACGCCTTTGAAAAGAGAGAACGGAATGACCGCCCGGCCGGGCGGTCATTTTTGTGTTCCGGGTGATCTTTCTCTCATTTGCACAAAAAGCGTCTTCCCTCCATGGGCAGGGTGCAAAAAAATTTGTGGTTCCATCATCGTGCAGAAAAAGATGCAACAAGAATCCAGCCGCATAAAATGGGCGGTACTTGATTCCGCGTGCAAAAAGCGGTATTCTTTAGGCAGCAGGGGCAAGGCCCTTACAAAGAATGCAACAATGGTGACGAGAGAGAGGTTTTTGCAATGGCAATTCTGGTTTCCGGCGGCGCTGGCTACATTGGCAGCCACACCTGCATTGAACTGTTGAACGCTGGCTACGATGTGGTGGTGGCCGATAACTACTATAACGCTTCTCCGGTGGTGCTGGAGCGGGTCAAGCAGATCACGGGCAAGGACTTCCGCTTCTATCAGGCCGATATGACCAAGCATGAGGATGTGGAGAAGATCTTCACCGAGTGCCCGGACATCACCGCGGTCATCCAGTTTGCAGCCTACAAGGCTGTGGGCGAGAGTGTCTCCAAGCCCATTGAATACTACTATAACAACCTCAACTGCACCCTGGTCATCCTGGATGTGATGCGCCGCCACGGCTGCAAGAACTTTGTCTTCAGCTCCTCGGCCACCGTCTACGGCGACCCCGCCAGTGTGCCCATCACCGAGGACTTCCCCGTGGGTGCCACCACCAACCCCTATGGCACCACGAAGGCCATGACCGAGCGCATCCTGACCGATGTCTGCAAGGCGGACCCCACCCTGAACGTGGCCCTGCTCCGCTACTTCAACCCCATCGGTGCCCACAAGTCCGGCCTCATTGGTGAGGACCCCAACGGGATCCCCAACAATCTGATGCCCTACATTGCAAAAGTCGCTGTGGGCAAGCTGGAAAAAGTGCACGTCTTCGGCAACGATTACCCCACCCCGGACGGCACCGGCGTCCGCGATTACATCCACGTGGTGGATCTGGCCCGCGGCCATGTCTGCGCCATCCGCAAGCTGGAGACCAATTGCGGCCTCTTCATCTGCAACCTGGGCACCGGCAAGGGCTACAGCGTGCTGGATGTCATCCATGCCTTTGAGAAAGCCTGCGGCAAGAAGCTCCCCTACGTCATCGAGGCCCGCCGCCCCGGCGATATCGCCGAGTGCTACGCTGACCCCTCCAAGGCCAAGCGTGAGCTGGGCTGGGTGGCTGAGTACGGCATCGAGGAGATGTGCGCCGACAGCTGGAACTGGCAGAAGAAGAACCCTGACGGCTACCACACTGCAAAATAAAAGGATTTTCCACTGCGATTGTCCATAACGTTGAAAACACCCCTGTCTGCCGCGGCAGACAGGGGTGTTTTTGCATCGCGGAGGTCATTTCACGATAGGACATTTCATGAAATGCGGTCCGCGACGAAATTTGTCGTTGGCATCCCTTGACAAAGGATAAAAGTTAGCCTATAGTACCATTGTTAATACAGACTAACAAATGGTCGAAGAAAGGCGGACAACCATGACACTGAAAGAACTGAACATCGGCGAAAGCGCTGTCATTGAGACGGTTGGCGGACAGGGGGCCCTCCGCCAGCATTTTCTGGATATGGGCCTGATCCCTGGGGAAAAGGTCACCCTTGTCAAGTTTGCACCCATGGGTGACCCGATGGAGCTGCAGATCCACGGCTACGCCCTGACCCTCCGGTTGGATGACGCGGCCCGGATCAACGTTTCCCCGGCAAAAACCGTCCGGGTGGTGCCCGCTGCCCGCCCGGAACAGAAAGTGGTAGAGCACCCCGGCCTGGGCGAGGGCGGCCGCTACCACACCAAAAAGGGAGAGAATCCGCTGCCGGACGGCACGACCCTCACCTTTGCACTGGCGGGCAACCAGAACTGCGGCAAGACCACCCTGTTCAACCAGCTTACCGGCTCCAACCAGCATGTAGGCAATTTCCCGGGCGTGACGGTGGACCGCAAGAGCGGTGCTATTAAGGGCCACCCGGAGACCGAAGTGACCGATCTGCCCGGCATTTACTCCATGTCGCCCTATTCCAGCGAGGAAATCGTCACCCGGCAGTTCCTCATCAATGAGAAACCCACCGGCATCATCAACATCGTGGATGCCACCAACATTGAACGGAACCTGTACTTAACGATGCAGCTCATGGAGCTGGATACCCCCATGGTGCTGGCGCTGAATATGATGGATGAGGTGCGCGGAAATGGCGGTACCATCCGCATCAATAAGATGGAGGCCATGCTGGGCATCCCGGTGGTGCCCATCTCCGCGGCCAAGAACGAGGGTGTGGATGAGCTGGTAGACCATGCCATCCATGTGGCAAAGTATCAGGAACGCCCAGGCCGGCTGGATTTCTGTGGCGAGGACGACCACGGCGGTGCGGTCCACCGCTGCATCCATGGCATCATCCATCTCATTGAGGACCACGCCAAGACAGCTGGCATCCCGGTGCGTTTTGCCGCCACGAAGCTGGTGGAGGGCGACCACCGCATTGAGGAAGCCCTGCAGTTGGATCAGAACGAAAAAGAAATGATCGAGCACATCATCCTCCAGATGGAGCAGGAGCGCGGGCTGGACCGGGCCGCTGCCATTGCGGATATGCGGTTCCACTTTATCCACCAGCTGGTGGCTCAGACCGTTGTCAAGCCCCATCAGAGCAAGGAGCAGCTCCGCAGCAACCGCATTGACCGGATCCTCACCGGCAAATATACGGCCATCCCGGCCTTTGTGGGCATCATGGCGCTGGTGTTCTATCTGACGTTCGGCGTCATCGGTTCAGGCCTGCAGGACCTGCTGGCAGCGGGAATTGACCGGCTGACCACCTTGACGGATAACGCCCTTACGGCATGGGAAGTCAACCCGGCGGTGCACTCACTGGTCATCGACGGCATCTTTACAGGCGTGGGCAGCGTGCTGAGCTTTCTGCCCATCATTGTGACCCTGTTCTTCTTCCTCTCCCTGCTGGAAGATACCGGCTACATGGCCCGTGTGGCGTTCGTCATGGATAAACTGCTCCGCCGCATCGGTCTTTCGGGCCGCAGCATCGTGCCCATGCTCATCGGGTTTGGCTGCACGGTGCCCGGCGTGATGGCCAGCCGCACCCTCCCCTCGGAGCGGGACCGCAAAATGACCATTCTGCTCACGCCGTTCATGAGCTGCTCGGCAAAGCTGCCCATCTACAGCCTGTTTGCGGCGGCTTTCTTCCCCCAGCAGGCGGCCTTTGTGATGGTGGGATTGTATTTCCTTGGCATCCTCGTGGGCGTAGGAATGGCCATCCTCCTCAAGGGGACGGTCTTCAAGGGCGAGGCCGTGCCCTTTGTGATGGAGCTGCCCAACTATCGCCTGCCGGGCCTGAAAAACGTGGCCCAGCTGCTCTGGGAAAAGGCCCGGGATTTTCTCGAGCGGGCGTTTACGGTCATCTTTATAGCCACCATCGTCATTTGGTTCCTGCAGAACTTTGACCTCCGGCTCCGCCTGACGTCTGACCCGCAAACCAGCATTCTGGCCCTGCTGGCGGGCGGGATCGCACCGCTGTTCGCGCCGCTGGGCTTTGGCGACTGGCGTGTCTCCACGGCCCTCATCACCGGCTTTATGGCAAAGGAGAGCGTTGTTTCCACCCTGACCATCCTGTTCGGCTCCTCGGCAGCCTTTGCAGCTGCCCTTACCCCGGCCCAGGCGGCCCCGCTGCTGGTCTTCTGCCTGCTGTATACCCCCTGCATTGCTGCAGTGGCCTCTGTCAAGCGTGAGCTTGGCGGCAAGTGGGCGGCCATCATGGTGTTAAACCAGTGCGTCACCGCGTGGCTTTGCGCGCTGGTAATGCGGCTGATCCTGCTGGCGATTTAACGGCAAAATAGGAAAAAGGCTCTGTCGGGTTCCGGCAGAGCTTTTTTCATCCTTGACAGAGAAAACGGCCTGTGCTATAATCACTTCAAATTTGAACAATCTAAAATTGAAAGAAGTGAAGCTGCATGAACCCCAGCCTGGAATTCTCACAGAAGTTTATGGTGGGCTACAACGCCGCCTGCAAGCCCCTGTGTCAAGAGCTCAAGCTGCCGCAGACGGCGCTGGATATCCTGCTGTTCCTCGTCAATAACCCCGAATACAAGACGGCCAGCGATATCGTGGAGGTGCGAAAGCTAAAAGCGAACCTTGTCTCGGTCAATGTGGACCGCCTCGTGCAGGAGGGCTACCTCCGGCGGGAGGCCGTGGCAGGTGACCGCCGCAAGACCCTGCTCATCGGGACGGAAAAGGCCCGCTCCGTGGTAGAGCGGGGCCGGGAGGTGCAGAACCGTTTTCTGGAGCGGCTGCTGGACCACACGGACGAAGCCCAGCGGGCGGCGTTTTTTGCCACGCTGGAGACCATGAGCAAAAATCTGGATGCCATCATTGAGGGGGAAGATTAAGATGCAAATTTTGTATGTTCTTCTGGTCACATTTTTTGCCGGAATGGGTGCCGGCCTCGGCACCGGCTTTGCCGGGATGAGTGCGGCGGCGGTCATCAGCCCCATGCTCATCACGTTTCTGGGCATGAACCCCTACATGGCCGTGGGCATCGCCCTTTCGTCGGACGTGCTGGCCAGTGCGGTGTCCGCTTACACCTACCACAAGAATAAGAATCTGGACGTGAAAAACGGCCTCATCATGATGGCCAGCGTGCTGGGATTCACGGTGGTGGGCAGCTGGCTGGCAAGTCTTGTTCCCTCTCGGGCGATGGGCGGCTTCTCGGTGTTTATGACGTTCCTGCTGGGCATCAAGTTCATCGTCAAGCCGGTCATGACCACCAAAGAGGCCATGCAGGGGATCTCTGCGAAAAAGCGTGCGATCCAGTCCATCGTCTGCGGTGTCATCATCGGCCTTATCTGCGGCTTTGTGGGGGCCGGCGGCGGCATGATGATGCTCCTCATCCTCACCAGCGTGCTGGGCTATGAGCTCAAGACCGCCGTGGGCACCAGCGTCTTCATCATGACGTTCACGGCCCTGACGGGTGCTGTCTCCCACTTTGCCATCGGCGGGGCCCCGGACTGGCCCGTGTTTGCCCTCTGCGTCCTCTTTACCCTGCTCTGGGCCCGTATTGCGGCGGTCTTTGCCAATAAGGCGGACGCCAAGACCCTCAACCGCGCGACCGGTATCGTGCTGGTGGTGCTGGGCATCGTGGTCATGGGCTTCAACCTGCTGACAAAGTAAAATAACAAAAACCAACAGGAGCCTGTGCGTGGGAATCGCTTCCCGGCACAGGCTCCTGTTGGCTTTACAGAGGAGTGTTTGTTGTTTTAAAGGTGCCTCACTGCACGAATTCCAGGTTCACGTTGCCGTTGCTGGCATTGGCCGTAAAGCTCTGGGCAGCGCCAAGATTCTGCTGGACAGGGGCGCTGCTGCGGATGGCGAAGCTATCGTCGTTGGCGTCGGTAAGGGTCACGCGACCACTGCCTGCGGTCAGGTTCAGGCCATACTCCGCGCCGCGGCCCGTCACAGTGCCCACCACGCTGGCGTTGGTGGCGGTGCAATAAAAGTAGGGCGACGAGGTGTGGTCCAGCTTGACGTCACCGTTCTGGGCCTGTGCGGTAATGCTCAAAGCCGAGGTGTTGGCCAGGCTGATGCGGCCATTCCGGGTGGAAGCGGCAAAGGTCTGGGTGAGCAGGTTGTTTACCTCCACTTTGCCGTTGTTGGCCGTGGCGTTCAGGTTATCCAGGCTGCCGCCGGTAATGGAAATGTTGCCGTTGGTGGTGGTCAGGGTGTTGGACTGAGACGTCATATCCTGGATGGTGATATTGCCGTTGCTGGTATCCACCGTGAGGCCTGCAAACGCCCTGCGGGGCAGCTTGACGGTCATGGTGCAGATGCACTTGCTGTTGTTCACGCTCATGGAAGCGTCGCCCTTGAGGCCCTGAATGTTCAGGCTCGGGCCCGCAATGGTAAAGCTGTACAGCTCTCCGCCCGTGCCAAAGGCATCGTTGTAGGAGCTGTTGTAGCTGTACTCCACCACCACATGGTCCACATCATCGGCTTTTACCGTCACATCGGCGTATTTGTCGCTGACGGATAGGCTGCTGATGGCCTCTGCCGTTTCATAGGTTTTGGTAATGAGCCCCGCTCCCGCGCTGTTTTCCTGCGGAGAGGGGGTAAAACCACAGAGCAGAGCCACCGCTGCCGCCGCAGACAACAGTGTGCAGAATAGCTTTTTCATGGTTCAAAACCTCCAATCTGAGACTTGGACAGGCGTGCCCAAATTTTATTACAGATTCTACTATAAAAATAACGCAAAACAAAGAAAAAGTCAAGAAATACAACAAAAAAGCCCGTGCAGGGCACGGGCTTGGAAAACTACTTATTTCTCCTCGATGGTGGAGTGCTCGATCACCCAGTCAGCAGCGCGGCGGATGGCCTCGTTGCGGCGAATGCTCTCCACGTTGGACTTGGCCATGATCTCTTCCAGAGGCTTCTTGAGCTTGTCGGCACGCTCCTGCATCTTGGCGGTCATCTCCTCATCGGTGGGGACGAGGTTCTCCTGCTGTGCCACCTGCAGCAGAGCCATCCGGGCGCGGGTGTTGTTCTCCGCAGCCTTGTGAACGTTTGCGGTAAAGGTCTCGCGGGTCTGGTGCACCTGGGACAGGTAGTGGTCCAGGCTGACGCGCTGCATCTGGAGCTGCTGCTGGATGTTCTCCATCTCGCGCTGGTAGGTGCTCTCCACCAGGACGCTGGGGATCTCGCCCTCCGCGGAGTTGGCCAGCTGGGTCAGGACCTGATCCTTGGCGCGGTTCAGGGCGCTGGCGTGCTTGCCATCGTGGATCTGCTGGCGGATCTGCTCACGGAACGCTTCCATGGTGTCCACCTTGCCCGCTTTCTTGGCAAAATCACTGTTCAGGGCGGGCAGCTGGCGGACGCAGACGTCGATCAGTTTGATCTTGAAGACGGCGGGCTTGCCGGCCAGGTCTTTCACATGGTAGCGGGTGGGGAACGTGACAAAGATGTCGAACTCCTCGCCGCCCTTGTGGCCCAGGATGCCCTCCTCAAATCCGGGAATCATCCGGCTGCTGCCCAGCTGCAGGGTCTGGTTCTTGGCGGAGCCGCCCTTGAACGGCTGGCCGTCCATCTGGCCCTCATAGTCAATGTGGACGATATTGCCCTTGACGGCCGGGCCCTTGTGGGGCACCAGCTCGGCAGAGGCCTGACGGCGGTGCTCCAGCACATTGTCGATCTCTTTGTCCGTGACAGCCGGGGTGACGCACTCGACCTTGAAGCCGGAGGTCTGGGCCAGCTTCAGCTCGGGCTGCAGGGCGGTGGTGGCGGTGGCCACAAAGCCCTCGTCTTTCTTCACGCTGACCAGGTCATAGGTGGGCTCGTCCACGGCACGGAAGCCGTGCTCTTTCATGGCGGCGTCATACAGAGCCGGCACATCCTTGTCCATCAGGTCGTTGATGGCATCATACCAGAACGTGTGCTCTCCGCGGTCCGCCTCGATCTGAGCGCGGTCCGCCTCACCCTTTGCAAAGCCCTTGATGGTGTAAGAGGCGCGGGTGCGCTCGTACACGGCGTTGGATGCGGCCTCCAGTTCCTCAGCAGAAGCGCTGAACGTCATTTTGCAGACACTCTTTTCGGGAGTTTCCACGCTTACCAGTTTCATAGGTTCTACCCTCCGTGCTGCCCCCTGAAAGGGCAAGATTCAAAACATTATGAAGTTATTATAGCACAATAAGCTCAAAAGCGGTATAATAAAAAGAAAGAAAATCTGTTCTTTTGTCAGCGAATGGAGTCCCGGGCGCTGCAAAACGGAAGGAAGTGTACACCTCATGCGTCTGTTCGACGTTCTCGGGCCGGTGATGATCGGCCCCTCCTCCAGCCATACGGCGGGTGCGGCCCGCATTGGATATACGGCTCAGAAGCTGCTGGGCGACGTCCCCGCCGAGGCGGACATTGGGCTCTACGGCAGCTTTGCCACCACAGGCCGGGGCCACGGCACCGACCGTGCGCTGGTGGCGGGCCTGCTGGGCCTCCGCCCGGACGACCCCCGCCTGCCCGACAGCTTCGCGCTGGCCGAGGAGGCCGGCATGAAGTTCACCATCCATCCGGTGGAGCTCCGTGCCGCCCACCCGAATACGGCGGTGCTTACCTTAAAGAGTAAGGCGGGCCGGACCCTCGTCCTGAAGGCGGCCTCTGTGGGCGGCGGACGCATCCGCGTGACTGAAATCGACGGTGTGCCTGCCGACTTTGGCGGTGACAGCAACACCCTTATCATCCATAACGAGGACACCCCCGGCTGCATCGCCGAGGTCACTATGTCGCTGGCCCAGCGCCGCATCAACATCGCGTCCATGCAGGTGTTCCGCGCCGCGACGGGCGGCTACGCCGTTATGGTGCTGGAATGCGACTCCCACATCCCCCACGTGCTGGAACAGCAGATGGCCGTGATGCCGGGCATCCGCAAAGTTACCTGCCTGAACATCGACGAGCCGGAAGAATGCGAGGAGGGCTGAGAAGTGTCGTTTTTATCCTGTGAAGAGATGCTGGCCGCTGCCCGCAGCCAGAATATTTCCCTTTCGGAGGCCATCCTCCGCAGCGATTTAGCCGAGAGCCGCCTCACCGAGGCCCACAGCCGGGAGATGATGCACCACCTCTGGCAGGTAATGCAGGCCACCAGCCGGGACTATGACCCGGCCCAGCGCAGCCGAAGCGGCCTTTCAGGCGGCGATGCGGCCAAGGTGGAGCAGGCCCATCAAGAAGGAAAGAGCCTTGGCGGCGATTACCTCGCCGCAGTGACTGCCGAAGCTCTCAAGACTGCCGAGTGCAACGCCTGCATGAAGCGCATCGTCGCTGCCCCCACGGCGGGCAGCTGCGGCGTCCTGCCTGCTGTTCTGCTGCCGCTGGCCCGCAGCGGCGAGGCCGACGAAGAGTCCATTTGCGACGCCCTCTATGTCGCCGCCGGATTCGGCCAGGTCATCGCGGCCCGCGCCACTCTCGCGGGCGCGGAGGGCGGCTGTCAGGCCGAGGTGGGCGCTGCCAGCGCGATGGCCGCCGCCGCTCTCTGCCACCTCAAGGGCGGCGCGCCGGAGCAGTGCGCCGCTGCCGCCGCAATGGCTCTGGGCAACCTGCTGGGCCTCGTCTGCGACCCCGTGGCCGGCCTCGTGGAAGTTCCCTGCGTCAAGCGGAATGTCGTTGGCGCGGTGAATGCCGTCTCCTGTGCGAATATGGCCCTTGCCGGGGTGGACTACGCCATCCCCTGTGATGAGGTCATCGACGCCATGGGCCGCGTGGGCAGCCTGCTCTCCCCCGACCTCCGCGAGACCGGTCAGGGCGGTCTTGCCGCCACGCCCACCGGCGTCCGCATTGCGCAGGCTCTGGCAGAGCAGGGCTGATGCATAGAAAATAAAAGAAAAGTAGATGAAAAGACGTTCTTTTTCAGGAATCTCAAAAATATTTCTGAAAAAGTGTTGACAAAACCCCGGTTCAGTGATAAAATACATCATGTTCCGAACGGAACGTATGCGTTGGTAGCTCAGCTGGA
>ERZ837380.3268-NODE-3268-length-15424-cov-4.452274_pt1 | contig 15424 bp, 13 predicted proteins | sample MGYA00519685_ERZ837380 | MGnify/ENA primary metagenome ERZ837380 (study PRJEB31850, sample SAMEA3708817) | human gut metagenome | biome: human gut; feature: human-associated habitat; material: faeces | place: China | collected 2014 ...
CCGGGGTCGACGTCACGGACGCCTACACCCGCGGCGCGCAGCAGACGCTCGCCCTCGCGCAGCGCTTCGGCTGCACGGCCGCCCTGCTCAAGCAGCGCAGCCCCTCGTGCGGCAAAGGAGAGGTCTACGACGGCACGTTCACCGGCACACGTGTGTCCGGCGACGGCGTCACCGCGGCGCTTTTGTCCGCGCACGGCATCCGCGTCTACGGGGAGGACGACGTGGCGGAACTGCTGAGCCTATAATTATGTAAACCGAATTATGTCAACTTGCAGCGTGCCGCCCGGCGCGCTGCTTTTTGTATGTCATAAAAACTTAAAAAAGTTGAAATCGCCGGGAAATATGTTGAAAAATCACCGCCGTCCGGTATAATGAGATTATCGCACACCCCACAGGAAAACAGGGAGGAGAAAACCATGCGCAAACGCCTTTTGTCTCTGCTGCTCGTGCTTGCGTGCGTGCTGACGCTGGCCGTCGTGCCGGTCGTCGCCGCAGAGCCTGACCCCGTGCAGCCCACCGCCTCCGTAACGGAGCCGACGCCCACGACCGATCCCGAACCCAGCCCGGAACCCAGCTCTGAGCCCTCGCCCGAGCCTTCGCCCGAGCCTTCGCCCGTACCGACGCCGTCCGGCCCGTGGTATCAGGCGGCGCTGGATTTTGCCTGCGATCACCGTATCCTGCTCGGCGATCCCAGCGGCAACATGATGCCGAATGACAACGCCACGCGCGCCCAGATGGCCGCCATGCTCGTGCGTGTCTTTGGCTGCACGGCGAGCAAGGACATTGCGCATTTTACCGATGTCAGCACCACCGCCTGGTACTATTCGGAGCTGAGCACCGCCGCGCAGATGAACATCTTCAACGGCTACGGTGACGGCACGATGGGGCCGAACCGCAGCATCACGCGCCAGGAGGCGATGGTCGTCATCGCCCGCGCCTTCGCCGTGCCCGACGGTACGGCCGCCGACATTCAGGCGTTTCGGGACGCTTCGTCCGTCGGCAGCTGGGCGGTCGCCAAGGTGGGCGGCCTGGTCAAGGCCGGCATTGTCAACGGCGATAACGGCAGCCTGTACCCCACGGCCAGCATCACCCGCGCTGAGATCGCGCAGATGCTCTATAACCTCGGCCTGCAGTTTTGCTCCGATGCCGCTGCGCTCCCGGCCTCCGGCCGCGTCATTTATAACGGCGCCGCGCCCCTGACGGCGGACGCCTTCACCGGCACGCTCTACCTTGGCGGCCCTGCCGGGCGTGACCTCGGCGGCATGAACATCACCGGCACGCTCGTCGTGCGTACCGACCCGAACGGCACCGTTACCGTCGGCGGCACGGTCGACACGCTCACCGTCGCGGCTGAGGACACGACGGTCGCAGGCACCGGCCATGCCGGCCTTGTGCGCCTGCTCGCGCGCGGCTGCACCGTCACGCTCGCTGCCGACAAGACCGCTTCGGAGTATGACCCCATGCTCCGCGGCGTCGGCAAGGTCGTGACCGACCCCGTGCCCGCGCTCTCTCCGGAATGCCGAGCCGTCGACCTGTACGTGACCTACCGTTACTTCCCGTCGGAATATCAGACCACACCGGGCGAGGCGACCCTCATCTGGTATGTGGACGGCGTGCAGCAGCCCACGCGCCACTACACGCTCGACGGCAAGTCCATCACGCCAGGCTTCCACGTGGAAGAGTCCGTCTGGAAGCGCGATATGCCCACCCAGCACACGGTCGAGATCCTCTTCCTGTGCGGCACGGACGTGATCCGCACCACGTTCGTCGTCCCGGTCAACAACTATACGGACGCGGAGTATGCGCAGCTCCAGCGCGCGCAGTATCCGTACAAGCTCGAGGTCGTGCGCAACCAGTGCACGGTGCTCGTGTACGGTCTCGATAAGAGCGGCAATTACTCCATCCTCCATCACGCCTTCGTCTGCGGCCCCGGCCGGACCACGCCGATCGGCACGTTCCGCACGCCGTTCAAGGCAGCCTGGCATCCGCTGCAGGGCTGCTGGGGGCAGTACTGCACGCAGATCACAGGAAACTATCTCTTCCACTCCTCGCCGTACAACAGCCCGAATAAAAACGACCTGTCCTACCGGCTGTATAACCAGCTCGGCACGGTCTGCTCGCACGGCTGCGTGCGCCTGACGGTGGCGGATGCCAAGTGGATCTACGACAACTGTCCCCTCGGCACCACGGTGTCGATCTACAACGCCTCGTCCCTCCCGGTGCCGAAGCCGTCGGCCCCGTGGCTGGACATCTCCAGCCCGAACCGCGGCTGGGACCCGACGGATCCCGACCCGGCCAACCCCTGGAACAAGTAAGCCATACCAAAACACATCCCCCGGAGCATCTGCTCCGGGGGATGTTTTCATGTCGGCTGCGGATACTGCGCGCGGGCGATGCGGATGAAGTCCGCCAGCACGCTCCATGGGTAGGCGCGCTTTGCGTAGCCGAAGCTGATGGGGTAGGCCATCGTGCCCGGCATGCGCAGCATCTCCAGCCGGCCGTGCGGCTGCGCGGCCAACAGCAGCCGCGCCAGATTCTCGGGGCAGAAGCACGCACCCACGCCCCGCGCGCACAGCTCGAGCAGCGTCTCGACGTTGCTCGACTCGGCCCGCACCTCCGGCACGAACCCGGCGCGGCGAAACGCGTCGCGCTCGAGGCTGCCGGTGATGTCCTCGGCGCTGCCGCTCACGAACGGGCAGCCGCGCAGGGACCGCAGGTCGCCGCGCTCGATCTCCGCGCGGTGCGCCGCGAGATCGATCCCGCAGGTCTGTAACAGCTGCCGGCTGACGAGCAGAACGGTGTCCTCGGTGTAAAACGGCTGCACCTCGATGCCGGGCAGCGGTTTTTGAAACCGCGCGATCGCCAGATCCACCCGCCCCTCGTGCAGCAGGTTCTGCAGCGTGTGGTTGCGCTCCTCGGTCAGGATTACGCGCACGTTCGGGTACACGCCCGCAAACGCCTCAAGGATCCCCGGCAGGATGGCCCGCCCGCGCGTGTAGGCGATGCCCACGCGCAGCTCGCCGCGCTGGTTTTCCGCGATGTCGCAGAATGTGCGCTGCATCTCGTCGCGCGTCTGGTGAAAGCGCTCGGCGTACTGCAAAAACACCCGCCCGGCGTACGTCAGTTCCAGCGGCGTGCGCCGCACCACGAGCGGGCAGCCGAGCTCACGCTCGAGCGCTGCGATGGCCGCCGAGAGCGACTGCTGTGTGATGTGCAGCACATCGGCCGCGCGTGTGTAGCTGCGCTCGCGCGCGAGCGCGAGAAAGTAATCAAAGGATGAAAAGTTCATGCCGCCGCCTCAGGAATCTACAGTTTCTATTTGTAGAATATATCAAAAATAACAGTTTTACAATGAGGGAAACCCGGGCCTATAATAAAAAGTCATTTTGATTCGGAGGTCGTTATGATCGTTTTGTTTCTTTTCTGCCTGGAGCTGCTCGTGTGCGTGGCGCTCGGCTGGCCGATCGTTGCGGCGCTGCTCGTGGGGCTGGTGCTGTTCGTGGGCTGGGCGCTGCGGCAGGGGTATGGTCTGCGCGCGGTCGGCGGCATGCTCTGGTCGGGCATCCGGACGGCCCGTCGTGCGCCATCGACCTGGAAAACTCCGTCGTCGTGCTTGCGCCGCTCGTTCCGTGGTCGATCGCGGGCGCAGTGCCGCTGGCCTCGGCCGGCGCGCCGGAGCAGAGCCTGCTGGCCGCGTGCTATCTCTACCTGATCCCGCTGTGCTCGCTCGTTTGGAAGCTCCTGCGCCGCCGGCGTGTTACCGCCTGACTTGAAAAGTGCGCCGAATGTGGTACAATAGATGCATTCTGTACTGCATCCCGGAAAGGAGGGGCATGCCATGGAGCGGACGGAGCTTCCGATCGCGGTGTTTGATTCCGGCCTCGGCGGCATCAGTGTCCTGCGCGCGCTCGTGCAGCGCCTGCCTGGGGAGGACTTTCTCTATTTCGGCGACTCGGCCAACGCCCCATACGGCGTGCGCCCGGCTGAGGAGGTTCGCCGCCTGACGCAGGACGTCATCGCCCGGCTGTATGACCGCGGCATCAAGGCCGCTGTTATCGCCTGCAACACGGCTACGAGCGCGGCCATCGGCCCGCTGCGCGCTGCCTTTCCGGATATCCCCGTTATTGGCATCGAGCCGGCGCTCAAGCCCGCCGTGGCGCACCACCGGCGCGTGCTCGTGCTGGCCACGCCGCTGACGCTGCGGGAGGAGAAGTTCGTCGCGCTCATGCACCAGTGCGCCGGCTGCGCCGAGATCGTGCCGCTGCCGTGCCCGGAGCTGGTGGAGTTCGTCGAGCGGGGCGAGCTCGATTCACCCGCGCTCACGGCCTACCTCGCGCGGCAGCTCGGCCCGTATGCCGGCCGCGTGGATGCGGCCGTGCTCGGCTGCACGCACTTCCCGTTCGCCCGCCGGGCCATCCGCGCCGCCCTCGGCGGCAATGTTACGCTCTACGACGGCAGCGACGGCACCGCCCGCGAAACGCTGCGCCAGCTCGTGCGCCGCGGCTGGGTCCGCGGCGGCAGCGACGGCGCCGTTACGCTGGAAAACAGCCTCCCGTCCGAGCTGCCGCTCAGCCGCCGGCTGCTCGCCCTGCCCCGGGAGGACTGACGGCCTATGCAGATCGAACGCATTCCCTTTCCGCCCATCGGTTCAAATATGTACGTTGTCACGCAGGGGCGCGACGCGATCGTCCTTGACCCCTGGCCGGACGAGACGACCATGCAGCGCCTGCAGGGGTATCACGCGCTGATCGTGCTCACGCATGAGCACATCGACCACATCTCCGGCCTCGGCCGGATGCAGCGCGCGCTCTCGGCGCGCACCCTCTGGCAGGAAAACTGCACCCCCTGGCTGCGCAACCCCGGCAACACGACGCCCGTGCTGCTCGCAGCGCTGAGCGTGTCGCGCGGGGCAGAGGCACGCGACTTTCTGCGCACGCTGCAGCTCAAGACCGAGACGTATGCCCCGGACATGACCTTCGGCGATCACATCGCGCTTGACTGGGGCGCGCTGCACCTTGAGGGCTATGCTACGCCCGGCCACTCGCGCGGCAGCGCGTGCTACCGCATCGGTCCGGCCGCCTTTTTCAGCGGCGATTCGCTCGTGCCGGGCTGCGCCGTCGTCACGCGCCTGCGCGGGGGTGACGCCGCTGTGCTCATAGACGAGACCGTGCCATTTCTGCGCACGCTGCCGCCGGAGCTCGTGCTCTATCCCGGCCACGGCCGGTGTGGTATGTCGCTTGGTGAGGGCATCGCGACCATGGACTGGTGACGCGGCCGCAGTGCTGTGCACCTGCACAGCAGACCGGAAATTGTCACAAAAAGGCTTGACACATGTGAGCAAACATGCTAAACTAACCATAGCAGTTTAGGGTAAAAGTTTTTTTGTGGGATTTTTTTGCGATGGCCTCCGGTACTCCTCCGGGGGCCATCTCCTTTTAAAAAAACCGCGCCGCCGCGAGAAAAATGCTTGACACGCGCGGGCGCATCTGGTATTCTATTGTAGCGCTCCAAAGACAGCAGGTGGCTTGACCGCGGAAATCCTGCCGAGGATGCATCCATCACGATGTTTCTATTCTGTTTCCGGGGCTTTGGCCGCGGAATTTTTTTGGGCGTGTATCTTTCACACGGAGGTGAAATCACACTATGCCGAACGCAAAAGTTCTCAGCGAGAAACAGGCGATCGTCGCCGCTCTGGCTGAACGGCTCAAGGGCGCCAGCGCCGGCGTGTTCGTCGATTACAAGGGCATCACCGTCGATGAAGACACCAAGCTGCGTACCGAGCTGCGTCAGAATGACGTGGAGTATTCCGTCGTCAAAAACACCCTGACTCGCTTTGCGCTCAAGGACGTCGGCCTCGAGGCAATGAGTGATCTGCTCAATGGTACGACTTCGCTCGCAACCAGCACGGCAGACCCGATCGTCCCGATCCGCATGATCCACGACATGAGCGAGAAGATGGCGAAGGACGAGAAGTTCATCGTCAAGGGCGCGTTCCTCGAGGGCAAGGTCCTCAGTGACGCTGAGATCGCGGAGATCGCGCAGCTCCAGAACAAGGATGCGCTGTACTCCAAGGTCCTGGGCACGATGCTGGCCCCCATCACGGGTCTGGCCGTCTGCCTGAATCAGGTCGTCGAGCAGATGGGCGGCGCTGCCGCACCTGCCGAGGCCGAAGCTCCCGCCGCCGAATAAGGCGACCACTTCACTTAACTATTTAGGAGGAAAATTACCATGGCTAGCGAAAAAGTCACTGCTATGATCGAAGAGATCAAGGCTATGTCCGTCCTCGAGCTGTCCGAGCTCGTGCACGAGATCGAAGATGTGTTCGGCGTTTCCGCCGCTGCTGCTGTTGCCGCCGCTCCGGTGGCCGGCGCTGCTGCTGCCGCCGAGGAGAAGACCGAGTTTGACGTCGTTCTGACCGGCTTCGGCGATCAGAAGATCAAGGTCATCAAGGCCGTCCGTGAGATCACCAACCTGGGCCTGGCGGAAGCCAAGGCGAAGGTCGAGGGCATCCCCTGCGCCATCAAGGAGCAGGTCTCCAAGGACGAGGCCGAGGAGCTCAAGAAGAAGCTCGAGGAAGTCGGCGCTTCTGTCGAACTCAAGTAATCGGATCTTACACAAAAACCTCCGTGCCGTCCGGCACGGAGGTTTTTTTCTTTATTCGCACTGCCGCCGGTGACGCCGCAGGTCCACGTGCTGCTTTTTGAGTGCGCGGCTTATTCGGCAGGCTTGTCTTCCTTGGGCTGGTACTGGTACGGTCCCGCATCTGGCTCGGCGTAGCCGGTGGCGATGTCAAACTGCTTAATGAGCTGCGAGATGCCGAGCTTCGTCACCATGAGCTCACCGTAGGCGAGGTCATCCTGGAAGCCGTTTTCGCGGCACTCCTCGAGGCCTTCCTTCACGTCCTCGAGCTCGGACACGCACTGCTCGTACAGGTCCTCGAGCTTGCCGAGCGCCGTGACGGTGTTGTCACTGCTGCCCTCAACGGGGCACACGCTCTCGAACCGGCGGCCGATGCGCACGATCGCGGCGTAGCCCGCCTGCAGCATCATGAGCGTGAGCGCGCCGGCCTGTCCGGCGGCCTCGCTCTGCTTCATGCCGGTGATCATGTCCGACACATCCCCGACCCACTGCTTGTGCACGCCCTTGAGCTGGTCAAGGCGCTCGGTGAGCTGGGCCTCGGAGTGCCGGTTGGCGGAGTAACCGCCCTTTTTCAGTTTGCGGGTCAGACGTTCCATAGTATTTGCATCCTCCAAATGTATATTTCGGTCAATCGTCCACGTCAAGCGCCTCGAGGCCCTTGGCGGGGATGGGGCGGCTGTCGCCGTGGCGGACAAAGAGCATTGTCACGAACGCACCGGCCACAAAGATGGCGGCGTAGGGAAAGAGCACGGTCATGCTGAGCTTATCCATCAGGAAGCCCGAGAACATCGGCGTGACGACCTGGGCTGCCATGCTGGCCGTGTAGTAAAAGCCGGTGTAGCGGCCAACGTCGCTGCCGGAGCACATCTCCACGACCATCGGGAAGGAGTTGACGTTGATGGTAGCCCAGCCGATACCGGCGAGGCAGAACATGGCGTTCATGAGCATCGTGGGGCTCTCGGCGTTGAGGAAAGCGGCCACGCCGAACGCGACGGCCAGCATCACGACGCCGCCGAGGATGGTCTTCTTGCGGCCGATCTTGGATGCGACGATGCCGACGGGCAGGTAGGCCACGATGGCGGCGGCCTGCGCGAGCATGAGCGTGAGGTTGTAGTCCTTGTGCAGGATGTTGCTCGCGTAGACGGAGTATTTCGACGTCACGGCGTTGTAGCCGAAGAACCACAGCACGATCGACAGCAGCAGGAAGATGAGCGACCGGCGCTCAGCCTTGCCGAGCTTGCCGGAGCCGGCGGGCGCGTCGTCACTGTCGCCGTTGTCGATGCCGAAGCGCTTGCTGTCGGTCTGCATCTCGGCCACGAACTTTGGCTCGTTGACCGTCAGGCGGAAGATCAGCAGCGCCGCCAGCATGATGCCCGCGATCACGGCGAAGTACGCCGTGTAGCTCATGAGCGAGTTGCGCACGGAGCTCGTGGCGAAGACCATGCCGATGGCCAGCACGAGGATGCCGCCGGCGGTGCCCATGAGGTTGATGACGGCATTCGCCTTACTGCGCAGCGGTTTGATGGTAACATCGGGCATGAGCGCGACGGCAGGGGAGCGGAACGTGGCCATGGCCACGAGCACGACGAGCAGCAGCACGATAAAGCCGATGAGCGCGCCGGGGTGCTGCACGGTCGTCTGGTGGGCATAGGCCTGGCGCGCGGGCACGACATAGTTCGTGTAGTCGTGGTTCGTCACGGTCTTGCCCTCGGCGTTTGTGACCTGACTCGTGATGGCGGCAAATTCGTCCTCGGTGAACGTGTCCTCGAGCACGAACGTCTCGCCGTCGGGGGTCTTGAGCGTGCGGTCGGCCTCCTGCTGGTACACGACGCGCAGCGCGGCGGGATCGTCGATGGCGGCGGCCGCGTCGATGTTTTTCAGCTGCGCATCGTCGACGAGCGACAGGCTGATGAACGCGATGGCCGCAACGATCGTGCCGAAGACGATAAACGGCGTGCGGCGGCCGCGCTTGCCGGCGTGCTTGTCGGAGATCGCGCCGAACAGCGGCAGCAGAAACAGCGCCAGAATGTTGTCGAGCGCCATGATGACGCCGGACCATGCCTGCGACATGCCGAACTTGTTCGTCAGGATCAGGGGGATGGTATTGTCATACGCCTGCCAGAAGGCGCATATCAGGAAAAAGGCAAAGCCAACGCAGATGGTGCGTTTGTAGTTGAGCTTCACAGGGTTACCTCCATCATGTGTATCGGATTTGTCTCATTCTACAATACCTCGCCCGGCAATTCAACAGGCATTTGACGAAAAGCAGAAATTGTTGTTTAATAAGGGCAAAACAAACCGACGGCCCGCGCCGCCGAAAGGAGGACATATTATGGATTGGAAAACTGCCTGCAAGATCGCCGCACCGGCCGCCGCCTGCGCGGGTGCGTTTGCGTTTCTCATCGCGCCGGGCCACGCCACGCGCGCGCAGAAGGCCCCGTTTCTATACCGCAACTATGCGCACCGCGGCCTGCACACCGAGGACGGCACCGTGCCGGAAAACTCGCTCCCGGCCTTCCGCGCCGCGGCCGAGGCGGGCTACGCCGTCGAGATGGACGTGCACCTGACGGCGGACGACCAGCTCGTCGTGTTCCACGACGACACGCTCGAGCGCATGTGCGGCGTGCCGGGTGTCATTGATGATTTCACGCTCGCCGAGCTGCGCGCCCTGCGCCTTGGCGATACCGACTGCGTCATCCCGACCTTTGCCGAGGCGCTCGAAGCGCTCGGCGCCCGCGTGCCGCTGCTGCTCGAGGTCAAGCGCGGGCATAATAACCGCCGCCTGTGCGCGCTGACGCTCGCCGCCCTGCGTACGTATGGCGGGCCGTACTGTGTCGAGAGCTTTGACCCCACGATCGTCGCATGGTTCCGGCGCAACGCGCCCGATATTCTGCGCGGCCAGCTCAGCCAGCCGCCGAAGGACTACGGCAAGGCACTCAATAAGCCCGCGGCTGCCATCGTCGGCAATGTGCTCACGAACGTGATCGCCCGCCCGCAGTTCATCGCCTACAAGATCGGGCCGAAGCCGCTGAGCGTGCGCCTGTGTGAGGCCATGGGCGCCGTGCGTGCCGGCTGGACGAGCCGCGCCTGGACGCATGAGCACGATTATGACATCGTTATTTTTGAGCACTACCGTCCCGGCACCTGGTTCCGCGCCGATATCTGAGCGCAGTGTTTTTCGATCATCATAACAACAGCAGCCACACCGGTGTAAACCGGCGTGGCTGCTGTTGTTTGCTTGTGCTTGCACGTCCGCGGCGGATGCAGACCCGGACGCTGCAAAGTGGAAGAGAGAACACAAACGAGGGATTTTGCAACATCGAAAAGAAAAACGATGTTTACTGAACATATCCTAACATTTGTGTCCGCCATTGTCAAGCGGTTTTCAAAAGTTTTTGGAACTTTTTTCTCACACTGCTGCGCCGCCGCGCAAGATCTGCGCCAGCTCCGCTACGTCGCGCAGGACGTACTTCGGCTGCACGTCGGACGCTTTGAGGATCGCCTCGTCTGTCTCACCGGACATGACGAGCACGCTCTGCGCGCCCGCGTTCACGGCCACGGCAATGTCGGTGTACAGTCGGTCGCCCACGCAGCAGATCTGCGCATTCGGCACGCCGGTCTGCGTCGAGATGACATCGACCATGTTGCGGTTCGGCTTGCCGATATACGTCGGCTTCACGCCGGAGGCGGCGGTCAGCAGCGCGCAGATGCTCCCGCAGTCGGGCAGCACCTCGCCGGCCGGCATGGGGCAGACCCAGTCGGGGTTGGCGGCGATGAACGCCGCGCCGCGGCGCAGGAAGTGCACGGCCTTATCGAGCTTTTCGTACACGAGCTCGGTGTCAAATCCGGCCACGACGATCTCCGCGCCCTCTTCCACGAGCGGGATGCCGTAGCTGAGCAGCTCGCGGCGGAACGCCTGCGTGCCGACGAGGTACACGGGCTTGCCCGCATAGTGCTGGTTGAGGTACAGCGCCGTCGCCATGCCGGAGGTGAACACGTTTTCGGCCTCGCACGGGAAGCCCAGCCGCCGCAGGCGTGTGATGTAATCTGTGCCCGCGCGCGAGGAGTTGTTGGTCAGGTAGATGTACTGCCGCCCGGTCTCGGCCAGCGTATGGATGAAATCGACCGCGCCGGGAAACACGTCGTCCCCGAGGTAGAGCGTGCCGTCCATGTCCAGCAGGAACAGGCGCGCGCCGAGCAGGTCTTTCAGATCGTTCATGGGAGCCACCTCACAGAATCTTATTTTTTTCTTAACACTCTATTATACCATGAAAAACGCGCTGTACAATCCCAATTATTCCGGCTGCGGGTGTTGAAAAAAACGGTCGATGTGCTATAATATTAAAATCTGTACCGTGGGCCGCTATTACGTGCCGGCCGGGTACGGACCCAAAGGTGTAATTAAATTCTTGGAGGCATAGATATGGCAAAGAAACAATTCAAAGCCGAGTCGAAAAAGCTGCTCGACATGATGATCAACTCGATCTACACGCACAAAGAAATTTTCCTGCGTGAGATCATCTCGAACGCCTCGGACGCGATCGACAAGCTCTGCTACCAGTCGCTCACGGATGAAAACGTGGGCATGGCGCGCAGCGACTTCAAGATCCGCGTCACCCCGGATAAGGATGCGCGCACGATCACGGTGTCGGATAACGGCATCGGCATGACGAAGGAGGAGCTCGACAGCAACCTCGGCGTCATCGCACGCAGCGGCTCGCTGAAGTTCAAGGACGGCCTCGGCGAGAACGAGCAGGAGGATGCCGCTATCGACATCATCGGTCAGTTCGGCGTCGGCTTCTATTCCGCGTTCATGGTTGCCGATAAGGTCACGGTCATCACCCGCGCCTACGGCAGCGACACGGCCTACCAGTGGGTCAGCACCGGCGCGGACGGCTACACCATCACCGAGACCGAGAAGGACACCGTCGGCACGGACGTCATCATGCACATCAAAGAAGACGAGTCCGGCGAGAAGTACTCCACCTATCTCGAAAACTGGAAGCTCATGATGCTCATCCGCAAGTATTCCGACTATGTCCGCTGGCCGATCGTCATGGACGTCGAGCAGAGCGACTGGGTCGACACCGGCGAGAAGGACGAAAAGGGCGAGCCGAAGATGGAGATGGTCACCAAGACCGAGGAGCAGACCATCAACAGCATGGTCCCCATCTGGCAGCGCAGCCGCAAGGAAGCGACGGATGAGGAGTGCATCGCGTTTTATAAGGACAAGTTCCACGACAAGGACGACCCGCTGGCCGTCATCCGCGTCAACGCCGAGGGCCTGATCTCCTACCGCGCGCTGCTGTTCATCCCGGCCAAGGCCCCGGCGAACATGTTCACCCGCGAATCCGACCCCGGTCTCGAGCTCTACAGCTCCGGCGTCATGATCATGGACAAGTGCACCGACCTCCTGCCGCCGTGCTATGCGTTTGCCCGCGGCGTGGTCGATTCGCCCGACCTGTCGCTGAACATCTCGCGTGAGATGCTCCAGCACGACCGCCAGCTCAAGCTCATCGCCACGAACCTCGGCAAGAAGATCAAGTCCGAGCTGACGAAGCTCATGACCAACGACCGCGAGAAGTACGAGCAGTTCCACGCCGCCTTCGGCATGATGCTGCGTGCCGGCGCCGTCACCGAGACGGGCGACAAGGTCGACGAGATCAAGGATCTGCTGCTCTACCACACGAGCGAGACGAAGCTCGTCTCTCTCAAGGAATATGTCGACGCCATGCCCGCCGAGCAGACGAAGATCTACTTCGCCTGCGGCGAGAACGTCAAGCGTCTGCTCAGCCTGCCGCAGGCAGAGCAGCTGCATGAAAAGGGCTACGATGTCCTGTGCATGACCTCGCAGATCGACGAGTACTTCGTCGACACCATGAAGACCTACGCCGACAAGCCGTTTTGCAACATTGCGACCGACGACCTCGGCCTCGAGACCGAGGAAGAGAAGAAGGAGACCGAGGCCAAGCAGGCCGAGGACAAGGATCTGCTCGACTTCGTCAAGGAGACGCTCGGCGATCAGGTCGCGTCCGTGCGCCTGTCGAATAAGCTCGTGTCCAGCGCTGTGTGCCTGAGCACGGAGGGCGGCGTCACGCTCGAGATGGAGCGCTATTTCAAGAGCATGCCCGGCGCACCGTCGGACATCCGCGCCATCCGCGTGCTCGAGCTCAATGCCAACCACCACGCCTATCAGACCATGAAGGAAGCGTTCGACGCCGGCGACAAGGACAAGGCCGCCCGCATCGCCAAGATCCTGCACGCGCAGGCGCTGCTCATCGCGGGCGAGCCGCTTGAGGATCCGGCCGCGTATTCCGAGCTCGTCTGCACGCTCATCTGATCCGATCTATCCCCCTGGCCGCCGCACTCCGGCGGCCGGGGCATCCCCATGTAAGGAGCTGTCTATGGAACCGCGTCTCGGTATCTATATCCACATCCCGTTTTGCGCGAGCAAGTGCGGCTACTGCGATTTTTATTCCTGCGCCGGCGCGGCCGACCGCATGGCCGACTACCAGCACGCCCTGCTCGAGCACATCGAAGAGAGCGCCGGGCGCATCGCCCCGGCGTACATCGACACGGTGTATTTTGGCGGCGGCACGCCGAGCTTTTACGGCGCGGCGCGCCTCATCGAGCTGCTCGACGCCGTCAAGGCCACCGGCCGCCTGCTCAAGCGCGCGGAGGTGACGGTCGAGGTCAATCCGGACAGCGTCCGCCTGCACGACCTGCGCGCCCTGCACAAGGCGGGCTTCAACCGCCTGAGCATCGGCATGCAGTCGGCAAACAATGACATCCTGAAAATGATCGGCCGCCGCCACAGCTTCCGCCAGGTGGAGATGGCCGTGCGCAATGCCCGCACGGCGGGCTTCGACAACATCAGCCTCGACCTCATCTACGGCCTGCCCAGCCAGACCCGCAGCGACTGGGCGGACACGCTCGCCAAGGCGATCGCCCTGCGCCCGGAGCACATCTCCGGCTACGGGCTCAAGCTCGAGGAGGGCACGCCCATGTACGAGCTGAAGGATTCGCCCCTCATCCCGTCGGACGACGAGCAGGCGGACATGTACCTGTGCATGGTCGATGAGCTGCGGCGCTACGGCTATGAACAGTATGAGATCTCGAATTTCAGCATACCGGGCTATGAATCCAGGCATAATCTGAAGTACTGGCAGCTCGACGACTATATGGGCTTCGGCCCGGGCGCGCACTCGTGCATCGGCCGCACGCGCTACAGCTATGTGCGCGACCTCGACCGCTACATCGCGGGCGTCCTCCACGGCGAGGACATGATCGACGAGTACGAGACCATCGGCGATTTCGAGCGCGCGGCGGAGTATCTCATGCTCGGCATGCGCACCGTGCACGGCGTGTCGCGCGCGGAGTATGCGCGGCTGTACCGCAGCGATTTTTCCGGCATCGCGCAGCAGCTGGAAACGTTCGTCCGTTCCGGCTGGGCCGTCGCGGACGGGGAGCGCTGGCACTTCACGCCCTCGGGCTTTCTCATCTCGAATGTGCTCATCGGCTTGCAGATGGGCTTCCTGTCCGGCATGGACGCACAGAAGCTGTACTCGCTCGAGGAGCATATCCGCCCGGCCATGCTGACCGGCGCGCCGCAGGACCGCGACAGGAAGCGTGCGGAAATGCTGCGTGAAGCGGCAAAGAGCATTCAGTTCAACTGATTTCTGCTTTCACAGGGACGTTTTATCCCAAATCAAGATATCTTTCTACTCTGAAAGGAGTGTTAATTTATGTTCTATCAGAATCGTTTTACCGAGCGTGCCCGTCAGGCACTGACGCTTGCACAGGAAGCGGCCGCATCGTTCGGCCACAGCTACATCGGCTCGGAGCATCTGCTGCTCGGCCTGCTGCGTGAAGGCGGCGGCCCGGCAGCCAAGGCGCTGTCTGCCGCCGGCGTGACCGACGAGGCGCTCGTTAAGCAGATCGAAGAGCTGTCCGGCCGCGGCACGCCCGACGCTGCCGCCCCGCAGGGCATGACGCCGCGCACCAAGCGCATCGTCGAGCTGTCCGTACAGTCCGCGAACGAGATGGGCACCGGCTATGTCGGCACCGAGCATCTGCTGCTCGGCATCCTGCGCGAAGGCCAGAACGTCGCGCTGACCGCACTGGCAAATCTGAAAATCACCCCGGAGATCCTTGTTCGCAAGCTGAACGAGGCGCTCGGCGGCGCACAGGACGGCGTCTCCGGCGAGACCGGCGCCTCCGCAGGCGGCGCTGACAGCAAGGATGCACTCGCCCAGTTCGGCCGCGACCTGACCGCCGCAGCCAAGGAAGGCAAGCTCGATCCGGTCATCGGCCGCTCGAAGGAAATCCAGCGCGTCATCCAGATCCTGTCCCGCCGCACCAAGAACAACCCGGCGCTGATCGGTGATCCGGGCGTCGGCAAGACCGCCGTTGTCGAAGGTCTTGCTCAGAAGATCGTATCCGGCGACGTTCCGGAGACCCTCAAGGGCAAACGCATCATCTCGCTCGATCTGACCGGCATGATCGCGGGCACCAAGTACCGCGGCGAGTTCGAGGAGCGCATCAAGAAGGTCATCGAAGAACTGACCGCCAAGAAGGACACCATCCTGTTCATCGATGAGATGCACATGCTGATGGGCGCAGGCGCAGCCGAAGGCGCAGCAGACGCTGCAAACATTCTGAAGCCTGCGCTGAGCCGCGGCGAGGTACAGGTCATCGGCGCGACCACGCTCGACGAATACCGCAAGAACATCGAGAAGGATGCAGCGCTCGAGCGTCGTTTCCAGCCGGTTCAGGTCGGCGAGCC
>ERZ837380.3284-NODE-3284-length-15340-cov-3.532810_pt1 | contig 15340 bp, 12 predicted proteins | sample MGYA00519685_ERZ837380 | MGnify/ENA primary metagenome ERZ837380 (study PRJEB31850, sample SAMEA3708817) | human gut metagenome | biome: human gut; feature: human-associated habitat; material: faeces | place: China | collected 2014 ...
GTAGAATTATGCGCCCAAAGGGGCGCGGGTTATACTTATGATTTTATGTAATTAAATTTGGCCATGTACCTTTCAGCACCTTTCATAGACTTGAATGTCTTACTCGAAGAAGCTGTTACTGCTATATAGCTAAGATTACCATTGTATTCATTTACCGCGATTGCACCGATTTCTTCACCATTTGCTTTTTTGTAGTCGATGATTGCTTTCATAATTCTATCTTTTAAATTTGTTATTTATTTGTTGATTGATTAACTTTGATGCGACAAAGATAAAACTTTCTATTCAGACTATTCACAAATTGAATAGAAATACTATTCAAATAAACCTTGTTTAACTATTCAAAATGAATATAAAAGAAAGATTTGCGGAGTTTATTCAATATAAAGGATTAAGTCGCAGGAAGTTTCAAGAAAAAATAGGAGTTTCCAACTCTTATATACAGAATATATCAAATAGTATTGGGAAAGATATACTGAATAGGATTTCTATTCAATATCCAGAATTAAATACAGATTGGCTACTCACTGGAAAAGGCGAAATGCTTAAAAATTCTAATGCTGGGGTTAACATCAACCAAGGTGGCGGAAATATCATCGGGCAAGGTAACCATAATAACATTAAAACAGGCAATGTAGTTAATGTTGCCTTACCTGATGCCGGAACACAAAAAATAATAAAACCAGATGGAGAGATAGAAGTAATAACAACCGAGGCAAACACTTCTATGCTTGACACTCTAAAAAGAGAAAATGAAAATTTAAAAGCTGAAGTTATGTACCTAAAAAACACCATAACAACAAAAAATGATCTAATAGACTCTTTAAGAGAAACTATAGACATACTCAAAAATAGATAACAGATTTATATTACAAACCAACAAAAAGCTAACCGATATGAAAAAAGAGATTCTATGCTTTGGCGCATATCCCCGAACCGCCCTGAATTCAATAATAAATAGGGGGCGGCATAGAGTTTTTGTACCGCGTATCTTTTTGCGGTAAATTAATGTAATTGTTATATTAAATATATAGTATCATGACAGAGTCGATTTTTACTGCGCTCGTTATCACGGCGGGCGTTTTGCAATTAATTATGGGGATAGTTTTCTTGGTTATGGCATATAACCTTTCAATGATAAAGAAACAGATCGCTCCATCAGGGGAGGAGTTCAAGTCCCGGTTTTATTCCCTTTTGCTATCCGGGAATAAAGAGAAAGCAAAGGAACTGTTGTTTGAAGCTATTTCAAAAAATGAATATTTTATAGCTTCCGCCTGTTCTCCTACGGAATACAGGATATTTAAAGCCAAAAGTGAAATAAACTCTATTTACAAATGCGAGTTAGAAGCCTTAGGGATAGAATCAATTGATTTGTCAATATTGGAAATAAAATTATAAAAGAAGGGTAATATCATTAGATACGAAGCACAAGGAACGGCCGTAAAAATTGAATAAATAATCAGGTTTAAACTAAATCAGCCTCAACCCGGAGGGTAATAAATTCAAAATACAACATATGGAAAAGGATAAAGATATACGCTGGATACAGCGATACAATAGCTTTCACCAAAAGGATATAGTAGATAAATAAACTAACATAATTATTAACCTAACGCTTTAACAATATGGAATTAAAAGATTTTATAAAAGGAACAATTTCTGACATAGCAATGGCTATTAAGGAGCTAAATAATGAAGTATCAAATACCGGATTGTTAGTAAACCCCGACAACCATGAGCAAGACAAAGCCGGAAATTCCTCTTTCATTGGGGATGGGCGAATCATTAAAGACATAGAATTTAATCTATCGCTTAGCGCATCCGATATAACAGAGGCAGGCGGAGGGTTAAAAATCAATGTACTAAGGGCTGGAATCAGCAATGAAACCAATAACAGCACCGTTAGTACGATTAGATTTTCTATACCTGTGGTTTTCCCTGGATGCCGTGCCCCTAAAAGGGACTACAGCGGTTGAGGGTAATAGGGTTTGGCATCCGGAGACTTTCCTGTTTTCACGAACTGATACATAAGATCAGCTAATGCGATAGGAGTACCTTTTATACCATGCTCGTTCCCTTTAAACCAACTGAAGCATTCTACGGACAACTCTATACACCGAATACGTAATTCTTCGTCTGACATAATTAATAAAGTTTTTAAGTGAATATACAATATAACCACTGCGTTGTCGGACAATAAATCAATATGTCTATGAAAATTATACTTATATTATTATCACTTTTGACTCTTTGTTCATGCGAAGAGCAAAAAATAACAGGAGCTTTATTTTCAAAAAGCTTCCTACAAGGATTTATTGATATTAAAGAAATTGCATCCGGAAACATAAGCAACAACGATGAATTGTATTTTATGTTTCAAGGTGAAAATATTGCCAGGGGAAACCCGCTGTATGATGAACTTTGCACTAAATATGGTGATGTCAGCTATAATCGCTATATGGTTCCTTTCTCTAATCCGTGCCTAGTTGATACTATTACTTCACTTGATTTAATATGCAATACCGATTTTGACAATAACCATAAAAAGGGAAGTTCACTAAATGATATTGCAATACTGTATTATTCCTCACCATTGGAGTTTATAAAAAGCGGGTATAAAGAATATCCTAAAACAGAAGACACAACACCCGCCCCGTATAGACCCTCTAAGGAATACTATCCTTATTCTAAGTCATTTTCAGATTTAAAAGGCGAAGAACTGATTCTTTTATATCAGATGGGTTATATTAAATTTCTGGTACACCCATTACAAAGTAGACAAAGTATCACTTTTAGGGTGCAGACAAAATCAGGAAAAACAATCTCAACTGATTTTGAACTTAACTTTGCCCCAACAAGGAAATAAGGATCATCATAGCTATTCATTCGAATACCATAAAATATCCCGGGTCCTAATTGGCCCGGGATTTATTTATGCCTCTACTTGATTTAGGCAATGTTCCATTAGCTCATCAACATCTATACGATGCAAAATGTTGTGCAAAAGTTGTGCAATCTCAATAAAAGCAAAACGCTAATCATCTTATATTTAAGAAATTAGCGTTTTTAAATGTACTCCCGAAGGGAATCAAACCCTTATCTTAGGTACCGGAAACCTACATTCTATTCGTTGAACTACAGGAGCATTGTTTTTATGCGACGACAAAAGTATAAAAAATCTTCGCATTTTCCTAATGATTCACCTTTTTTTGTAGTATTCATCTACCGAACGCTATATTATCAAATATTATTTTGCAACTCTTATGCTATATAAAACGATCAATTTGATAACATTTTAGCCTATTATTCATACATATATAGATATTATTCATATCTTTGCCGACAAATAACAATCAATAGACCTATGAGTTACCTAATAAAACCTCAGAATTATAAACCTTTGCTTGACCTGAAACAGACAGAACTGGGCATCAAACAAATTAAAGAGTTCTTCCAGCTGAATCTTTCTTCGGAGCTGCGTCTGCGCCGTGTCACAGCCCCACTCTTCGTACTCAAAGGAATGGGTATCAATGATGACCTGAACGGTATAGAACGTCCTGTCTCATTTCCCATCAAGGATCTGGGCGATGCACAAGCGGAAGTAGTACACTCACTCGCTAAATGGAAGCGCCTGACCTTGGCAGATTATCACATTGAACCGGGTTATGGTATTTATACGGACATGAATGCCATCCGCTCGGACGAAGAACTGGGCAATCTGCATTCCCTTTATGTAGACCAGTGGGACTGGGAACGGGTAATTACTGCCGAAGACCGTAATGCCGACTTCTTAAAAGAGATCGTAAACCGCATTTATGCCGCTATGATCCGCACGGAATATATGGTGTACGAAATGTACCCGCAAATCAAACCTTGCCTGCCACAGAAGTTGCACTTTATCCATTCGGAAGAATTACGCCAGTTGTATCCCGATATGGAACCTAAATGCCGCGAACATGCCATCTGTAAAAAGTATGGAGCCGTATTTATCATCGGCATCGGTTGCAAGCTGAGTGATGGCAAGAAACATGACGGACGCGCCCCGGACTATGACGACTATACCAGCAAAGGGTTGAACGACCTACCCGGACTGAACGGTGACCTGTTGCTCTGGGACGATGTGCTGCAACGCTCCATTGAGTTGTCTTCAATGGGTATCCGTGTAGACAAAGAGGCTCTTTTACGCCAGGTGAAGCAAGAGAATCAGGAACAAAGACTGGAACTCTATTTCCATAAAAGATTATTGAATGATACGCTTCCACTCTCTATCGGCGGCGGTATCGGACAATCGCGTTTGTGCATGTTCTACTTACGCAAAGCTCATATCGGCGAGATTCAGGCAAGTATCTGGCCGGAAGAAATGCGTCGTGAATGTACAGCCCTTAATATACACCTTATTTAATAGCCTATGAACGTACAAATAGAAGAGAGCTGGAAAACTCATTTAGAACCAGAATTTGAGAAGGATTATTTCCGCACACTGACTGAATTTGTCAGAAGTGAATATAGCCAGTATCAGATCTTTCCCCCGGGAAAGTTGATATTCAATGCATTCAATTTATGTCCGTTTGATAAAGTAAAAGTAGTCATTATCGGTCAGGACCCCTACCATGGTCCCGGTCAGGCACACGGCCTTTGTTTCTCGGTGAATGACGGAGTAGCCTTTCCGCCTTCTCTGGTGAACATTTTCAAAGAAATAAAAGAAGATATCGGCACGCCAGCCCCGTCCACCGGTAACCTGACAAGATGGGCTGAACAGGGTGTCCTGTTGCTGAACGCCACCCTGACAGTACGCGCCCACCAGGCCGGTTCACACCAACGTCGCGGTTGGGAAGAGTTTACAGATGCTGCCATCCGTGTCCTGGCCGAAGAAAGAGAAAATCTGGTATTCATCCTTTGGGGAAGTTATGCACAAAAGAAAGGTGCCTTCATTGACCGTAACAAGCATTTGGTACTCAGTTCGGCACATCCTTCTCCCCTCTCTGCCTACAATGGCTTCTTTGGGAATAAGCATTTCAGTAAAACAAACGAATACCTGAAAGCCCATGGAAAAACAGAAATAAACTGGTAAACAGAGCAAACTATCAAACGATAGTCGATAAACGATCAACAGCCGGCAATTTATGCTTAAAATTTCTATAGCATAAATTGCCGGCTGTTGATCGTTCGTCCATCAGATATTTAATACCACTGAATATTACTTTGAGTCTGACTTCTCTTATCCCACTTCAAGTCACGCAGGATACTTGCCGTAGCCCGAATCGTAAAATTATAATAGCGATAGCGGCCGAAAGGCGAAATACTGGCAGACATATTGAAGCAATGCAAATCACGTGTAATCGTGCAAGAAGTCTGAGTGATCTCCTTTGCCTCGAAATCATATCCGGAATTGAATGTAAACGACCAATTATTGGAAATCTTCAGGTTACCCGACATGTTGATATTTTGCGTATACTTAAACGGATAACGCATCGTATTACGATTGATCGGCTTACTACGATCCTCGGAAATACGGAACGAATAGTTCACATTCAGCGACCATGGCATCTTAAATACCTGATAACCGTCACGATCCGCCTGTGCTTTTTCTACCCTCTTCTCAGTAACCGCTTCGTCACCGGTAGAATTTCCTTTTTCTTCGTCGGCACCGTCCTTTTTCTTCTTTTGATCGTTATCCTTATCTTTCCCGAACAACTTCTTCCAGGTATCATTATTGAATGTATAGTTGATGGAAGATCCCCATCCCTGGAAACGCCCGAAGCGGCCATAAGACCATTCGGTGCGGTCACCCACTATTACATTACCCGACTTATCGAATGTATAGGCATAGGTTGCGAATACCGCGTTCATATTCAGCGTATAGTTATTAAACTTCTTGAACTTCATACGCAAACGCATATTCAGGTTACTCCATGGTTGCTTCTTTGCAGCCATATTATAAGAAAGATTGAAACCGATTTCATCAATCAAACTGACTTTCACAAGAGAGTCTTTCTTGTTACGGTATTTCATCTCCAAGTTGTTCGACACATCAAAACTAACCGTTCCGGACTTTTCACGCGGAGCTGTACCAAACTGCTGACTGGAATAAGGCGAGTAATACTGATCATTACCGTCTGCATCACGATAATATTCCCAGAATTGCCCGAAACTTGGAGAGCCATTCAATGAAATCTGCGGGGTAAAGACATGGCGAATCTGTATCTCTTTTTTCTTCATAAACAGCGGCTGGTACATACCATACATCTTGGTACTTAAAGCCAGGCTGGCCGAATAGTTGAACACCCGATAGAATCCATGAATCGTATCACCGGGGTGTGTATCCCATTTCCGGGTAGTTTCGTCATAGCTCTTCATCACCTTACGGGTATACCAACGTTCAGTGTAATTAAATGAAGGTACCACCTGCAAATACTTGAAAAGAGTGAAAGTTGCCTGTACCGGGATGTTATGCTGCATTGCATTCTCCCATTCCCTGAAACCGGCTTTAAACAAACGGTCGTCTTTTGTCTTCAGGCTGTTGGTCAAACGTCCCGAATAACGCAATGAGATCTTTTCGTACCAACGCTCCTCACCTACCGCACGTTTACGCTTAAAAGGGAAAATAGTACTCAGAGTAATATTCAAGTCAGGCAGGGTGACAGCAATAGAAGAGTCACGCATGGTTTGCGCTATGTTGAAAGTACCCGCGAGTGTCAGCTTCTGATCCGGGAAACTACGAGAGTAGCTTACACTCGAAGTTTTTGTATTCTGGGTCATCAACTGAGAATTATAGAGGTTGTTGATATTGGTACGTTCGTAACTACTGGTAGCGAAGTTTACACTTGCCGAGAAAGTGCTGTTGGGACTCGCCTTCTGGTCTTGCCGGTGATTCCACACAATCTTGAAGTCTTTAGCAACCGAATAGTCCGGCATACCTTTATCCCCAAGTTTGGTTACCTGATAGCCGGCCTGTAACGAGCCGGAATATTTATAACGCTTGTTATAATTGGTTTCCATATTGGCGGCCCATGAACCTTTGGTAAAAATATCGGCAGTCAGCTTGAGGTCCATCAGATCACTGACAGCAAAATAGTAACCACCACCGGTCAAACCGAAACCACGGCTGGAGTCATCCATATAACTCGGCATGACAAAGCCCGAAGAATAGCTACTGGAAAACGGAAAGAAGAAAAACGGTACGGCCAAAGGCAACGGTACATCTTCCACTACCAGATAAGCAGGCCCCGTTACCACATTTTTCTTAGGACGGACCTTGGCTTTGGTCAACTGCATATAGAAGTGCGGATGATCGTGGTGGTCGCAGGTCGTATATCGTCCATTCTCCATGAACAGTTCATCATTTGCGCCTTTCTTCGCATTGTTACCTACCACGTAGCCTTCCCCCTGCTGGGTAACGACGTTATTGATAAATCCTTTTTTACTCTTGAAGTTATACCGGATAGCCTTCGTTTCATAAGGAGTCTCTCCATCCTTAAACACCGGTTTCCCCTTCTCCACTCCCACAGAGTCGATCACTCCACGGGCATAGACCGTACTGCTGTCCATGTTCATGGTGATAATTTCGGCTCCCAGCTCGATATTCTCGTAGTTCACCTTTCCATCTCCATACAAATGGGCAAATCCTCCTTGTGTAAAGACAATAGAGTCATTGGCAGAATATACAACGGGAGCGTCCAGGGGTTGTTTCTTTTTCTTCACCGATTCCGCCGACAATGTATCGGCCTTCAATACATTGGCTTTCAATGTATCGTTTTTCAGTGTGTCGACTCTCAGTGAATCGTTCTTAGGGGGTGAATAGACCACCGGCCCTTTCAACTCCCTGACACGGCGACGCTGAGCCATAGCTTCGTACGGAAGCATCAGGAGGATCAACAGTAGTATGGATGATATTATCGTATTTGCTTTCAATGGCGTCATTAACTAATAGAGTTTACGCTTGAAGGGGCAAAAGTACACAATCTTCACCAAATATACTTGAGAATCTTCATTTTTAATTCTTTTTTAGGCACTAAAGAAATAGCTTACACCAATTGTTAAAACGTTGCAAACCTTCATCTCCATACTTGGCGATGCTCTTACGAGCCCCCTCCACAGTTTTCTCACGGTCGAGATGGGTTTTCGAAAAAAACTTGTCGGCAAAGCAAATCACTTGTTCTTCCATACTCACCGGCAACATTTCGCGATGGGGGACAGGAAGTTTTTGATCCATAATATCTTTCAGTGAAAGTCCCGCCCCGGTATGCCGTTCACAGACTAATGCGTGTCGGGGGAAACCTTCCTTACGGACAAGTCCGGCTCCGAGATATCCATGACAAATGTAAGGTTCCGTCCCAAAACATTGAATACCCGGAGCATGTGTCAGGAAGATACCAATATCATGCAGCATGGCGGCTTCTTCCAGAAAGACAGTATCCAGATTCAGTTCCGGATGTTTTCCGGCGATCCATAGAGCTTTATCAGCCACCGACCGGCTATGCACGTTCAAAATATGTTTCAGTTCATTATCCTGAGGATAATATTTGTCTATCAAATCAAGCACTTTCATATTCTATTATTCATTAATTCAAAAACCACTTGCCATTGGTTTCCGGAATGGAACCCCTTCATAAGCCAAGTGTGTTCGATTGGTTTCTTAAGCACATTTCTTTCCTTCTTTACCCCTCTTTCCCGGCCTTGTTTAGTGGGCCCGGGTTCATGTACCCATCAGCTCGGATACCCGAGCCCGCTAGATGAACAAGTCAAAAGTCGTTAATACTCCCATTCAGGCTTATCCAAGAGGGCAAACCGGCTAAACAAATTAACTTCTCCCACATAGAAAACAAGTCATGAATGAGGAAGGTTCCTGCCAAAGGCAAAGATAACAACTGTTTTTTAATACGGAATGAAGATAATCAAAAGAATTGATTGTATATTTGTGCATTTCATAGTAACCCGGAAAACGGATCTGATATCATATTAAAAATAATCCAATATTTATTCCTATGACAAAACCTTCTTACAAACAGTGGATAGCAGCCTGTACTCTCACGAGTACATTGCTATTGGGAGCTTGCGGTCCCGCTCCCGTTACCAGAGACGCATCAATCGTACCGTTGCCTAACCAAATTCAACAATCCGGCAACGCTTTTGTACTAACCCCGAACACTACAATCGGTACCACCGACCCGGAATTACAGCCAGCCGCCCAATACCTGAAAGAAATTCTTTCGGCCGCCACGGGCTACGACCTTCAGGTTAAAGAGGGCAAGGGGACAATCACTCTTGCGAAAGCCAACATCGAAGGAAAAGAAGGTGCCTATACACTTTCGGCAAAATCAGACCGGATAGACATCACAGGCAACTCTTATGGAGGGGTGATAGCCGGTATCGAATCGCTTCGCCAGTTATTCCCACCGCAAATCGAATCCAAACAAATCGTAGACAGTGTGGCATGGGCCATTCCCACGGCAGAGATTCAAGACGCCCCCCGATTCGAGTGGCGCGGGATTATGCTCGATGTATCCCGTCACTTCTACACCAAAGAGGAGGTAAAAGAATTACTCGACCTGATGGCACTCTACAAAATGAATAAGTTCCACTGGCATCTGACAGACGATCAAGGTTGGCGCATCGAAATAAAAAAATATCCGTTACTGACGGAGAAAGGCGCATGGCGTACCTTTAATTCACACGACAGATCGTGTATGAAGTCCGCTAAATCAGAAGACAATCCGGATTTTCTGATTCCGGAAAACAAACTCCGCATCGTCGAAGGCGACACATTATATGGCGGATACTATACGCAGGAGGATATCAAAGAAGTGATTGAATATGCCAAAGTACGCGGGATAGATATCATTCCCGAAATTGACATGCCGGGACATATGTTGGCTGCTGTCAGCAACTATTCCGGAGTAGCCTGTACCGATAAAGTAGGCTGGGGAACCACTTTCTCCTCACCCGTCTGCCCCGGAAAAGAATCGGCAATGGAATTCTGTAAGAATGTATATAGTGAACTGATCGACCTGTTTCCCTACAAATATGTACACATCGGAGGAGATGAAGTTGAAAAAGCAAACTGGAAGAAATGTCCCGATTGCCAGAAACGTATGCGGGATAATCATCTGAAAACCGAAGAAGAGCTGCAATCCTGGTTTATCCACGATATGGAGAAATTTTTCAATGCAAAGGGGAAAGAGATGATCGGCTGGGACGAAATCATCGAAGGCGGACTGAGCCCGACGGCTACCGTAATGTGGTGGAGAAGCTGGGCAAAAGATGCTCCCGCAAAGACAACTCAACAAGGGAACTCCATCATTTTCACTCCAAACGGACAGTTCTATCTGGATTATCAGGAAGACAAAAACTCTGTACGCAATATTTATAACTTCAATCCGGCAATCGAAGGATTGACCTCCGAACAACAGGCATTAGTCAAAGGCGTACAAGGAAACATCTGGTGTGAATGGATTCCTTCACGCGAACGCATGCAGTATATGGCTGTTCCACGCTTGCTGGCTATCGCCGAACTGGGTTGGAGCCAACCCTCACAAAAGAACTGGAATGACTTTGCACAACGCATGGCAAACCAATTCGAACGCCTCAACATCATGGGTATCAATTATCGCATCCCCGACTTGGAAGGCTTCCATCGCAACAATGCTTTTATCGGTGAAGGAACCGTAAAGGTAACCTGCCTCGATCCCAATGCCGAAATTCATTATACGACGGACGGCAGCACTCCTACTCTGCAATCGCCTAAATACGAAGGGCCTATTCAAGTAAAAGAAACAACGGACTTTACGTTCCGCACCTTCCGTCCCAACGGAAAAGCCGGTGACATCTCCCGGACACGCTTCATCAAGAGCGAATATGCTCCGGCTACGACTGTCACTCCCTCTGCCAAAGGATTGCAGGCTGAATGGTATGAGTTTAAAGGCAACAAGTGTGCAGACATCACTAAAGCACCGCTGAACGGAACTTACCCGATAGAAAAAGTTATGATTCCCGAAAAGGCAAAAGGAAATATAGGACTGGTTATCAAAGGGTTTATTAATGTGCCGAAAGACGATATCTATACCTTTGCCCTTTTGTCGGATGACGGCAGTACGCTGGTAATAGACGGTGAACAGGTGATCGATAACGACGGACCGCACGGGCCGCGTGAAGTTATCGGCCAGAAAGCATTATCGAAAGGGTATCATCCGATAGAAGTACGCTATTTTGACCAAAACGGTGGCCAACTGAAAATGACGGTAACCGGCACTGAAGGAAACGAAATTCCGACAAGTGACTTATATGCAAACTAACATTATTGCTCAAAGGATAAATTGACATGACACACAAGGGTGTGTCATGATCCACCACAGAGTAGCACCGAATTCGACAGATCGAACTTAATCTATTATTGATAAATGATATTTATCTGTGTAAATCGGTGTACTCTGTGGTGAATACGAGTTTAGGTACACCCTCCGATACACGGATTATAATTCAGTTCCGCTCCATAACACAAAAAATCAATATCATGATAAAACTTAAACTAAGCATTCTTGTATGGGCGATCGGCTTATCGATGACCGCCTTTTCTCAAACAACTTCGTCTTTGCGGGCGAAAGTGTTAACCTTGAACGACTATCCGGATGCTCTCCGGTTGTGGGAGTTATATAACGATTCCGCTTCTGTAATGGATAAAGCGACACAGTTGCATGCCAAAGTGTCATTATATTATTATTTCAACCGTCCCGATGAAATGCTCCAATGTGTTGACTCCCTCCTCACATTGTACCCCAAAGAATGCACCACAGAACAAAAGCTGGCATATTGTTATGTAAAAGCCGAAAAGCTTTTGGAAAAAGGGCACTATAAGAAATTAAACACTTGGTGGAAGTCTTTACGAAAAGACAGAAAACTCTACAGAGAAATAGAAAAGCAGGAAAACTTCCCTTGTTCGGAAAAGGCTATTCAAGGATTGTCGGATAAGGACAACTTTCGAGTGGACTTTCCGGAAAGTTCATCGACAGTTCCCACAAGCTATACTTACCCGTTGGTACTTTCAGTGACGATAAACGGAACTACCCTGCCGGCTACCATTTTTGACACAGGGGCCCCTTATACTTTTCTGACCAAGGAAACAGCAACGAAATGTAACGTACAATGCATGGGTGACACCATACCAGTGAAAAGTATGTTCGGAACCTCACAGGCAACAACCGGATTTGTCAAGACATTACAGTTGGGCAGCATTACGTTTCATAATGTGACAGTCCATGTTTCTCTGCTCGAGAAAGATCCGATCTTTTCCGGACACGATGCTTTATTAGGGCTAAAGGAACTTCGTGGAATATCCGCCTTAGAGTTTGAGTTTGGCAAATTAACTTTGAAGCAAAAATCACTAAGAAGTCCTCTCGATCCCAATATGTGTTTTGCGGAAACTGGTTGTGCATTTTTATTTGCCAACGGACAGAACTATCTGTTAGATACAGGTGGAGAAGGCAGTTTCAGCAATACGCCTGATAGCGTCTCTACCAAGGTGATAGACGTAAACGGTTATCCGGTACAATTCTTCAATACATATACAACAATCCCTGCCGCCCAAAAATCGGGTTTATTAGGATTTCCATTTTTCTCCGGATTTAAAATTTGTACACTCGACTTCGATCGTATGAACTTCTCCGGAGAAGGTTACCGACTCAGGAAAAGCTATTCGGAATTAATGAACAGTGGCGATATGATAGGACTCGACATTGAATACGAACGAATCAGCAAGACAACAGATGAAATGGGCAAATGGCTTACCAACGCATCACTCGAAATGATGAAAAACAAACCCGAAAGTTGCATTCAATACACAGACAGTCTTTTGGGGAAATATCAGCAGGAGCTTGGTGGCAGCATCATATATGTACTCAACCTCCGGGCTGCTTCACTAGCCTATCTCGGACTCTATAAAGAAGCAGGCGATCTGATGAAGATGTGCGCACAAGCCGTACCGGACATGATAAACGGCTACAATAAATGCATGGCATTAACCCCCTTTGGCGCCCAGCAACTCAGTTGGGAACAACCGGAAGTGACTCTAAACACCACTTTTAGCGAGAAAGGATTTTTGGCCTCGGCTGAGATAAACGGAAACAAGAATAAACTCTACTTTGCTCCTGATCAAATAAACTCAAGTATCTCGGAAGCGGATGCCGGAAAGTTAAACATGAAAATCATCGAATTCGAAGACCATACAACTGCAACAGGTAAAAAACGTATGGCTATAGCCAATGAATTGAAGCTGGGCAACCTACTGATAAAAAATGTACAATTCAATCTTACGGAAGGAAATGATATCATATTAGGCAACAGCCTTCTTCGTCTCATTCCTCAATTTAGTATAGAAAGCCAAAAGTTAGTACTGATGCAGCAAGTACAGAGTTTTACGAACGCCAAGCAATACCCTCTGCTCTTGATCAACTACACTTTCTGCTTTCGCGACCCGGATGACGATACCCAAAAATATTCGATAGGTAATCCAACTCCTTATACCCGAAAAATCACATTACAGGATTTATGTAAAAGCAGTGGTAAGATAGTGTTCGATATGAAAGATATGAAGCTACTGAAAATCAACTGAATCATAATAAAATTCTAATCTAACAGACACATACCAAATGATCATGAAAAAAATAATCACAGCAAGCATGTTGAGCCTCTTATTGGGAGGTACTGTACAGGCACAAAGTCTCCCTGTCTATCTGGACGATAGCAAACCGATTGAAGATAGAATTGAAGATGCACTTTCACGAATCACCGTTGAAGAAAAAGTAGCTTTGATCCATGCACAATCTAAGTTTTCCTCTCCGGGTGTAGCACGCCTTGGGATTCCGGAATTCTGGATGACGGACGGTCCGCACGGTATCCGTCCCGAAGTGTTATGGGATGAGTGGAACCAAGCCGGATGGACCAACGACTCTTGCGTTGCATTTCCGGCACTGACCTGCCTGGCGGCAACCTGGAATCCGAAAGCAGCACTGCTGTACGGACAAAGCATCGGAGAAGAAGCACGCTATCGTAACAAAACAGTATTGCTGGGTCCGGGCGTGAATATTTATCGGACACCACTGAATGGACGAAACTTCGAATACATGGGAGAAGATCCATATCTGGCTTCACAAATGGTAGTACCCTATGTAAAAGGTGTACAACAAAACGGAGTAGCAGCGTGTGTCAAACATTATGCACTGAATAACCAAGAAATCAACCGGCATACCACCAATGTTATTGTAGATGACCGGGCACTGTATGAAATTTATTTGCCGGCATTCAAAGCCGCAGTTCAAGAAGGGAAAGCATGGGCCATCATGGGATCTTATAACCTGTATAAGAATCAACATAACTGTCATAACCGGTATTTACTGAATGATATACTAAAAGGTGAGTGGGGATTTGATGGGGTCGTAGTTTCTGACTGGGGAGGTGTTCACAACACAGAAGAGGCCATCTATAATGGAATGGATATGGAATTCGGCAGTTGGACCAACGGACTTTCCAAAGGCATGGGAAATGCTTATGATAATTACTACTTAGCACATCCCTATCTGAAACAGATAAAAGAAGGTAAAATAGGGACAAAAGAATTAGATGACAAAGTAAGACGTATTCTTCGGCTGGCCTTCCGGACAACTATGAACCGTAACCGCCCGTATGGGGCAATGCTTTCGGAAGAACACATTGCCGCAGCCCGCAAAATCGGTGAAGAGGGAATCGTTTTATTACAAAACAAGAAGAACATATTGCCTATCGACCTGAACCGGACAAAGAAAATAGCTGTTATCGGAGAGAATGCATTGAAAATGATGACCGTAGGTGGTGGCAGTTCTTCACTCAAAGTACAGTATGAATGCTCTCCGTTGGATGGAATCAAACGAAGAATAGGCGATGGGATAGAGATCAGCTATGCCCGCGGATATGTAGGAGACACAGGAGGACAGTTTGATGGCGTCTCTTCCGGACAGAATCTGAAAGATGATCGTTCTGCCAGACAGTTGATCGAAGAAGCTGTACGCATAGCACAATCGGCCGATTATGTAATCTTCATCGGAGGATTGAACAAAAGCGGGCATCAGGATTGTGAAGACACCGACCGTAAAGGTCTTGAACTGCCTTATAAACAAGATAAAGTGATAGGAGCCCTGGCCAAAGTAAATAAGAACCTGATAGTAGTCAATATATCGGGAAATGCTGTAGCCATGCCTTGGATCAGTGAAGTCCCTGCCGTCATACAAGCTTGGTATCTGGGTACGGAAGCAGGCAATGCCATCGCATCAGTTTTAGTAGGAGATGTAAATCCTTCAGGTAAACTACCCTTTAC
>ERZ837380.3293-NODE-3293-length-15308-cov-10.949256_pt1 | contig 15308 bp, 9 predicted proteins | sample MGYA00519685_ERZ837380 | MGnify/ENA primary metagenome ERZ837380 (study PRJEB31850, sample SAMEA3708817) | human gut metagenome | biome: human gut; feature: human-associated habitat; material: faeces | place: China | collected 2014 ...
GACGAAAAATTTGACGACGCATCTGTCGCACAATCTTTGTGCGGTATTGCCTTGACAACATTTGGCGAAGCATATCAAAAATGGTAATGACAGATGACTTTTTCATGCTTTTGCGTTCTCCGATTCCCCGCCGCCGACCCCGGTATTGCCTAAACTGTTTGCACAATTTGAGCGTTCTGGATTCCGTCACAAAAAATTTTTCTGTTTCTGTTTGCAGGCATGTGCAGGATCTGTGGCGAAATGTCGAAAAAACCACGCAATTTCGCCGCTTTTGACGATTTTCACAAATCGGTCAAAAAAATCGCCCCAATTTTCACCAGCTTGACATTTTCATCGGAAATTGCTATAATATTTAAGAACTGTTTTGCGGGATTTCTGTATAATTTGTAGAATTCCCACGGTGGTGCACCGCCGATCATGCGGTCATCAGCAGAAAAAACGGCTGTCTGTCCGATTTGCACAGATAGTCAAGGTGGCATTATATGCAAAGTGTGGTGCTGCCGAAAAAATACGTCCGTCCCTCAAAAGCCACGGCGGACAGAAAGAAGGGTGGAACAGCCTTGGCGAATTACAAATGGCACAAACGTGCAGCCGCCGCAGTACTGGCTTGTCTGATGACAGCGGCGGCACTTCCTGCGACGGCGGCATTTGCGGCAAAGACCGACACGGTGCAGACCACAGCGGCATCTGCGGAGAAGGCGGTATCGGATACCGGCGGCGACCTCACCTATGAGGAGCAGGAAACCTACAGCGATTACTACGACCAGTATGCGGAGCAGTCCCGTCCGGCGACGGAGTTCACCGTTTCCGGTGCGGATTTTCAAAAGGCAGACTGCGAAAGCTATGAAGCAGGCAGCTATACTGACAAAAACGGAGAATCTCGGAACAATGCCCTGATCTGGAACAACGCGGAGGGCAGCTTCAGCTACCAGCTGAACGTACCGGAAACCGGCATCTATTCCGTGCAGATGACCTATTGCCCCATCGTTTCCAATACCTCGGAGATCTCCGTTTCTCTGGCAATTGACGGCGAGGTGCCCTATGACACCGCTTCCCGTCTGAAACTGAACAAGGTCTACCAGAACAAGACTGAGATCAAGACCGATGACGTGGGCAATCAGGTACGCCCGGCACAGGAACAGATCGAATTGTGGCAGACCACATGGCTGGGTGATTCCGACGGGCTGTTCAATGAGCCGGTGTTCTTCTATCTGGAAAAGGGCACGCACGAGATCACCCTTTCTTCCGAAAAGGCGTATTTTGCACTGGAAACCATTCGCTTTGCACAGCCGGAAGAAGTTTCCGATTATGACACCTATGTCAGCAGCGTCAATGCGTCCGTTTCCAAGGACAGTACGCCCTCTGGTGTGGTTCGCATCGAGGGCGAAAACGCCGTGCTGAAATCGGATTCCGTGCTGTATCCGACCTATGACAATTCCTCCAGTTCCATTTCCCCCTCCGACCCGAAGCACATGCTGTATAACACCATCGGCAGCGGCAACTGGGAAAAGGCACTCCAGACCATTACATGGCAGGTAGATGCAGGCACCCTCGCCGGCGACGGCTGGTACAAGCTGGGTATCAAGGCACGGCAGGAGGAAATGCGTGGATTTTATTCCAACCGCCGCATCTACATTGACGGCAAGGTTCCCAGCGAGGAATTCGATCAGGTGAAATTTTACTATGACACCGATTTCCGCATGACTACCGTCCAGAACGACGACGGTGAGGACGTGTATGTGTACCTCACTGCCGGCGAAGACCACACCATTACCATGGAAGTAATTCCCGGCGAGATCGGCGACTCCATGCGGCAGCTGGACGCGATCGTGCTGGATCTGAATACGTATTACCGAAAGATCGTGATGATCACCGGTCCGGAGCCGGACAAGTACACCGACTATTATGTACATGAAAAGATTCCGGAACTGGTGGATGAATTCCAGCGGATCTCTGACGAACTGAAAGCCATTCAGGGGCATATCGAGTCGCTGGCAAACTCCAAGGGCTCCGAAGCCGCTTCTCTGGAACAGATGACAGTCATTCTGGACAAGTGCATCAGCGATCCCCTGCAAATTCCGAATTATCTGTCCCAGATCAAGGACTATATCACTTCCCTGTCCTCGTGGATGCGGGACTACCGCGACCAGCCGCTGGAAGTGGACTATCTGGAACTGGCTTCTCCGGACGCAGACTTCCCCTCTGCCAAGGCAGGCTTCTGGAGTGCAATCTCCTACAGCTTCCAGCGTTTCACTGCGTCGTGGGACGAGGATTACAGCTCACTGTCCTCCACCACCGGCGATGATGCCATTGAAGTATGGGTTTCGCTGGGACGCGATCAGGCACAGGTGGTCAAAGATCTGGTGGAATCCGAATTCCAGCAGCAGTACAACGTGCCGATCTCGATCAATCTGGTAGTCGGCGGTGTCGTAGAAGCCACGCTGGCGGACAAGGGACCGGACGTGGCACTGTTCCTCGGCGGCGAATTCCCTGTCAATCTGGCAGCCCGCGGACTGCTGGCAGACGTTTCCCAGATGGACGGCTATGACGAAATGACCAGGCTGTATCAGGATACGGCAATGGTGCCCTATCAGTATGAGGGCGGCACTTACGGCCTGCCGCTGACACGCAGCTGGGCAATGATGTTCTACCGCAAGGACGTGCTCAGCGAACTGGGCTTCACACAGGCACCGCAGACGTGGGAAGAACTGATCGACATGCTTCCTGCTCTCCAGCGGAGTTACATGTCTGCCGGTCTGGTGCTGCCGGCGGTAGCGGCAGATGCCAATCAGGCAACCATTTCTGCGGCGACCGAATCCGGTCTGACCTTTGCTTCGCTCCTGCTCCAGCGTGGACAGAACTATTATAATAGTGCACAGACAAAGACCACATTCGACACCAATGCGGCAATCGATGCATTCGAGATGTGGACAGACTTCTATACCAAGTACGACTTCGACCAGCAGTATGATGCATTCAGCCGGTTCCGGACGGGAGAATATCCCATCGTAGTTTCCGACTACTGCACCTTCTTCAACCAGCTGGCAGTGGCGGCTCCGGAAATCGACGGGCTGTGGGGCTTCGCTCCCATTCCGGGCACGTTGCAGGAGGACGGCACCATTTCTCACGCCGTCAACTCCAACAACACCGGTGCAGTCATCTTCAATAAGGTAGACAAAAAGACCAACGGCATGGACAATGCATGGACGTTCCTCAAGTGGTTCTGCTCCACCGAAGTACAGGTGGAATACGGTACCCAGATCGAGGGACTGCTGGGACAAATGGGACGGTACGCAACGGCGAATACCGAGGCACTCACCCAGCTGGCATGGTCCACGGACGAGGCGAACACCATTCTGGGAGCCATGGACGAACTGGAAGAGATCCCGATCATTCCGGCATCGTACTCTGTCACCCGAAACGTGATGAACGCATTCCGTGACGTGGTCAACAATAACGAGAATCCCCGTGATACGCTGATGTCGTACAATCGGGACATCAACGAGGAGATCACCAGAAAGCGTGAAAACCTCGGATTAGACTCTTAAAGAGAAGGAGGGAATCCCCTTGGATACTGCCGAGATTGGCAAAAGAACCCGACAGGAAAACCGACGGCTCACGTGGCTGGCGGTGAAGCAGAACAAGGCAAGCTATCTCATGATCGCTCCGTTCATGCTGTTTTTCTTGGTATTTACCATCGTGCCGGTGCTGATGTCCCTGCCTATGGGCTTTACGGACTTCAACATGGTACAGATGCCGAAATTCATAGGACTGTCCAACTACACCACCCTGTTCCTCGCGGACAAGGTCTTTATCCAGTCCATTCGTGTTACGCTGGTGTTCGCCCTGTTCACAGGACCGATCAGCTATGTGCTGTGCTTCCTGCTGGCGTGGCTCATCAATGAGCTGCACCCGAAACTCCGCACGATCTTCACCCTGATCTTCTACGCTCCGTCTATGGCGAACGTGTACACCGTCTGGAAGCTGATCTTCAGCGGCGACTCCTACGGCTATCTGAACTCGTTCCTGCTGGATCTGGGACTAATCAATGCACCGATCCAGTGGCTGACGGACGGCAGCTATGTGCTGGGTGTCACCATCGTTGTCCAGATGTGGATCAGTCTGGGTGCCGGATTTCTGGCACTCCGTGCCGGCTTCCAGAACATCGACCGTTCCCAGTATGAAGCCGGTGCCATTGAGGGCATCAAGAGCCGCTGGCAGGAACTGATCTACATCACGATCCCGTCCATGGGACCGCAGCTGATGTTTGCGGCAGTCATGCAGATCGTCAGCTCCTTCACCGCCGGCACGGTATCACAGAATCTGGTGGGCTTCCCCAGTACCGATTACAAGGCACACACCATTATGAACCACGCCTATGACTACGGCTGGATCCGCTATGAAATGGGCTATGCCTCTGCGATCTGTATGATTCTGTTTGTGGTCATGTATATTCTGAACAAGCTGATCGGCAAAGTCCTCAGCAAGTATATGGACTAAGGGGGTGCAGTATGGCAAAAAAAGAAAAGGTATACGGCACACACCTGAAGGTTTCCACCAAGCGTGCCGGACATAAGATCGGCGGCACTGTCGGCATTTTCGTCTTTCTGCTGGTGCTGGCACTGTTCATGGCACTGCCCATTTATCTGGCAGTGGTCATGTCCCTGAAGCCGGTGCAGGAACTGTTCGTGTTCCCGCCGAAGCTGTACGTCATCGATCCCACGCTGTCCAACTACAGTGCCATGTTCCGACTCTGTTCCGACCTGTGGGTGCCGTTCTCCCGTTATGTATTCAACAGCGTCTTTGTTACCGTATCCGTTACCGTGTGTCAGGTGGTATTCTCCGCAATGGCGGCGTTCTGTCTGGCAAAGGTACGCTTCCCCGGTGCCAAGGCGATCAACGCGATCATCGTCGTTGCCCTGCTGTATCAGAGTAACGTCATCTACATCATGCAGTATATGGTCATGGCAAAAATGGGCATGATCGATACCTACTGGGCACTGATCCTGCCCTCTGTCGCTGCCCCCATGAACCTGTTCCTGATGCGGCAGTCCATGACGCAGGTGCCCGATGCCATGATCGAAGCGGCAAAGGTAGACGGAGCAGATATGTTCCGCATCTGCTGGCAGGTGGTCATGCCGAACCAGAAGCCGGCACTGATGACTGTCATCATCTTCTCGTTCCAGGCGGCTTGGAACATTCAGGGCGGCACGCTGGTGTTCAGCGAATCCCTGAAAACGCTGCCCACCGTGGTACAGCAGGCAGCATCTGCCGGTCTGGCGAGAGCCGGCGTGGCAATGGCAGCCGCCGTGTTCATGCTGGTGCCGCCGATCGTCATCTTTATGCTGGCACAGCGGCAGGTCATCGAAACCATGGCACATTCCGGAATCAAGGACTAAAGGGAGGGTGAAGACTTTGCAGAAAAAGGCAAATCATCTGGCGGCGGCGTGTCTGTCCGTGCTGACGCTGACGGCGGCGATCGGCATGCCGGCAGTTTCGGCGGAACATTACAACGTCTATAACTACGACCGCTGGGACGAAGCGACACCGTCACAGGCAGGCTATGCGGCACAGCGTGCTGTCAGCGGTCTGGATCTGGGCTGCGGTGCGTTCAATACCCCCTCCGATCTGTTTCGGGACTGGGAGGACCGCTTTTACATTGCGGACAGCGGCAACAACCGCATCGTTGTCACAGACAGCGGCTTTTCCAAGGCGACCAGAATCTATGACAAGCTGAAAACCGCGGACGGCGAAACCACGCTGAAAGATCCCGAGGGCATCTATGTGTCCCGGGAAACCCAGTGCATGTACATCGCAGACACCGGAAATTCCCGTCTGTTGGTGTGTGATCTGGACGGCAATGTGCAGCTGGAACTGACACGGCCGGACTCCACATTATATGAAAATGAAACCTTTAAGCCCCAGAAAGTCGTTGTGGACAAGGCGGGCAATATCTACATGGTGCTGAACAATATCACCAACGGCTCTGCCATGTTCAACAGCGACGGCGAATTTCAGGGCTATTTCGGTGCCAACTCCGTGGACGCTACTGCGGAAGTGGTGGCGAACTATTTCTGGAACATGATCGCCACCGACGAAATGCGGGCGAATTCCTCTCGTAACGTGGCGGCAGGCATCACCAGCTTCGACATTGACGACGAGGGCTTCATCTACACCGTCACACAGTCCTCCTCCTCCGAGGCGGATCGTGTGAAAAAGGTCAACCCTGCCGGCTATAACCTGTTCTCCGTGCTGGAGGCGACATTCGGTGATCTGAATTCTGTTTATGATTCCACCGCCAATGAGAACTACACCACCCAGATGGTGGACATTGACATTGATGACATGGGACGCATCAACTGTCTGGATCTGGAAACCGGACGGGTGTTCCAGTACGACGAGGACGGCAGTCTGCTGTTCATTTTGGGAACGACTGCCGATCAGGTCGGCGGATTTTCTATGAAAGTTTCGGCAGTGGAAACGATGGGCAAGAACATCTATGTTTCTGATGCCATGAAAAACACCGTTACGATTTTTACCGAAACCGAATTCGGCGGTATTGTCCATGAGGCGGTGGCTCTGTACAATGCTGGCTATTACGCCGAGGCACTGGAGCCGTGGCGGGAAGTGCTGAAGCGGGACGGCAACTACCAGATGGCGTATGTCGGCATCTCGTCGGCACTCTATAATGAGGGCAACTATAAAGAGGCAATGAAATATGCCAAGCTGGCACAGTCCCGCAACTTGTACGATAAGGCTTTTGAAGGCTATCGCTCGGAATGGCTGAATCAGAACTTCACATGGATCATTCTGGTGGTCGTGGTGCTGATCGCCGCGGCGGTGTTCTTCCACTTCCGCAACAAAAAGAAGAAAAAGAACCAACCGAAGAATCTGATCGAAATGCTGCACGAGGGAGAGGAGGAGTGATGCTGCTATGATGGATCTGACACAAAAGCAATGGGTCAAGCACAGTGTGTTCCACCCGTTTGAGGGCTTTGAGGATCTGCGTTGGAAAAAGGGCGGTTCCGTCCTGTACGCCAGCATTGTGATCCTGCTCTGGTTCGTGGCGAAGATTTTGCATGACAATCTGGTGGGCTATCAGTTTGCCGTCACCAACACCAAGATGTTCAGCATTGTCCCGTATATCGTTCAGACGATTGCGGTATTTCTGGTATTTGTCATCGGCAACTGGTCGATCTGTACCCTGCTGGACGGCGAGGGCACGATCAAGAAAATCTATATCTACAGTGCCTATTCAATGATCCCCTACGTTGCCGGACTGTATATCCGGACGCTCCTGTCCCATGTACTGATTCAGGACGAAGTGATCTTCATCACCTGCGTCACGGTAATCAGTACTGCATGGTCTGTGCTCCTGATGTTCAACGCCATTAAGGCGGTGCATCAGTATTCGATCAGCAAGACCATTCTGGCACTGCTGCTCACCTTTGTGGCAATGCTGATTATTTTGATCCTGCTGGTGCTGCTGGTGGCACTGTTCCAGCAGGTATACGTATTTGTTTCTTCCGTCTACACGGAGATCACATACCGCGTGAGAGTATAGAAAGGACGGTGGAACCAATATGAAGAACTGGAAAAAATGGGCTGCCGGCATCTGTGCTCTGAGCCTTTGCATGACGGCAGTTTCCCTGCCGGCGGCGGCGGAGGGAGAAGATGACATCGCCCTGATCTCCGACACTTCGGAAGATATGCCTGTGGCAGACGGCACAGATGGCGGCGATGCGGCAGATGAAACAGCTGAAGAAGCGACCCGTTCCGAATCGCAGGAGGAAATTGCGATTACGGCGGAACAGGTCACTCAGTACATGCAGAAGAAGAATTCCTGCGACGGCATCACTTTCTACTACCGTCCGGAGGACTATGAGGATACCATTTCCGATGAGGACGTGGCAGATCTGCTGGACGACATCGAACTGGCAGGCATTGACGATGCCACCGGCGAGGTGGTCTGCACACTGGAAGAAGACAGCGACAACAGCGACTTCGTGGTATTTCTAAGTCCGGAAAGCCGCTGGCTGGTGTACATGGATCCGGAATACAGCAAGGTCACAATGGTTCGCCAGATCGTTTCTTCGCTGGATAACGAACTGCTGTTCCGTTCCCGCGACAACCGGACACTGGAACTGTACAACAAGGACTACGACGAAGTAGAACGCAGCTATACCACAGACGGCACTGCCAAGGACGGCAAAGTCACCTATACCAATGAGGACGGCTGGCAGGTCGTACTGGCAGACACCTATGATGCGGTGATCTCCTCGGCACGGTTTGTCACGGAAAATGACAAGCTGGCACTGTATGTGGACGACGACACCGCCGTGATCGGACTGTACGACAAGGCAAAAGACAAGATGTGGTGGTCTACTCCCGAAAATGTGGGACACGACAAGACTGCCACCAACACCATTGTAGAGGACTTGTCCTCCTCGCTGAAAATGATCTACGGCGAACCCGATGCCCGCAGCACTACCAATATGCGTTCCAAGGGCGATGCGAAGATCAAGGTCAAGGACAAGAGCAGCGGTGTGAAGATCACCTATTCGTTCAAGAAAGCAGGCATTACCGTGCCGGTGACTTACACGCTGGAAGATGACTATCTGGAGGCGAAGATCGACACTGCCGACATCGAGGAGGACGACACCTCCGAAACCGGCAAGCTGACCACTTCCCTCTCCATGCTCAGCAGCTTCGGGGCGGCTTCCTCTGCTGATGAGGGCTACTTCGTCATTCCCGACGGCAGCGGTGCTCTGATCCGCTTCAACAACGGCAAAAAGACCGCAAAATCCTATACCGGCTATGTGTATGGCTCCGATGTGACGGCGGTTCCCCTGACAGAACCGGCAGTGACGGAGCAGGTTTCCCTGCCTATGTACGGCATCGTCAACGGCGATAACGCCATGATGGTAGTCTGCACCGAGGGCGACTCCAACGCCAAGCTGACCGCAAGCGTCAGCGGACAGTCCAAGAGCAGCTTTAACGTCTGCGGCTTCGACTTCACGGTGCGGGATTCGGACACTTATTATATGTCCGGCGACAACGGCACGGCACTGACCGTGTTCGAGGACGGCGACATGAAAACCGACACGCTGGCAGTGCGGTACTACCCTCTGGAAACTGAGGACACACCGGACTATACCGATGTGGCGGCGGCATACCGGAACTACCTTACCGAAGAAGCTGGCGTGACCAATACCGTGGAGAACACGGACCCGTCTTTGTACCTCAACTTTTACGGCGGCACGAAAAAGGAAAAATCCGTGCTGGGAATTCCCGTAAGCATGAAAACGGCTCTCACCAGCTTCCAGCAGGCAGAAGAAATTCTGCAAAACCTGTCGGACGGCGGTGCCGAGAACATGAAGGTGCAGTACTACAACTGGACCAACGCCGGCATTTCCGGCAAGGTGGACATCAAGGCAAAGGCTGCCGGCTGCCTGGGCGGAAACGGCGACTGGAACGACCTGCAAAGCTATGCCGCGTCCAACGGCGTGACCATTTATCCGGTATCGGAAAATGAAACGTTCCGTTCCGGCAGCGGGTTCTATACATTTCAGGATACCGCCGTCCGCATCTCCGGCTCCTATGCCCGCATCTATGATTACAATCTGGCATACGGTACCCAGAGTACTGTGAACAAGCCTTTGTCCCTGCTCTCGCCGTCTGCCTTTTCGGAGGTTGCCGAGAAGCTTACCGGCAGCCTGCAAAAGAAAGACCTGAACACCCTTTCGCTGGGCAGCCTGACCACTGCTCTTTACGGGGACTACGGCAAGCAGGCGATCTCACGAGATGCTGCCCAGCAGCTGCTGGAGGACGCATATCAGCAGATCACTGATGCAGACATTTCCCTGCTGGCGAACGGAGCCAATGCCTACGCTCTGCCCTATGTGCAGGAGATCACAGACGTGCCGCTGCAATCCAGCGGATTCGATGTGTTCGACGAGGACATTCCGTTCTACCAGATGGTAATGCACGGGGTGAAATCCTACGGCACCAGTGCGGTGAATGCTTCGGCAACACCGGAAGAAACCGTGCTTCTCGCCATTGCCTCCGGCAGCAGCCTGCACTTTGACATGATCGGCGAAGAAACCAGTACGCTGAAAGATACGGTACTGGACGGGCTCTATTATGCCAGTGCGGAAAGCTGGACAGACTACGCCGCACAGAGCTATGCATTCTCCAAGGCGGTGCTCTCCGGACTGGGTGACCAGACCATCATCGGCTATGAGAGAAATGGCGATGTCATCACCACCACCTATGAAAACGGCACGGTGGTAGAAACCGATCTGGCGAAACAGATCGTCACTGTAGACGGCACGGCATACGCCATGGCGGACTATGTGGAGGAAGGGAGCTGGAACGAAGCATGAAAATGGCATATGAAAAACGAAAAAGCATGTACGGCTACTGCTTTATTGCTCTGTGGTTCGTGGGTGCACTGATTTTCTTCCTGATCCCTGTGGTAGAGTCACTGCTCTATTCCTTTCAGGAGATCACGCCGGACACCGGCGGCATGGTCGGCAGCTGGGTCGGCATGGACAACTATAACTACGCATTCAACGTGGACCCGAACTACCGCCAGTATCTGGTGAAGGTGCTGAAGGACACTGCGTGGAAAACCCCGCTGATTCTGGTGTTCTCCCTGTTCGTGGCAGTCATTCTGAACCAGAAGTTCAAGGGACGGACATTCTCCCGTGCCGTATTCTTCCTGCCGGTCATCATTGCCACCGGTCCGGTGTATAACATCATCAACGGCAACCTGCAAAGCACCGGCAACAGCGATGCCAGCCAGTTTTCCACCATGTTTTCCACAGACCTGCTGGGCGAACTCATGGAATTCCTCGGCATCTACGGTATTTCCGACAGCATGCAGACCACCATTGAAATGGTATCGGACAACATTTTCGGCATCGTATGGAACTCCGGTATCCAGATCCTGATCTTCCTTGCGGCACTGCAAAACATTCCGGTTTCCGCCAAGGAGGCAGCCCAGATGGAGGGTGCCACCGCGTGGGAATACTTCTGGAAGATCACGCTCCCCTATGTCAGCCCCATGATCCTCGCCTGCTTTATCTTCACCATTATCGACTCGTTCACCGATCCGAACAACGTGGTCATGGGACGAATCCTCGATTTGCAGAGCGACTGGCAGTACGGACCGGCTTCGGCAATGGCGTGGGTATACTTCGCTATCGTGCTGGCGGCGGTGGGGATCATTACCGCGATCCTGAACAAGTTCATCTATTATGAAGTAGACTAAAAGGAGATGTCAGTTATGGAAACAACAAAAAACAAGCCGCTGGCATCCCCGAAAGAGGATACGCTGGTGGGCAACGGTATGAGCAAGCGGGAGGCCCGGAAGATCCGCATGCAGAGCATGAACAAATCCGAGATCGCCTATATGCGGCGGAAACGGGTGTTCGATGCGGTGTGGCCGTTTTTCCGGTTCTTCATTCTGTTCGGACTTTGCTTCGTCATTCTCTATCCGCTGATCTACATGATCAGCTGTGCATTCCGCGATTCTGCGGACATGAGTGACCCGACAGTCATGTGGATCCCCCGTCACCTGACGCTCAATGTCATCAAGGAAACCGCAGATGTCATGGACATCTGGAACACTCTGAAAACCACGCTTCTGCTGAACGTCGGCTGCTCGCTGGTGCAGGTGGCTTCCTGTGCACTGGCAGGCTATGGCTTTGCCCGCTTTAAGTTCAAGGGCAAGGGCATTCTGTTCGGCATCGTCGTCATGATGATTCTGGTGCCGCCGCAGATCATCTCCATTCCCCAGTATATGCTGTTTCGGCATTTTGGTATCGGCAGCCTGACCGTGAACCTGATCAACACCAAGCTGTGTATGTACCTGCCGGCGGCAATGGGCAACGGCATTCGTGCCGGTCTGATGATCTTCATCTTCCGCCAGTTCTTCAAGGGACTGCCCAAGGAGCTGGAAGATGCGGCATATCTGGACGGCTGCGGACCGCTTCGCACTTTTGTGCAGGTCATGATCCCCAATGCTTCGTCCTCGTTCCTGACCGTATTCCTGTTCTCCGTGGTCTGGTACTGGAATGACTACTATGTCAGCTCCACCTTCTTCACCAAGAATCAGACCATTGCCCTGATGCTGAAAAATCTGAGCACTCTGCTTTCCCAGCAGCTGTTCAATAACGCAGATGTCAGCCCCAGAGAGCAGATCGTCTGGATGGAAGCTGGCTGCCTGATCGCGATTCTGCCGATTCTGGTTATGTACACATTCCTCCAGAAGTATTTCACCGAGGGTATCGAACGCTCCGGTCTGGTCGGATAACGACACAACAATTGCACATGTTTCAAAGCACTCTCCTGTTGGAGGGTGCTTTTTGTGGTGGAAAAGGGTACAAAAAAGAAAAAGTAGGGGGCGATGCCCACATCGCTCCGCCGAAACAGCATCTGCGAAGTGTACTTTCTAGTGCAGCCATGTCGAAACCGTCCGGCGGAATTCGCTCGTTGCCCTCGCTGTCCGCCTGTGGCTTGCCAACGCCGATAGTTGCCCTTGCCTGTATTGGTAATGTTGGTATTCAAGTGTTTTCCGGTGAAAACGGGTAACTTTATGAAATATGGCGTTTGCAAGTTTGCATTTCTAGGCTCCCCTTTAGGGGAGCTGTCACCGCAGGTGACTGAGGGGTTACCTGCTACAGCAGCCAACCGATTTCACAAAGAGTTACGCTTCTTTTTTCTTTACTGAAAAGAAAAAAAGAAGCAAAAAAAGAAAAGAGTTCGCATTTCACTTGTACTGTACGGCAATGCATCACCCGAAGGTATAACATTTTTCGACCAACAAAAATCCCCCGGCGGGGCAAACAGGCGGCTTGCCCGCCGTAACACTACCCGTTTCACACTTGAAATCGGGGCGTAAGGTCAGCGGCGACTCGCCGCCCGCCGTAACACTACCCGTTTCACATTTGAAATTGGGGCGTAAGGTCAGCGGCGACTCGCCGCCCGCCGTAACACTACCCTTTTTACAATTGAAATTGGGGCGTAAGGTCAGCGGTGACTCGCCGCCCGCCGTAAGAAAGGACGAATCAAACATGGCATTAGATGGTGCATATTTACACGCGGTGCGGCAGGAACTGCTGCCGCTGCTGGATTCCCGTATTGAAAAAATCCACCAGCCGACACGGGAAGAACTGCTTGTCGCTTTCCGCGGGCGTACCGGCGGGGCAAAGGTGCTGTTTTCCTGTGCGGCAGACCGTGCAAGGGTGCACCTCACACAGGTGGCTGTGGAAAATCCCAAGGCTCCGCCTATGTTCTGCATGCTCCTGCGGAAACGGCTGGGAAACGGCAAGCTGCTGGCAATTCGGCAGGACGGACTGGAACGGGTGCTGTACTTCGACTTCTCCTGCGTCAACGAACTGGGGGATATTGTGCAGCTGACTCTCGCGATCGAGATCATGGGGCGGTATTCCAACCTGATCCTCATTGACGAAACCGGAAAGGTCATCGACAGCATGAAACGTGTCGATGCCACCATGTCCAGCAAGCGGCTGGTGCTGCCGGGGCTGCCCTATGAGATGCCGCCGCGGGACGAACGGCTGAACTTTTTACAGGCGGCACCGGAACAGATGCTGGCGGTGCTGTCCACCAGAACGGGAGAACTTTCCAAGGCTCTGCTGCAAACTTTTGAGGGCGTTTCGCCGGTTCTGGTGCGGGAATGGGCATACTATACCGGAAAGGGGCAGCCCTGTCGGGCGGAATCCCTCACCGATGACCAGAAAGACCGGCTCTGTTACACCATTGGCAGAACGCGGGAGATTCTGGAACAGGGAGAGGCAGTCTATACCATTGTCAGCACACGCGAGGGACAGCCGAAGGATTTCTCGTTCCTGCCGCTGCACCAGTACGGCACGCTGATGGTGACAAAAGTCATGCCCTCCGCCTGTGCTCTGCTGGACGAATTCTTCGCCAGCCGCGACCACATGGCACGGCTGAAACAGCGGGCGAACGACCTGTTCCACCTGCTGCTCCACGCAACGGAGCGAATCCAGCGGCGAATCGTTTCCCAGTCTGAAGAACTGGAAGCCTGCGGGGAAAAGGACACAGACCGCCGGAAAGCGGATCTGATCTCCGCCAACCTCTACCGGCTGCACAAGGGCGATACAGAGGCGGTTCTGGAGGACTTCTACGAGCCGGACTGCCCGACGGTGCACATTGCACTGGACGCTCGCCTGACACCGCCCCAGAACGCCCAGAAGTACTATCAGGCGTATAAGAAAGCCTGCACGGCAGAGAAAATTCTCACGGAGCAGATCGCCAAGGGCAGGGAAGAACTGACGTATCTGGACAGCGTGCTGGACGCTCTGAGCCGTGCGGAAACAGAAAACGATCTGGAACAGCTGCGGGCGGAACTGGCAGAACAGGGCTATCTCCGACTGCTGCGGCGAAAGGGCAAGCCGCCGAAATCTCTGCCGCCGATGGAGTTTACCGCTTCGGACGGCACACGGATTCTGGTGGGGCGGAACAATCGCCAGAACGACCAGCTGACCTTGAAAACGGCAAACAAGAACGACATCTGGCTGCACACCCAGAATATCCCCGGTTCACACGTGATTCTGGAAACCGGCGGCAGAGAGCCTTCGCAGCAGGTGCTGGAGGAAGCGGCACAGCTGGCGGCATATCACAGCAAGGCACGGGATTCGGCACAGGTGCCGGTGGATTACTGTGCCGTGCGGTACGTGAAAAAGCCTGCCGGAGCCAAGCCGGGCATGGTGATCTTCACCAATCAGCACACATTGTATGTGAAGCCGGAGCAGAGATAGCGGAATAGCCGGACAGGAAATTTGCGGGAAGACTGCGGCTAGCTTTGTTTTTGGGAATGCGTAGGGGATGTCCACATCGCCCCGTGGGAACTTCTGGGGCTGCCGTGTCGAAACCGTCCGGCGGAATTCGCTCGTTACACTCGCTGTCCGCCTGTGGCTTGCCAACGCCGGTGGTTGCCCTTGCCTGTATCGGTAATGTTGATATTCAGGCGTTTTCCTGTGCAGACGGTAAACCTTATTTTTTACGGCGTTTTGCAAGCTGGTGGAGGGGTTCCTCCGCAAAGTGTAACTTCTAGTGCAGCCATGTCGAAACCGTCCGGCGGAATTCGCTCGTTTCCCTCGCTGTCCGCCTGGGGCTTGCCGACGCCGGTTGTTGTCCTTGCCTGTACGTGTAGTGTTGTTTTTCTAAGATTTTACTCGTACAGGCGATTAACTTTAATGAATTCGGCGTTTGCAAGCTTGTATATAAGGCTCCCCTTTAGGGCACCCGAAGGGCGTGCC
>ERZ837380.3297-NODE-3297-length-15293-cov-2.729033_pt1 | contig 15293 bp, 2 predicted proteins | sample MGYA00519685_ERZ837380 | MGnify/ENA primary metagenome ERZ837380 (study PRJEB31850, sample SAMEA3708817) | human gut metagenome | biome: human gut; feature: human-associated habitat; material: faeces | place: China | collected 2014 ...
TTATATGCCCAATGTGTTTCAGAAACATCACTGAACGGACAAGTTAATTTTTCAAGAATTTCAGGAGTCATTTTTCTATCAGTAATTCTGTTGATAATCGCGACTGCTTCACTTCTTGTAAGCTTATTATCAGGCAAGAATTCATCATTCTCATACCCCGTAACAATTCCCTTTTCTGCCAAGGCATTTATATACTTTTTGCACCAATCAAGTCTTGCAATATCGGTAAATTTATCTTCGCCGCCCAACGGTTCAATATTAATATATCTTGCTATTATAGACGCAAATTCTGCTCTTGAAATCATATCTTCCGGACGGCATAAGCCATTTTCATCACCCGAAATATAATTCTTTTCTACTGCGAAATTGATATAATTCTGATACCATGTACCATCGTGTACATCGCTGAACTTATTAGCATATGTTTTATTTACATCAAAGTCACCGTCAAGCACCGTCAATATCTTCGCCACTTCCGCACGAGTAATTGTATTATCCGGTCTGAATTGTACCACGCCGTTTTCTTCATAACCGCTTATATACGGTTTATGCTTGGTTATCGGCATTTCCGTTGGATTTGGTGTTTGATTGCCGTCATTCGGTTTAGGCGAATTCGTCGGTTCAACTGTCGTTATCGGCGTTTCGGTCGGAGTCGGTGTAGGAGTAGCTGATGATCCTTTATTTCCGCCGCTTGATCTCTTCTTTGTTATCGTTACATAATACTTATGTTCTACACCATATTTATTTTTCACTGTGTAGACAACAGGATTTTTTTCTGAATCTGTAAAGTCCTGCGCACCTTTTGGCGAATAATCGTCACCGTGTATTTGCAAAACAGGTTCAACACTGTTAAGCTTTGCACTTGACTTCAACACCAATTTTACATTATCGTCTTCATACTCTGTTTCACCGTACTGTCCGTCAACAGTCAAGCTCTCCAAATACGGATCATCACCAACACGTTCAATATGTACCGTATAAGTTACATCTTCATCGGCTGCCGATGAAAGCGTATACTTAACAGGATTGTCCAAATTACTGAAATCCTGTGCGGTATCGGCACTCGGTGATATTTCATCAGCGTCAAACGTGATTTGCGGTGTCACAGATGATAAATCATAGATATACGGTGATGATATATATATATCCGTACCATCTATCTTCGTTTCACCCTCTTGCACATCAGGTAATGTAAATTTAGTTATCTTACGAGTCGTACGTCTTGGAACTGTGATTTTTGTTTCACTTGAATAATTTGTATCAAAACCATCTATAACAAATTCAATTCTGTATTCCTTCTCACTTTCAGTATTGTAGTTAGTAGGAATATTAAGAGTTGCTGTTGCTGATTTATCTTCAAATGAAATTGTTTTTCCTTCTATCTTTGCACCACCGCTTATAGGCACTGCATACACCTGTAGATCTTCAAAGAATATACCGTTCAAGCCTACTGTTACAAGTCCGCCCTTAAACGTTACCGGTGAAGTATAACTCACCTCGTTAATAGTCGGTTTACCATCTCTTGAAATATGTACAGTGTATTCTCTGTCCACATCATCCGCCGCCGATACCTTGTATACAAGTGACTTTGTTTCGTTATCAAAGTTCTGCTCCCCTTCCGGCGCATAACTGTCACCGTCAATTCTGAGATTCGGTGTAAGCTTGCTTATGTCAGTATCATACTGTACTTTTACATAAACATCCTTATCCTGTATATCAGCACTGCCAACTTGATTTTGAACATAGAAATTAGTTATAGTCCTCGTCTTACGTCTCGGAACTGTAACAGTTTTTAGCGGAACATACGATACATTTTCAAATCCGTCAACATCAAATACCAATGTATAATTCTTTGAATTTTCAGTATCATCATTTTCAGGCATTGTTATACTTGCAGACGCACTTCTGAAACCGTCCGTTACATCGCCGACAACTGCATCATGGCATTCAATCTTGCTATTTCCGTCCTCCGATACGGCATAAACTTTCATACTTTCGTTGAAAATACCTGACATTTCAACCTTAACATCACTGCCCTTAAATGTTTCGGGAGCATTTGAAACCGATACACTTGTTATTGTCGGCATACCCGAACGCTTAACTGTTACAGTATATGTTTTTGAAACACCTCCGTCACCTGTCACGGTATATTGTACGGGGTTTGTGAAATCCTGTGTTCCCTTTGGTGTGTAATCCTTACCGTCTATATCAACTTTAGGCCTCAACGCCGTTAAATCAGTCGTATAAGGCATATACAACGTGATTGTATTGTCGTCATCATTGATTTCGGCGTCCTTAGTCTGGTTGTTAATTCTAAAGCCTGTAATTCTACAGCTTTCTTTACGCGGTACTGTAACAATTCCCGACAAACCGATTTGCTGTTCTCTGCCGTTAATCGTTATTTTAAAGTCATATTTCTTATCCTCACTTGTATCATTTTGAGGTAATGTAACTTTACCGATTGCATGACCTCCGTAGCCGTCATATTCAAGCATTACCTTTTGAGTTTTTCCGTCACCGCGAGGTACTGCAACAACCTCCATTGTATCCTTAACCTCATCATCTCTTAAATACGGTATAAACTGACCTGTTATATCAACTGTTATATCAGTATCATTAAATGTTTTAGGTTGATTTATGTTTACGTTGTTTACCTTTGCAACGCCTTCTCTCAATACATTGATTTGATATACATTTTTTGTTCCGTCCTCTGCAATGACGGTGTATTCTTTTGTACTGTTCAAATCCTGTGCGTCTGTAGGTGTATATGATACACCTGTATGACTTACTTTAGGTATTACATTGTTTAAATTCGTGTTGTACGGTACATACAAGTACAACTTATTTCCGTTTCTTGAAATTTCACTTTGGTTTTCCGAAACAACAAAATCTGTCAATTCTTTTCTGTTCGACTTTCTTTCCGGAACGGTAAGCGTTGTATTTCCAGACAAATCCTGTTTTTCACCGCAAGCACTTACAGATAATTCATAAACTCTCTTTGTATCATTATCATTCTTCGGAACATTAAGCGTAGCAATGTAATTACCGGTTTCGTCAACCTGTGCGATTGCAGTTGATATACCGCTTCCTTCAGATTCGCCGCTTACAAGTTTTGCACTTACGGTAATTGTTTTTTCATGGTTTAGTGCATTTGCCGCATTATCAAGATTATCACCGTTAATCCGAACCTGTACTCTGCTTTCCGAGTTTTGTTTAGGGTCTTCAAACGTTATGCTGTTCACTTGAGGTGCTGCCTGTTTTTCAACATGAACAGTATAATCCTTAGTTGTAACCTTATCCTCCGCTGTAACCGTATAAACTACATCAGATGTAAAGTCCTGCTCTGTAGCCGGCGAATATGTCGCATACATATCTTCAAGCTCAACATTCGGCAGCAATGATGTAATATCCGCGTCAAAAGGCATTGTAATGCTTATATTTTTACCTTGTTCGCCCGATATTTTTGTATCGCCTATTTGATTATTGATTGTAAAATCATTTATACCGATAAGTCCGCGTTCTCTTCTCGGAACTCGTATAGTTGAATTAACACTTGTTTGTTCGGTATCGCCGATTTTAGCTTTCAATGTATATATTTTATCCTCTGTATCGCTTGTATTTTCAGGAATATTGATTTCTGCCGTATATGTATCAACACCGTTTACAAGGTCATATGTTGCCTCGACAGGATCAAGTCCGTCATCAGAATAAATATATACCTTTCTGTTATTCTCGTTTTCCGCATTCTTTATACTGCTCAATGCACGTCCTATTATTTTTACCGTAACGGTAGAAGCCGCACTTGATGTTGGGTTTCTAAGGCTCAGAGATGTAATCACCGGAGTTGCCTCTTTATATATCTTAATCATATAATCGGCAGTCGTTGTACCGTCTTGAGCAGTTACCGTATATTTTGTTCTCGCATAGCCGTTTATATCAACAGTATATTGTATCGGTTTACCTTGGTCATTTGAAATTCTTCCGCCGATATATGTAAGTTTTGAAGGCGTATAATAATCTTGATACTCATGATCATATGGCATATAGACCGTGATTGTATGACTGTCTTCCGATTCATAAATTGTACTTTGACCAAGCTGACCGTCTATTTCAAAATCCGTTATACTGCACACACTTTTATCATAATCGACTATTAAGTTATTTTTAAGTTTTGTTTCTTTATTCTTAACATCATAATATACTTCATAGACAACAGGTTTTTCTGCACTTTGGTTTTCCGGAAGAGTTATCGATGCAACATAATTGCCGTCTGAGTCTTTAATAACGTCACTTTCTAAAACAAGAGGAATATCCTCCATGCTCTTTACTCTTATTTTAACGTTGCCTATAATTGACACACCTTTAACAGTAAAGTCAACTTTACCGCCTTTATTGTCTTTTTGCGAGCTGTCATAAGTAACCGACTCTACATATACGGAATATAAAGTTCCTTCTGCCATTGCACTGTCAACTTCTATTATACCCGAATAATCATCTTCGCTATAGCCTACACTCATATTATATGAACCGTTAGGAACCATTAAGCACAATATATGGTCGTCGCCAATATAATAATCTGTATCTTCATATGTACAAATATTTTCTGTTCCCTTTGCACCCTTCAATGTTGCTTTTACTTGATAAAGATTATCTCCGTTCGCATTTTTAACTGGTGATGTACTGTTTTCGGCAATATTAATATACGTCTTGCTGTCTGTAATAAATTCACCGTCACCACCGACTGCAGTTCCGGTAACAGCAGTAAGATTTGTCGGTACACCTGTTATTGTCAGCTTCGTATTCGCCTCGGTATTTACTGCATTTGCACCTATTCCGCCTTGAACATCAAGCAGATTGGCAAGTGGATTTGTTTCTGTTGATTTTATAGTAGGCTGTGGATTGTTTGAATATGAATTTTTTACAGAAATGGCATTACCCATCATTGATCTTAATGTACAGTTACCGTCTATTGTTATATCAACATTTCCCATAATATTTATCGGAGTAGCCGAATTAGACATTTTTATGTCAAGATTCTTCAATGTAACAGGCGGAAGTTTCGTTGCCGAATCAAGGTTAACTATATTTTCTGTTGATGTTCCCGTTATTACATATCCTAAATCGTTGGTTTTATATTGTACACCGCCATAGGTTACATAAAGATCAGTTACATAAACACTGCCATTTGAAACATCATAAACATCGGCTTGCTTTTCGGTATGTTCTGAATCCAAAGTGAGATTTACAGTATATGTCACTTCACTCTTATCATTACCCGTTATTTTATACGTTGCTGATGTTGTATTATTAAATTTCATTGCATCTTTTTGAGTAAATGCACCGATAAATTCTATGTTAGGTGTAATATTTTTCAATATGATGTTATAAGGTACTTTTACAGAGATTACTCTGTTCTCATTATCTATAACAGTATCCCCGATTTGACCCGGAATTTTAAAAGAAGAAACACTTATCTCTGTATTGTTTGTACAATTAAATGTATTCTTTGACATCGAATCAACTTTTGAATATCTGTAATATGTTGTACCGTTTTTGTATACACGAATCCATTGATTTCCGGCATTTGCATACAAATACAACTTACCGTTTTTGTCTGTACGTGTTTTTATTTTCTTTTCTACACCTGTATAATTATCAGAAACAAGTGAGTATTCAACATCTTGCTCATCTGTTATTCCGTCAACCGTTGTTTCTACCAAATACTGATTATACTTAGTTGCAGGAATTGTTCCGGAATTATTAAACGCATCAAATGATGGGTCATTATTTGGTGTTGTTCCGAGAGTTGCGTCTACACTTCCGCCATTGATTGTAATAGCACCGTACGGAGTCTTATTTCCACCGTTACCGATGCCGTAACCTGAGCCGTTACCGACAGCTTTAACATAACCGCCGTTTACAATGACCTTTCCGCCTCGGCCGCTTGTTCCCGATGCACTGCCTGTACCGCCTCCGATACCTGCCGCATTACTTTCAGAATCATCATCGGCATATGCGTAAACATTACCGCCGTTTATAAGTACGTTGATACCCGAACCGTCTTTACCGCCTCCGATACCGGCACCGCCATTTCCGCCATAAGCATATACAGTACCGCTGTTTACAGTAAATTGCTTCATATCGCCTATACCGGCGCCGTTTGCAGACTTAAATGTTATAACACCGTCATTATCACCCGAATCTTCAACAATAAGTTTTGAAGTAGCCGTTATACCTCTTACCGCCGCAAGATTTACAGATTGTGACTCAATTTTATTTGTGCCTTTCAGTCTAAGGGTCAGTTCAACATCGTCACCTATCGTCAATGCATTGTTTATAGATGAACGAGATAAAATATTAATATTATCTAAAACAATGGTAGGATTTGCACCCTGTACCACTTCAATTACATTACTTGTTTGACTTGTTGATTGAACTATATATATTTCCATATTCTTTGGAATATCATAGCTTGTTGTACCAACCGTAACTGTTACTATATCGTTATTATCATTGTTTTTTGTTATTTTGATATTTCCTTTTGAAATATCAAACTGTGATTTATCATCACCTGTCAAAGAAATATCTTTTGAATTATTAAAAATATATCCATTTAAAGTTGCTGTTACCTTAACACGAATTTTATGAGTTCCCTGCTTATAATGTGCAACTATATATCCGTCCACAACTTCTGCCAAATCACTGCTTATTGCTGTTTCATTTTCGTCAGCTGTTGTTAATGTATATGTACAATTAAGAATATGAGTAGGATAAGTACAATCACTTGATTTTTCAAAATCAGTTGTTAATTTGATTTTTGTCTGTCCGACAATTTTGTTTACAGTTATTTCATCAGGTACAGATAATTTAATTGATGAATTTGCATCTGTACATGTACAGTCTGAACCCGAATATTCTGTCAGTGTTGTTTGGTTTTCTATATCGTCTGTACGATATATTTTACCGGCATATGTTACGGCATAGCCTGTTGTATCTTCTGTTACATATACATACAGCTTTGCTTCGCTGTCTGTTACTGTTTTCCATGAGCCGACAGTAACTTCTTTATTTGCCATTTCAACTGCATCCGGCATTGTCAGAACTACTTGTTTAAGTTTATTTCCATACTTATCTTGAACTTTGTCATAATCTGTGCTTCTGAACGTACCATCTACACTGCCGCCGTTTATGTATATATTATTTACACCAAATTGTTCTGTTGTGGGAGTCATTCTTCCCGGTCCTATGGAATAAGTCACCGAAGCACCGGCTGTTGCTTTAATATATCCGCCATTTACGATAATCTCCGCATTAGACTGACGCTCCACACCGCCTATGGCTGTTCCGTATCGTCCTGCACTCGCATTTATGATACCGCCGTTTATTTCTATTGTACATCCGCTGACATTACCAGATGTTTTCATACCTCCGCCTATAGCTGTACCTTTCATTCCTCCGACAGCATTAATAGTACCGCCGTTTATTATAATCTTACCATGTAATTGATTTAGATTCGCACCGATTCCCGATGCTTGTGCAGTACCTGTTACATTAAGAATACCATCACCGTCAACAGTCAAAATCGAATAATCCGACTCTATACTATTTGCTGCCACATTAATACCTGCCTTACCTCTTTTTGTAGCAGTAACGGTATTTGTGCCGTTTATGTGCAAATTAACAACTGCACCGGATTCAATTATAATAGGCGAACTTGTTGCAGACGTCATCGTTACATTTTCAACCGTCAAATCCGCCGTTACACCTGTTTTTACCGTCACAATATTTGTAACATCAACAGAACCGATATAATATGTACCGTCTGTATTAATTGTCACATCACCGTTTTGTAAATCTGAACTTAGATCTGTTCCGTCTGTCATAGGTGCAACATCATTTTTATTTATATTTACAGTATCCGTTGAATTATCCAACGGTACGTTCGTAGCCGCTATATTTTCTTCCGTACTTTTTTCATTCGGAGATGAAGTTGCCAAAACCTCAGTCTGCTCCGAATTGATTTCTGTTTTGATTTCATCAGCCGACACCGCAAAATTCAATGTCGGTAAAAGCATTGATAAAGCCAATATTATAGAAACCGCTTTTCTTTTCATTTTAATTCCTCTTTTCATATATCTTAACAATGTATAGTTATCCTTATTATATATTTTATAATACCACAAAGCACTTGAAATTGTCAATATTATACACTGAAAACGGCTGTTTTTAACACCGTTTCTCAACATTTTTAACAAAAAAGAGTTATGACGAATCAACTCCAAAATTGTTTCATCATAACTCCAATGTCAAATTATAACCAAGGATAATAAGCTTCCAATCTTACAGAGAATCTGTTTCTGATTGCATTAACATCATTATTGTCAATCCTGCCATCCTTGTTTACATCCCAAATACGCGCTTGTTTTACGCCGTTCGCATCAGCATCCTTACCAACAAGATTATTTGCATCAATACCGTTTACTGCGCCGTCACTGTTGACATCACCTATTCTTCTGTCCACAACTAACAAATATCTCTCCATAGTTGAATCGTTGATTTGATATGTAACCTTATACAAGCCTTCTACTCCGGATACGGCACTGACCGTTCCTTTTATAGTATCAGATGTCGAACCGTCATTTACATTCACGCCCGGATCAACAAATTTATCAAGACCGCTTGTTATTACAGTATATTCGTTACCGTCTGCATCAATGTTATTTATAGGATTATATGTAATATCGGCACTGCAGTCCTTCGGCAAATAGTTTTCACTGAATTTGTGATTTGCCTTTAGGTAATCCAACGCTTCTTTCTGCCATTCCGCATCATGCGTCGTATCCTTATAAATCATAGCAGCCGGTGAATTACCCAAATTAAATGTATATGTAACATTAACAGTCATTGTTGCACTGAAAGAATTGTCTAAAGTATAGTTGCTGTTTGCAAGTTCAATTACTATATCATACACACCTGCATTTATAACACTGTTAAGTTTTGTTTCTGTATCACGTTTAACGTATTTTACGGAATACAAATCCGATGCCAAAGCTTCAGTCGGTGTAACCTTTGCGGTATGTTCGTTACCGTCATAATCAACTACATTGTCTGTAACCGTAAAATTAACTGTTTTCGGCGTAACCGTTATTGTTTTCGATGATGTTTCATCTGCAATATAGTTGCCGTTCGGGAAAGTAATTATTATATCATATACACCGACATCCGTAATTTCAGTCAAGTCAGTTTCTGTACCTTGCTTACGGTATGTTATTGTATATTTACTTTCATCATACGGTGCGTCAACCGTCATATTCGGTTTGTGCGTCTTTCCGTCATATACCCAGCTTTCATCCGTTGTAAAGTGACCCGATTGCGGACTTATTGTAAGTTTATTATCATAATCATTTCCGATTGAATACACTATATCATTATCAAGTGTAATTTTTATCGTATAAACATCTGCATCAGTCGGATTTTCTACAGTTTCACCCTTTGAATTAGTATATGTAACTTTATATCCAATGTCTGCGGGATCGGAAGAAACAGTTGCCTTATGACTGTTTCCGTCATATGTAAACGATGTATTTGTTACCGTAAAGTTTACATTTTCACCTATGATTTTAATTGTACATTCGTCATATATCGTTTCATAGTTAGGGTTTGTTGTATGCACCCTTGCAGTATATATACCGCTTGAAACAGGCACATCGGTTGTGTATTCACCGCCGTTTCTGCTATACTCAATAACATATCCTGCCGCAGGCGGTGTTACCGTTACGTCAGCTGCCGTAAGCGGGTGAGGTAATTGGTCATATTGATATTCTTTGTCACCGCTTAATGAAATTGACGCACCCTGACGTTCAATTTGAATATGCGTATCACCCTCACGTTCCGATATGATACAACCCGATACATAAACATCAATATAATATGTTCCGGCATCTGTTACAGACGAAAGATTATCTTTACCGTATCTTATAATCGGTACAGCGTCTGTCAGTTCGCCACCGTTCAAATCATAACATTTAACTGTCGCTGTATAACTGTTTCCGTCATATATAATATTCTTGGGAGCAGTTACATTAATCTTGATAGATCTCGCTCTTATATTAATCTTAAATGTAACATCTCTGTATGTACCGTCTACATTACTTATACGGATATTCATATTAGCATAATATCCGGCACTTGTCGGAGTACCCGTTATTGAACCGTCCTCGTTGACAGTAAGACCTGTTGGTTTAAAACCCGATATAAATTCAAAACTATATCCGTCATTGCTTCCGCCGCTCATTGTTATTTGTGCTGAGTACGGCTTATATGCCTCACCCATAGGTAGCGACGTTGTATCTACACTAAAGTCAGCCGCATGAGCACATATACCTGCCATGAGCATTGCTATCATTATAATTAAAAATGCAGATATTTTTTTCATTTATTACACCTCTTTTCAGTTAAATCAATTACACAGCTTATTATTTTAATTGTTATTGCATTTCCGAAAGCATTGTCCAAAGATACGGACAATGCCATTGGAAATGCAATAACACAGGGCGATAACCGCCCTGTGTCATTACATTGCTTTATTTATCGCATTTATTATAATTCGATATTTATTAAGCAGCAGGAGTTGCTTCAGGAGCTGTTGTCTTTTCAGGAGCAACAGTTTCTTCAGGAGTTACTGTTGTTTCAGGAGCAACAGTTTCTTCCGGTTTTACTGTAGGAACTACTGCATTTGCGCCAACCATTCTTTCATTTACTGCAAGAAGAATGTCTGCCTCTGCCCAGTGACCTGCAATGTCATTAGGAGTAAATGTTACGATTGGTGTTGATTCTACAAGAACTCTGTTGATAATTGCAACAGCTTCAGCTCTTGTTAGCGGTGAATATGGACCGAATGTACCGTCTTCATAACCTGAAACGATGTTCTTGTCAGCAAGAGTTTCAATGTAATCCTTAGCCCAATCATTTTCAGTTACATCTGTGAAGATGCCATTGTATGAAATCAAATCATATCTTTGAGCTCTTGCGATAACTGCACTGATTTCGCCTCTTGTGATTGTATCCATAGGTCTGAATGTACCGTCTTCATAACCGCTTAATACATCCTTATCTTCAAGATAACCAATGTACTTGTTGAACCAAGCGTCTGAATCAACGTCAGGGAATGATGCTTGATACATACCGTCAGGTAGATCGTCACCATAGCTTAGTCTTGCAATCATAGCTGCAAGTTCGCCTCTTGTGATGTTGTTATTTGGTAGGAATGAACCGTCATCATAACCTGAAGCGTATGGCTTTGTATATTCTGTGTTGATTACAGGTGCTTCTGTCGGCTTAACTGTTGGTACAGGTGTTGCTGTAGCTTCTTTAACAGTTACAGGAATATTCTTAACTATGCCGTTAACCTTAACCTTAACAGTTGCTGTACCCTTACCAACCAATGTGATGTTACCGTTTTCGTCAACAGTTGCTACATCTTCATTTGATGATGTCCATGTTGGTTTAGCTGTTGAGCCTGTTACAGTAGCTGTAACTTTAATCTTATCACCTACAACACCGGAAACAGTATCCTTATCAAGTTTAATTGATACGCTGCTTCCGCCGCCGCCACCGCTGCTCTTCTTAGCGGTGTAGTAAAGATTGATATTGTCGTTGCTGTCCTTTGGCAAGTTAGCTACATCTGCTGATGTTGTGCAAGCTGAATCTGTGAAGTATGCTCTGAATCTTGAAGGTGTGTATTGAAGAACATTAGAATTGAACTTACCGAATGTAGTGTCATCCTTAACTGCATTAATTTCTTCATCATTTGTATAAACCTTATATTCAGGTTCTGAGCCGGCTGCTGCACCATTCTTATAAATATTTACTAAGTATTTATAAGTTGTAGCTTTTACTGTAGCAGCATCTGAAGCAGGTGCTGAAGCTGTAGCAGCTGTTCTTACAAGTATTGTGTATTCTTTATTTCTTACTGCATTTTCGATTGTTGTTGTACCTGCTGCTGCCTTAACCCATGTTGCATTGTCTGTTGAATATTCAAAGTCGGCTGTTGTACCGCTTAGAACGATATTGTTTGTCTTCTTATCAGCTTTAGCTGTTACATTTTCCGGAGTTGCCGGCTTAATTACAGCTGTTGAGTTGTTAATTGTTGTTGAGCTTACAGGTAGATTATCTTCACCAACAATTTCATAGTTTTCATTATCAGCCTTAATATCTGATACTTTGATTGTGTTTGTTCCGACATCTTTACCGTCAAATTCCCACTTAGCAGAAATATTAACTGTATCGCCTACTACAGTTACACCTTCCTTAACAGTTGCTGTACCTGTTGCAGTTGTTGTGCCGTCATATGATTTACTTTCAGGTTTGAATATGATGTCTGAAAGTTTGATTGGTTTTTTCTTTGCTGTTAGAGTAATTGTCTTAGTCTTTGTTACTGAGCCTTCTGTGTATGATACTGTTATTGTTGTATCTCCATAAGGAAGCTTTGCAGTCTTATCAAATTCGTTACCGTCTTTATCCAATAGCTTGTAGTTTGTAACATGAGCCTTTGTTGCTGAAGCACCTGTACCATATACTGCATTAACTACCAAACCGCCAAAGTCAGGTGTCAACTCAGGATATGTGTATGTTACCTTTGTAGGACCTGAAATTTCGATATCTGACATAGCGTCTTGAGTTACATTACCCTTAGCTGTTGTAACTTGTGTCTTATCAAATGTATAGTTATCCTTATCTGCACCTGTAAGATCTTTTAGTGTAATTGTTACATTCTTATCATTACCTGCTGTCTTTACATCGTCCTTTGCGAATGTGTATGTATATGGAACTGTTACATTATCGCCGTCAACTAAGTTTGAGTTAGCCGTTGTTAGTACCAACGAACCGTCTTTTGTTACATCAGCTGTAGCATTAGGATCAGCCTTTGTTGAAAAACCTGTTATAACACCGGCATTAAGTGTAAGAGCCTTTGCTGTAATTGTTGCAGCTGTCTTAAGTGTGCCGTCAGCATTAATCTTATCTGTATCCGGTGCAAATGTGTACTTACCGTTTGTTTCCGGTAGTGTAGTTGTTAGTTTAATCTTCTTATCTGTGCCTACATTTTTATCTGTATATGCAAATGTACCTGTAACTGTGTATGAGTCTTCACCTACAAATGCTGTAGCTGAATCCTTAATTGAAATTGTAGGTAGTGTTTGATCTGCAGGAATAGTTAATCCGCCATCATATACCTTTGTAATTGTTGCGTCTGATACTGTGTAGTAAACTGTCTTTGCAGCTACAGTAATCTTAGCTGATGAAGTAAGTGTTTTACCGTCATAGATAAAGTCAACTGTCTTATCTTTCATATCAAGTGTGATAACAGGGTCAGCATTAACTACTGTTTCACCGATTTTAACTGTAATACCGGCTGCTGCCAAATCAGCATATGAGATTTTGCCTGTTGAGTTATCATCATATGTAACATTCAACTTAAGGTCATCTGTCTTAAGCTTATCGCCATATGTATAAGCTGTCTTTCCACCGCTAATTGTTGCACTCTTAATCTTCTTTGCACCAAGTGTAGCAACTGAAACTACAGATTGTGTATTGCTACCTGCATTTGTGTAAACAACGTAAACCTTGTGATTACCATCAAGCATAGCTTCTGTAATCTTTGTGCTTGCTGTTACAGCTGTTGCTGTCTTAGCTTCTGTTTCGCTTGTTGCAATTACAACTTTGTAATTGTTGTCAAAGTTATCATATGCTACATCAGCACCTGTTGTTTCTGATGCTTTCTTAGCTTTTACAACGATACCTGTTGGATCGAAGTTATCATCTTTGTTGTATGATGTCTTAGCAACATTGTTTGTTGATGCTGAAATTGTAATATCATCATAATTTGATGTTACTTTAAATGGTGCACTCTTAACTGTTGTATCAGACTTAAGTGCTACTACAAAGTAGTTGTCGCCGTGAGCATATTTGTCAGCAGCTGTTACCTGATCATTAACGGTACCAGCAGCATTAGATTTGTAAATTGCCAAGCCATTACTGACATTTTCATAGTTTGTGAATTTAAGATCAGTAGCTGTGTCTTTATTATTCTTTTTTACATTAACTGTTAAATTATTAAAATTAATATTTGTATCATCATAAATGTTAGTTGGTATTGTATTGTTGTTTACTGTGATTTCTGTAATTGTTACAGGTTTTACAACATATTTACCAATCTCAACAATTTTACCTTTATATTCTGCATACAAGACCTTATTGTCTATATCTTTTATTTCTGCTTGAGATGCTGGAACTGCAGTTAATCCAGTTGTACTTGTTGCGCCTGTTGCTCCGTAGTAGAACTTAACATTTGCCATATCTGTAGCTGTAAGATCTTTATCACTATTATCGCCATAGTGACCTGTAAGTTGTAAACCTGTTGTGTTAAGTGCACTTCCAACAAATTGATTTGGTATTGTATATGGTGCATTTTTAACTTTAATACTTTCTAAGCTTGCTCCAGCAATATTAGCATAAATATTGATAGCAGAAGTATCTAAATCAAATAACGTTCTTATATCAAGGTAATCATCATCATCACTTGGTTCAAATGAACCAGCATTACCATATTCACCAAAACTAATATTGTAGTCAGTGTCATCAAAACTCAATACATTTGGAACATTTACTGTTGGTGCATCTTTTGCCAATTTAAACTTTATCATACCAATATACTGATCATCAGATCCGTTATATCTAACTGACTTTGGCTTTATACTAATGTTGACACTATTTGGCGTTATATCAGAAGCATCGTCATTCAACAAATACTTTGTTGTTGCTTTATTAGCAAAAATAGCAGAAGTATTCTTTGCACCTATCAAGTATGCAAATCTACTGTATGAGTCACTCAAATAAGTATCTGCGGGTTTAATATACTCTGAGTTGAAGTTTAGCTTTACAAACATACTATTAAGTCCACCCTCGTCACCAACTGCAGCCTTAATATTTGTTATACCGGAAAGCTTAATTCCAACAAAAAACTCACTATCTTTTGTAGTATCTTCAAGAGCTGTCATTTTTTCCACAAGAGGTGTTGTGGAACCAGTTTGATTCTCTGCATTGTCATCATCAAAGCCTTCTTTATACTTAAATAATTCACAAGAAATTTTGGCTTTGGATGTCCCATCTACCAATCGATCATCCCCTGCTGCAAAGACATTGGGCATAATGCTCAACATCATTGAAACAGAAAGGAAAATCGACAAAACTTTTTTTAATTTCATCTTTTTTCTCTCCTTTTAATTTGTATTTGT